>Ga0114986_1000042_pt1 | contig 33676 bp, 30 predicted proteins | sample Shrwel1BS1Day17_FD_96988 | JGI IMG/M metagenome (GOLD analysis project Ga0114986, IMG submission 96988) | Subsurface microbial communities from deep shales in Ohio, USA - Utica-3 well 1 S-1-Day17 | ecosystem: Environmental > Aquatic > Deep subsurface > Shale gas/oil reservoir > Produced... | reverse complement strand
GGGGCCGCGGGGCTGGCCGCACGGGCCGGCAAGGCCGCCGGCCAGGTGGCCGTGCAGGCCGCGACCCCCAAGAAGGCCGCGCCGGTGGCCCGGACACGACGCGCTGCCAAGGCACGCCCGGGCTGATTCAACCCATCGGATCGCGCCGGCGGTGCTGCCAGGCCCCCAGGGCCACCAGGAAGGCCAGGGCGAGTTCCATCACTTCCTCGATCGAGGTCTGCCAGGCTCGCACGTTTGCGCTCAGCAGGATCCCGTGCTCCTCGGCCAGGATGGCAGGGGCCCGGTCGGCGATCTTGCCCACCACCAGGGTCACGGCGAACACCACCACCGTGACGGCCACCGGATCGAGCCGGCGCAGACTGCCCAGCAGGCCCGGCCCCTGCCGCAGCACGAGATAGGCGCTGGCCAGGGCCACGGGCAAGAGCACCGCACCGGCCACCACGCGATGCAGCGGTTGGCCATCGCGCAGGAAGAAACTGAACTTGAGCACACTCGTGCCGGTGAAGGCCTTGTGCCAATCCATCTCGCGCGCCGCAAACGCCAGCATGACGATGGCCAGCGAGGTCCACAGCCGCCAGTCGTCTTCCGGCCGCCGCCACAGCACCACCAGGGCGGCCACGGCGACGTAAAGGGCCACGTTCAGGCCTTCGACCGGGCCGTGCTCGCTCATCAGCGCCATCGTGGCCTGCGCGGGCAGGACCAGCCAGATCACGTGGGCGAGGACAAGGAAGGCCAGCGCCACAAAGGGGGCGGCCATCGCGCGGGTGGACAGGGAGGGAGCCGTTCTGTTCATGGACACCATTGTCTGACGGAGCGCAAGGCCTTGCATTCTTGCGTCCGGCGCAAAAGCGAAATGATGCCTGCGCAGGCGGCGATCCGGCCCGTGCCCGGCCCGGGGACGTTACAGTGGCGGCAAACGAGGAGACCACCGATGAACGCTCCGCTGCCCGCCCAGGCCCTGGCCGAAGCGGCTGACGCTCCCGACCGCCCCCGCCGCCAGGCCGAGGTGGTGGCGGCGCTCTCCCAGGTGCTGCCCGCCCACGCCCTGCTCTGGCACCGGGAAGACACCACGCCTTACGAATGTGACGGACTGACCGCCTACCGCGAGCAGCCCCTGGCCGTGGCCCTGCCGGAAACCGAGGATCAGGTGGCCGCCGTGCTGCGTGCCTGCCATCGCCTGCAGGTGCCGGTGGTGGCACGCGGCGCCGGCACCGGCCTGTCGGGGGGCGCCCTGCCCCACCGCCTGGGCGTGACGCTGAGCCTGGCCAAGTTCAACCGCATCGTGCGCATCGACCCCCACGCGCGGACCGCCGTGGTGCAGTCGGGCGTGCGCAACCTGGCCATCAGCGAAGCGGCTGCGCCCTTCGGGCTGTACTACGCGCCCGACCCGAGCAGCCAGATCGCCTGCACCATCGGCGGCAACGTGGCCGAGAACTCCGGTGGCGTGCACTGCCTGAAGTACGGCCTGACGGTGCACAACGTGCTCAAGGTGCGCGGCTACACCGTGGAGGGCGAGCCGCTGGAACTCGGCAGCGAGGCGCTGGATGCCCCGGGCCTGGACCTGCTGGCCGTCTTCATCGGCAGCGAGGGCCTGCTGGGCGTGGTGACGGAAGTGACCGTGAGACTGGTGCCCAAGCCGCAACTGGCGCGCTGCATCATGGCCAGCTTCGACGACATCCGCAAGGCCGGCGACGCCGTGGCCAACGTGATCGCCGCCGGCATCATCCCCGCCGGCCTCGAGATGATGGACAAGCCCATGACCGCGGCCGTCGAAGACTTCGTGCACGCCGGCTACGACCTCGATGCCGAGGCCATCCTGCTGTGCGAGAGCGACGGCACGCCCGAAGAAGTGGCCGAGGAGATCGCGCGCATGATGGACGTGCTCGTCGCCTCGGGTGCCACGCGCGTGGAGGTGAGCAAGGACGAGGCGCAGCGGCTGAAGTTCTGGAGCGGGCGCAAGAATGCCTTCCCCGCCAGCGGACGCATCAGCCCCGACTACATGTGCATGGACTCCACCATTCCTCGCAAGCGCCTGGCCGACATCCTCATCGCCATCGCGCAGATGGAGAAGAAATACGGCCTGCGCTGCGCCAATGTCTTCCATGCCGGTGACGGCAACCTGCACCCGCTCATCCTCTTCGATGCCAACGACCCGGACCAGCTGCATCGCTGCGAGCTCTTCGGCGCCGACATCCTCGAGACCAGCGTGGCCCTGGGTGGCACGGTGACGGGCGAGCACGGCGTGGGTGTCGAGAAGCTCAGCTCGATGTGCGTGCAGTTCGCCCCCGAAGAGCTGGAGCAGATGCGCGCCCTCAAGCGCGCCTTCGACCCGGCCGAGGGCCTCAACCCCGGCAAGCTCGTGCCCACGCTCAACCGTTGTGCCGAGTACGGCAAGATGCACGTGCGCAAGGGCCTGCTGCCCTTCCCCGAACTCGAACGTTTCTGACCCCCGCCGCGCATGACCCCCGACCCCATCCTTGAGCGGCTGCTCGACCAGGTGCGTGCCGCGATGGCCGACCAGCGCGCGCTGGCCATCCACGGCGGACAGACCAAGGCCTTCTACGGCGAACCCTTGCAAGGCGAGCCCCTGGACCTGCGGCCGCTGGCCGGCATCTCCAGCTACGAACCCACCGAGCTCGTGGTCACCGTGCGCGCCGGCACGCCGCTGGCCGACCTGGAAGCCGCGCTGGCCGAGAAAGGCCAGTGCCTGCCCTTCGAGCCTCCGCGCTTTGCGCCCGGTGGCACCGTGGGCGGCATGGTGGCCGCCGGCCTCTCGGGCCCTTCCCGGGCCGCGGTGGGCGCCGTGCGCGACTACGTGCTGGGCGCCACGATGCTCAACGGCCGCGCCGAGGTGCTGAGCTTTGGCGGGCAGGTGATGAAGAACGTGGCTGGGTACGATGTCTCGCGCCTGCTGGCCGGCTCGATGGGCAGCCTGGGCGTGATCCTCGAGGTGTCGCTCAAGGTCCTGCCCGTGGCCCCGGCCACGGCCACCCTGCGCTTCGAACTGGACGAGGGCTGCGCCATCCAGCAGCTCAATGAATGGGCCGCGCAGCCGCTGCCGCTGAATGCCAGCGCCTGGTGGGACGGCGCCCTGCTGCTGCGCCTGCGCGGCGCCCAGGCGGCTGTCTCGGCGGCCTGCCAGCGGCTGGGCGGCGAGACCATCCCGGCGCATCAGGCCGATCCCTTCTGGGAGGGCCTGCGCGACCAGCGCGACGAGTTCTTCGCCAAGGCCCGCGCGGCGGTGCAGACCGGCGCCAGCCTGTGGCGGGTGTCGGTGCCGCAGACCACCCCACCCCTGAAGCTTGCAGGCGAGCAGCTCATCGAATGGGGTGGCGGGCAACGCTGGTGGTGCACTCCTTCGCCGGCCGCCGCCGTGCGCGAGGCGGCCCGGCTGGCCGGCGGCCATGCCACGCGCTTCCACGGCCCGGCCGACGGCCCCGTCTTCACGCCGCTGTCGCCGGTGCCGGAACGCATCCATCGCGCGCTCAAGGCCGCCTTCGATCCGCAAGGCCTCTTCAACCCCGGCCGCCTGATGAGCGGCCTCTGACCGCACGGCCCTCGCGCATGCAAACCCATCTCGCCCCCGAGTTCCAGAACACGCCCGAGGGCCAGGAGGCCGAGGCCATCCTGCGCAAATGCGTGCACTGCGGCTTCTGCACCGCCACCTGCCCCACCTACCAGCTGCTGGGCGACGAGCTCGACGGCCCGCGCGGGCGCATCTACCTGATGAAGCAGGTGCTCGAAGGCCAGCCGGTCACACGCAAGACGCAGATGCACCTGGACCGCTGCCTGACCTGCCGCAATTGCGAGTCGACCTGCCCGTCGGGCGTGCAGTACGGCCACCTGGTGGACATCGGCCGCAAGATCGTGGAAGAACGCGTCGAGCGCCCCGCCAGCGAAAAGCTCGTGCGCGCCGCGCTGCGCGAGGGCCTGACGTCGAAGATGTTCGCCCCGGCGATGAAGCTGGGCCAGATGGTGCGCCCGCTGCTGCCCGGCGCACTGAAGCACAAGGTACCGCCGCGCGACACCAGTGCACGCGCCCACCAGTGGCCCACGCGCACGCATGCGCGCAAGGTGCTGATGCTCACCGGCTGCGTGCAGCCGGCCATGATGCCCAACATCAACAGCGCCACCGCCCGCGTGCTGGACGCCGCCGGCATCCAGACCCTGGTGGCCGACGGCGCGGGCTGCTGCGGCGCCATCCGCACCCACCTCAACGACCACGAGGGTGGGCTGGCCGACATGCGACGCAACATCGACGCCTGGTGGCCGCTGGTGAGCCGCGGCGAGGTCGAGGCGCTCGTGATGAACGCCTCGGGCTGCGGCGTGACGGTGAAGGAATACGGTCACGCCCTGCAGCACGACCCCGACTATGCCGAGCGCGCCCGGCGCATCAGCGAGCTCACGCGCGACCTGAGCGAGCTGCTGCCGTCGCTGGTCCCTGCGCTGAAGTCGCGCCTGCCGCGCGCCATCGGCGCTCGCAGGCTGGCCTTCCATCCGCCTTGCACGCTCCAGCACGGCCAGCAGCTGCGTGGCGGCGTCGAGCTGTCGCTTCGCGAGCTGGGCTTCGAGGTGCAGCTGGCTGCCAACGAGTTACACCTGTGCTGCGGCTCGGCCGGCACCTACTCGGTGCTGCAGCCCGAGCTGGCCTACCAGCTTCGCGACCGCAAGCTCTCGCACCTGCTGCCCCTGCAGGCCGAGGCCATCGTCTCGGCCAACATCGGTTGCATCCAGCACCTGCAGAGCGGCACGATGACTCCGGTGCGGCATTGGGTCGAGCTCATCGACGACGCGCTGCACGGCACCCCATGAAAAAGGCCCTGCGGGGAGACGCCGCAGGGCCGTGAAATGAAGGGGTCGGGCCCCTTCCCGGAAGTTCAGCGCACGCGGCCGGCACGCCAGGCGGCGAGCAGCTTCTCGTACTCGATGGTCTCACCCTTGGGCTTTTCGTTGGCCAGCTTCTTCCACGGGGCGTTCTTGTCGCTCAGCCACTTGGACGGGTCGCTCTTCGGGTTGAGCTTGGGCGCGCAGTTGGCCATGCCGGCACGCTGCAGACGGGCCATCACCTGGTCCATCTCCTCGGCCAGGTTGTCCATCGCCGCCTGGGGCGTCTTCTCGCCGGTGACGGCCGAGGCGACGTTGTTCCACCACAGCTGGGCCAGGCGCGGATAGTCGGGCACGTTGCCGCCGGTGGGCGTCCAGGCCACGCGGGCCGGGCTGCGGTAGAACTCGACCAGGCCACCCAGCTTGGGCGCGAGGTCGGTCATGGCCTTGGACTGGATGTCGCTTTCGCGGATGGGCGTGAGACCCACGATGGTCTTCTTCAGCGACACCGACTTGGCGGTCACGAACTGGGCGTAGAGCCAGGCGGCAGCCGTGCGGTTGGCGTCGTGGTTCTTGAAGAAGGTCCACGAGCCCACGTCCTGGTAGCCGTTCTGCATGCCCTGCTTCCAGTAGGGGCCGTTGGGGCCAGGGGCCATGCGCCACTTCGGCGTGCCGTCGGCGTTCACCACCGGCAGGCCCGGCTTGGTCATGTCGGCCGTGAAGGCGGTGTACCAGAAGATCTGCTGCGCGATCTGGCCCTGGGCCGGCACGGGGCCGGCTTCGCCGAAGGTCATGCCCATGGCTTCACGCGGGGCGTACTTCTTCATCCAGTCGATGTACTTGGTCAGCGCATAGACGGCCGCCGGCGAGTTGGTGGCGCCGCCGCGCGACACCGAGGCCCCCACCGGGTGGCAGCCGTCGGGCGTGGTGCGGATGCCCCACTCGTCCACCGGCTTGCCGTTGGGAATGCCGATGTCGGCGGTGCCGGCCATGGACAGCCAGGCATCGGTGAAGCGCCAACCGAGCGAGGGATCCTTCTTGCCGTAGTCCATGTGGCCGTAGATGGGCTTGCCGTCGATCTGCTTCACGTCATTGGTGAAGAAGTCGGCGATGTCCTCGTAGGCGCTCCAGTTCAGCGGCACGCCCAGGTCATAGCCGTACTTGGCCTTGAAGCGGTCCTTCAGGTCCTTGCGCTCGAAGAGGTCGGCGCGGAACCAGTAGAGGTTGGCGAACTGCTGCGTGGGCAGCTGGTAGAGCTTGCCGTCCGGTGCGGTGGTGAAGCTCGTGCCGATGAAGTCCTTGAGGTCCAGGCCCGGGTTGGTGAATTCCTTGCCGGCGCCGGTCATGTAGTCAGACAGCGGCATGATCACGCCATAGCGGTAATGCGTGCCGATCAGGTCGGAGTCGGAGATCCAGCCGTCGTAGATGGATTTGCCCGACTGCATCGAGGTCTGCAGCTTCTCGACCACGTCACCTTCCTGGATCAGGTCGTGCTTGACCTTGATGCCGGTGATCTCCTCGAAGGCCCGGGCCAGGGTCTTGGACTCGTACTCGTGCGTGGTGATGGTCTCGGACACCACCGAGATCTCCTTCACGCCGCGGGCCTGCAGCTTCTTCGCGGCGTCGATGAACCACTTCATCTCGGCCAGCTGCTGGTCCTTGTTCAGGGTGGACGGCTGGAACTCGGCATCGATCCAGCGCCGCGCGGCAGCCTCGTCGGCCCAGGCCACATGTCCGACGGACAAGGCCGCGGCGAAGGCGATCGCCTTCAGTTGCACTTTCATCACAGGTCTCCTCATGAGCGCTCCCCTCGTGTCAGGAACATCGGCCCCGGGGGAGGGGCGGGCCGTGTTCGGAAAACCCGGGCCTCTAGCCCTTGCGCATGACCAGAGCGAGCACGCCCATGGACAGCACGAAACTCACCCACACCGACGGCGCTTCGTCCAGCGAGAACCATTCGGTGAAGGTCTCGCCCAGGCCCACCCAGGCGAGATTGATGTAGGCCGCCGTGAGCAGCCCGATGAACAGGCGGTCACCACGCGTCGTGGCCATGGGCAGGAAGCCCTTGCGCAAGGTGGTGGGCGACTTGATCTCCCACACGGTCATGCCCACGAGCATCAGCGCAATGCAGATGAAGAACACCGCCACCGGTGTCGTCCAGGCCATCCACTCGAACATGTCAGACCCTCCCCATCGCGAAACCCTTCGCGATGTAGTGACGCACGAACCAGATCACGATCGCCCCCGGCACGATGGTGAGCACCCCGGCCGCGGCCAGCGTGGCCCAGTCCATGCCCGAGGCCGAGACCGTGCGCGTCATCGTGGCGACGATGGGCTTGGCGTTCACGCTGGTGAGCGTGCGCGCCAGCAGCAGCTCCACCCAGCTGAACATGAAGCAGAAGAAGGCGGCCACGCCCACACCCGCCTTGATGAGCGGCAGGAAGATGGTGAGGAAAAAGCGCGGGAAGCTGTAGCCGTCGATGTAGGCGGTCTCGTCGATCTCGCGCGGTACGCCGCTCATGAAGCCTTCCAGGATCCACACCGCCAGGGGCACGTTGAACACGAGGTGGGCCATCGCCACCGCGATGTGCGTGTCCATCAGGCCCAGCGTGGTGTAGAGCTGGAAGAAGGGCAGCAGGAAGACCGCGGGTGGCGTCATGCGGTTGGTGAGGAGCCAGAAGAACACATGCTTGTCACCGATGAAGCGGTAGCGCGAGAAGGCATAGGCCGCCGGCAGGGCCACGGTGATGGAGATCACCGTGTTCATCGCCACGTAGGTGAGCGAGTTGATGTAGCCTGAGTACCACGACACATCGGTGAAGATGGTCTTGTAGTTGTCCCAGGTGAAGTTCTGCGGGAAGAAGGTGAAGCTCGAGACGATTTCCTGGTTGGTCTTGAAGCTCATGTTGACCATCCAGTAGATGGGCAGGATGGCAAAGACCAGGTAGGCGATCAGGAAGAGCGTGCGCTTCTGGAAACGTCCGGTCGGGTTCATTGCCCGCCCTCCTTCGGCGTGGTGCCCACGCGCTGCATCCAGTTGTAGAGGATGAAGCACAGCAGCAGGATGATGAGGAAATAGATCAGCGAGAAGGCCGCCGCGGGGCCGAGGTCGAACTGACCCACGGCCTTGGTGGTGAGGTACTGGCTGAGGAAGGTGGTGGCATTGCCCGGGCCACCGCCGGTGAGCACGAAGGGCTCGGTGTAGATCATGAAACTGTCCATGAAGCGCAGCAGCACCGCGATCATCAGCACGCCGCGCAGCTTGGGCAGCTGGATGTAGCGGAACACCGCGAACTTGCTGGCGCCGTCGATGCGCGCGGCCTGGTAGTAGGCATCCGGGATGCTGCGCAGGCCGGCGTAGCACAGCAGCGCCACCAGCGGTGTCCAGTGCCACACGTCCATCGCCAGCACGGTCAGCCAGGCGTGGGTGGCGTTGCCGGTGTAGTTGTAGTCGAAGCCGAGGTTCACGAGCGTGGCGCCCAGCAGGCCGATGTCGCTGCGGCCATAGATCTGCCAGATGGTGCCCACCACGTTCCAGGGGATGAGCAGCGACAGCGCGACGATCACCAGCACGGCCGAGGCCTTCCAGCCCTGCGAGGGCATCGACAGGGCCAGCAGGATGCCCAGCGGGATCTCCACCGCCAGCACCGCCATCGAGAACTGCAACTGCCGCCACAGCGCGGCGTGCAGCGACTGGTCGCGCATCACCTCGGCGAACCATTCGGTGCCCACGAAGACCGTGCGGCCCGGCGCCAGGATGTCCTGCACCGAGTAGTTCACCACCGTCATCAGCGGCAGCACTGCCGAAAACGCCACACACAGGAAGACCGGCAGCACCAGCAGCCAGGCCTTCTGGTTGACCGGCTTGAGCTCGTCGTTCATGCCAGCAGCTCCTCGTTCTTGTAGTAGCAGGTGTGGGGGCCCACGAGGGACAGCCACATCGTCTGGCCCGGCGACGGGGCCGCGGTTTCCGGGCTGAGGCGGGCGCGCAGCACGGCGTCGCCCACGCGGGCGGTGAGCATCCAGTAGGTGCCGATGTCCTGCACCTGCTCGACACGCACCGGCACGGCGCCCGGATCGCCGTCGCCGGCCGGCGTCACGTACTCGGGGCGCACTCCCAGCACGAAGTCGCCCGCCTGGCGCAGCGTCTCGGCCTGGTCGGGCGGCAGCGGCACCGCGCAGGCACCGATGTGCAGCTGGCCGTCGGCCACCTTCGCGTCCAGGAAGTTCATGCCCGGCGAGCCGATGAAATGGCCCACGAAGGTGTGCTGCGGGCGCTCGAAGAGCTGGTCGGCCGTGCCCACCTGCACCGCGCGGCCACGCGTCATCACCACCACCTCGTCGGCGAAGGTGAGCGCCTCGACCTGGTCGTGGGTGACGTAGATCAGCGTGAGCTTGAGCTCGTGGTGGATCTGCTTGAGCTTGCGTCGCAGCTGCCACTTCAGGTGCGGGTCGATCACCGTGAGCGGCTCGTCGAAGAGCACGGCCGACACGTCTTCGCGCACCAGGCCGCGGCCCAGCGAGATCTTCTGCTTGGCGTCCGCACTCAGGCCGGCCGCGCGCTGGTTGAGCTGGCCGCTCATCTCCAGCATCTCGGCGATGGCGCCCACGCGCTGCTTGATGCGCTCGGCCGGCACCTTGCGGTTGCGCAGCGGGAAGGCCAGGTTCTCGGCCACGGTCATGGTGTCGTAGATGACCGGGAACTGGAAGACCTGGGCGATGTTGCGCTCCTGCGGGCTAAGGCGGGTGACATCCCGTCCGTCGAAGGTCACCGTGCCCTGCGAGGGCGTGACCAGGCCCGAGATGATGTTGAGCATGGTCGTCTTGCCGCAGCCCGAAGGGCCCAGCAAGGCATAGGCGCCGCCGTCGCGGAAGCTCATCTTCAGCGGCAGCAGGGCGTAGTCGCTGTCCTGCGTCGGGTGAGGCTTGTAGGCGTGGGCCAGGTCGAGATCGATGCGGGCCATCAGGCATCCCTCCGCGTCAGGCGTTCGGGCGCCACGAGCAGCACGCCGGCCTCGTTGAAGACATAGACCTGTGAAGGGTGCAGGTAGAGCGTGATCGGCGCGCCCAGGTCGAAGTAGTGCACGCCGGTGAGCTGGGCCACCACCTCGCCCACGGGCGTGTCCACGTGCACGAAGGTGTCGCTGCCGGAGATCTCGGCCAGTTCCACCGTGCCGGGCAGGGCCACGTCGCCCTCGCGGCGCTGCACGCGCAGGGCGCTGGCGCGCACGCCCAGGGTCACGCTGCGCGAACCGTTCGACGGCAGCGGCACGGCCACCTGGACGTTGCCCGGGAGCTGAACACCCAGGGTGGCGGCCTCGCCCGGCAGCAGGTTCATCGGCGGGTCGCTGAAGGCGCGGGCCACGCGGATCGACTGCGGGCGATGGAAGACCTCGGCCGTCGGACCGTACTGCAACAGCTCGCCGGCATCCATCACGGCCGTGTAGCCGCCCAGCAGCAAGGCCTCGGTGGGTTCGGTGGTGGCATACACCACCGTCGAGTCGCCGGTGGCAAAGAGCTGGGTGAGTTCCTCGCGCAACTCTTCGCGCAGCTTGTAGTCGAGGTTCACCAGGGGTTCATCGAGCAGCATCAAGGGCGCCTGCTTGGCGAGTGCACGAGCCAGGGCCACGCGCTGCTGCTGGCCGCCCGAGAGTTCGGCCGGCAGGCGCTGCAGGAAGGGCTCGATGTGCAGCTTGGCCGCCAGCGCCTGCACGCGCGACTCGATGTCCTTTTCGCCCCGAAGCTTCAGCGGCGAAGCGATGTTGTCGCGCACCGTCATCGACGGGTAGTTGATGAACTGCTGGTAGACCATGGCCACGTTGCGCTGGCGCACGCCCACGCCCGTCACGTCGGCACCGTCCACCGTCACGCGCCCGCGCGTGGGGACGTCGAGCCCGGCCATCAGGCGCATCAGCGAGGTCTTGCCGGCCTGGGTGGCGCCCAACAGCACGGTCACTGCCCCAGGCACCAGGGTCAGGTCCAGGGGGTAGAGGTGGGTCTGTCCCCCCACCTGCTTTTCGATGCCTTCAAGCATCAACTGCATGTCGTCTCCATCGATGTTCTCTGGGTCTTCTTGTGTTGCAGCGCTTGCGGGCGGCTGCTCGCCCGGCCCGCTAGCTCGCCACGGCCGGCTCCCTGGCCGTGCCCACGGCATGGGTGGCAAACCACTGCACCACGGCATCACGCTGGACCTCGGTGTAGTGCAGGCCCAGCTTGCTGCGACGCCACAGCACGTCGTCGGCGCAGGTGGCCCACTCGTGGGCACACAGGTAGTGCAGCTCGGCCTCGTAGAGCCCGGGCGCCACTTCGCCGCCCAGGTCCGCCAGGCCGGCCGCCGTGCCCAGCACCAGGCCGACACGTGACCCATAGGCCCGGGCGAGGCGGCGGCGCACACCGGCCGGCAGCCAGGGGTGGCGCTGCGCCAGGGCCTGGTCGAAGCGTTCGAAGTCGGTGTCCGGGCGCTGCGGTGCGCCGATGAGCTCGCTCAGGTCCCCGCCGGGCAGGAAACGACCCTCGGTCCAGCCCGAGGGCGTGTGCGCCAGCGGCGGGCACAGCAGGTCGGCCGCTTCCTCGGCGAGCTTGCGGAAAGTGGTGATCTTGCCGCCCCACACCGACAGCAGCGGCGCCTGGGCGGTGTCGAGCTCCAGCAGGTAGTCGCGCGTGACGGCAGACGGGTCGCCCGAGGCGTCGTCCAGCAGCGGGCGCACGCCGGCGTAGGTCCACACCACGTCCGCGCGCGTGACCGGCTTGCGGAAGTAGCGGCTGGCCTGCTCGCATAGGTAGGCGATCTCGCTCTCGTCGATCTGGGCGGTGCCGATGGCGCCGTGGTGCTCGACGTCAGTGGTGCCGATCAGCGTGTAGTCGTCCTCGTAGGGGATGGCAAAGATGATGCGCTTGTCGGGGTTCTGGAAGATGTAGGCCATGGGATGGTCGAACATCTTCTTCACGACGATGTGGCTGCCCTTCACCAGGCGCAGCGACTTGGTGTTCTTCTGGCCGGCGTCGCGGCGCAGGAACTCCTCGGTCCAGGGGCCGGCAGCGTTCACAAGCGCCCGTGCCTGGACATGCACCACGGCCCCGTGCGCCGTCTTCAGCGTGGCCTCCCAGCCCTGCGCGCTGCGGCGTGCCTCGGTGCAGCGCGTGCGCGTGAGGATGGTGGCCCCATGGGCCTGGGCATCGAGCGCGTTGAGCACCACCAGCCGCGCGTCGTCCACCCAACCGTCGGAATACACGAAACCCTTGGTGTAGAGCCCCTTGAGCGGTGCGCCGGCGGCATGGCGGCGCAGGTCCACGGTTTCCGAACCCGGCAGCACCTCGCGACGCGCCAGATGGTCGTAGAGGAAAAGCCCGGCGCGAATCATCCATACCGGGCGCATGGCGGGGTCGTGCGGCATCACGAAGCGCAACGGCCACATGATGTGCGGCGCGCTCTTCAGCAGCACCTCGCGCTCCTGCAGCGCCTTGCGCACGAGCGAAAACTCGTAGTACTCGAGGTAGCGCAGCCCGCCGTGGATCAGCTTCGTCGAGGACGACGAGGTGTGTGAGGCCAGGTCGTCCTTTTCGCACAGCACGACCTTCAGGCCACGCCCGGCGAGATCGCGTGCGATGCCCGCGCCATTGATGCCACCGCCCACGACGAGCACGTCGCAGCGCAGGGGCACGCCCGGCGCCTCTGTCGGCGCGGCGGTGTCGGGTCGGTCGATGCTGGCGTGGGGCACGCGGTCCAAGGTGGGCTCCTGAGGAAAAGTTCGATTGTGTTCGTTTTTGCTCCTCTTTTTTCGTTTTAAGCGGAAAGACCGCACAAATCAAGGCCTGGTAAACCCGCATGTCTTTTCGTTTTTGTTCGCTTAAGGTTCGCGGCGCCACTGTCCCTGGACGCGCGGGACAATGCGCAGCATGTCGAGCCTGCCCCTGATGACCCCCAACCCCCGCCAATCCCAGTTGCTGGACGAAGTGCGCCGCCTCGGTTCGGTCTCGGTCGAGGCCCTGGCCGAGCGCTTCGGCGTGACCCTGCAGACCGTGCGGCGCGACGTGAAGATGCTCAGCGAAGCCGGCCTGATCGCGCGCTTCCACGGCGGCGTGCGCGTGCCCAGCTCGACGGTGGAGAACATCGCCTACCGCCAGCGCCAGAGCCTGAACGCCGAGGCCAAGCGCCGCATCGCGCGCGCGGTGGCACAGGCCGTGCCCGAAGGCTGCTCGCTGATCCTGAACATCGGCACCACCACCGAGGCGGTGGCCCACGAGCTGCTGCGCCACCGCGGCCTGCGCGTGATCACCAACAACCTCAACGTGGCGGCCATCCTCAGCGACAACCCCGACTGCGAGGTCATCGTCGCCGGTGGTGTGGTGCGCTCGCGCGACCGCGGCATCATCGGCGAGGCCACGGTCGACTTCATCCGCCAGTTCCGCGTGGACATCGGCCTGATCGGCATCTCGGGCATCGAGGCTGACGGCACGTTGCGCGACTACGACTACCGTGAGGTGAAGGTCTCGCGCGCCATCGTCGAACACTCGCGCGAGATCTGGCTCGCCGCCGACCACAGCAAGTTCAACCGCCCCGCGATGGTCGAGCTCGGACACATCAGCGAACTCGACCGCCTCTTCACCGACGCGCCGCCGCCCGAGCCCTTTCCAGCCCTGCTGGCCGAGGCCGACGTGCAATGCATCATCGCCCCTGAGGACACGCCATGAGCTACATCCTTGCGCTGGACCAAGGCACCTCCAGCTCGCGCAGCATCGTCTTCGACCGCGACGGCCAGATCGTCGCGATGACCCAGCGCGAATTCCGCCAGCTCTACCCCCAACCCGGCTGGGTCGAACACGACCCGCGCGAGATCTGGGACAGCCAGCTCGCCACCGCGCGCGAGGTGCTGGCCCAGGTGGGCGCGCGCGCCCAGGCCATCGCCGCCCTGGGCATCACCAACCAGCGCGAGACCACCGTGGTGTGGGACCGCGCCACCGGCGAGCCCGTCTACAACGCCATCGTCTGGCAGGACCGCCGTGCCGAACCCACCTGCGAAGCCCTGCGCGCCGCCGGCCTGGAACCGGTGGTGCAGGCCAAGACCGGCCTGCGCATCGATGCTTATTTCTCGGGCACCAAGCTCAAGTGGATCCTCGACCACGTGAGCGGCGCGCGCGCCAGGGCGCAGCGCGGCGAACTCGCCTTCGGCACCGTGGACAGCTGGCTCGTGTGGCAGCTCACCGGTGGGCGTGTGCATGCCACCGACGTGAGCAACGCCTCGCGCACCATGCTCTTCAACGTGCGCGAGAACCGCTGGGACGAGGAGCTGCTGCGCGCGCTCGACATCCCGGCCTCGCTGCTGCCCGACGTCCATCCCTCCAGCCACCGCTACGGCGAGGTCATCCCCGGCCTGCTCGACGCACAGGGCCCGAAGCACCTGGCGATTGCCGGCATCGCGGGCGACCAGCAGGCGGCCCTCTTCGGCCAAGCCTGCTTCAAGGCGGGCCTGGCGAAGAACACCTACGGCACCGGCTGCTTCATGCTGATGCACACCGGCGAGCGCTTCCAGCTTTCACAGAACGGCCTGGTGACCACCAGCGCCGCACAGCCCTCGGCCACGCCTGAATTCGCGCTAGAAGGCAGCGTCTTCATCGGCGGCGCCGTGGTGCAGTGGCTGCGCGACGGCATCCGCGCCATCAAGGCCTCGGGCGAAGTGGAAAGCCTGGCCGACACCGTGCCCGACTCCGGCGGCGTGATGTTCGTGCCCGCCTTCACCGGCCTGGGCGCCCCCTACTGGAAACCCAAGGCCACCGGCGCCATCGTGGGCCTCACCCGCGGCAGCACCGCCGCCCACATTGCCCGCGCCGCGTTGGAATCGATCGCCTTCCAGAGTGCTGCCCTGCTGCAAGCCATGAGCCGCGATGCCCAGGCGGGCGGCGCCAGTGCCGTGGCCGAGTTGCGCGTGGACGGCGGCGCCTGCGTCAACAACCTGCTCATGCAGTTCCAGGCCGACCTGCTGGGCATCCCCGTCGTGCGCCCCAAGGTCATCGAAACCACCGCCCTGGGCGCGGCCTACCTGGCCGGCCTGCAATGCGGCGTGTACAAGAACCTCGACGAACTCGCCGCCCTCTGGCAGGTCGATCGCCGCTTCCTCCCCACCATGCCGCGCAGCCGCGCGGAAGAACTCATGGCGCGCTGGGAGCATGCGGTGAGGCAGGCGACGTTGGAGTGAGCGTCGTTCTGCCTCGCAGAATCTCAGGGAAAGCGATCACGCATTCGGACTGATGCGCCATTGAAGCCCTGTTGGCTGCTTCGCAGAATCGGGTGAAGCGCTCGCGTTCTGATATCGACGATATCGTTCCGCAGAGCGGTCTCGCCACCCGATCTTCAGGAGACTCGCCGATGCTTCGCCGCCGCCAGTTCGTCCGTTCCTTCAGTGCTGCTGCCGCCGCGCTTGCTGTGCCTGCGTGGGCGCAGGGCGCCTGGCCCAGCCGGCCCATCCGGTTGATCGTGCCCTATCCGCCCGGCGGCTTCACTGATGTCACCGCGCGCCTGATTGCCCAGGGCCTGCAGACGCGGTTGGGGCAACCGGTGAATGTGGACAACAAGGCCGGGGCCAACAGCATCATCGGCGTGGACCTGCTGGCCAAGGCGCCCGCCGACGGCTACACCTTCGCGATGGTGATCGCGGCCTATGCCGCCAACACCACGCTCTACCCCAAGCTGCCCTACGACCCGCGCAAGGACCTGACGGGCGTGAGCCTCGTGGGCCTGTCGCCGCTGGTCGCCGCGGTGAACAACGACGCGCCGTACAAGACCGCCGCCGAACTGGTGGCCTTCGCGAAAGCAAACCCCGGCAAGATCAGCTTCGGTTCCTCGGGAAACGGCTCGGCCGCGCACCTCACCACCGAACTGCTGAAGGCGCAGACGGGGACCTACATGGTGCACATCCCCTACCGCGGCGCAGCGGCGGCGCTCACCGACCTGATCGGTGGGCAGATCCAGCTCTTCTTCGATGCGGCGTCTGGCCTCATCCAGCCCGGCCGCTCGGGCCGCGTGCGGCTCATCGGCCTGGCCAGCGACCAGCGCCTGCCCGCCCTGCCGGACGTACCCACCTTCATCGAGCAGGGCCTGGCAACGTTCACCGGCAGCACCTGGGCCGGCGTGCTGGCACCGGCGGGCACACCGCGCGACATCGTGCAACGCGTGTCCACCGAGATCGCCTCGCTGGTAAAGACCGACGAACTGCGCCAGCGCTTCGAGGGCATGGGCACCATCCCGGTGGGCAGCACGCCGGAGGCTTTCGAGCGATTCATCGCAGAGGAAACCGCCAAGTGGGGCGAGGTGATCCGGCGAGCGAAGGTCACCCCGGATTGAGCAATGCCACGCCCTGCACCGGGCTCATCGCACCATCACCGCCGCCGGCAACGGCTTCTCCCACTGGTCGGCCCCGCGGGCACGGGCGATCTGGGTGCTGAGCGCCGTGGCGAAGCGGCGCAGCCATTGGGTTTCGGCGGGGGTCCAGTTGCGGGTGTGGCCGGTCTGTTCGCAGCAGATCACGCCGTAGATGTGGCCGTTGACGGCAAAGCTCACGTCGAGCAGGGCGCGCACATCGCGCTCGACGAGGGTGTCACGGAAACCGGCCAGGCGCGGGTCGGCCCAGGCATCGTCGGATCGGACGATGCGGGTGCGGGACAGTTCGTCGAAGTATTCGCCGAACTGGGACTCGAGCAGGTCGTCGTAGGGACGCTCGTGCCAGCCGCCGACCTGGTCGTTGGCGGCCACACAGACGAGACGGCGCTGGCCCACGGGGCCGGTGAAGTGCCAGATGCTGACCTCGCTGCAGCGGATCTGGCTGAGCACGTGGTCGGTGACCACCTGGCGGAAACCGGCCAGGCTGAGGCGGCCGCTCAATAGGTCGTCGCGCCAGCCCCGCAAAAGGCTGTCGGCGGCGGCGGTCTGCACGATGCTCCTCCTCCCGTTCTGCCTGAACACACCTGTGCTATTTCGGCACAGGGTGCGCGCGGCTCAAGTCGGGGGCAACCCGCAGTGCAGCATCAGCACGACAGAAGAAGTTGATGTGAGCGCTCGCTCAGCGCAGATCGCTGCCCGGCATGTAGAGCACCCGCCCACCGCTGGTGCGCTGCTGGGCCTCGACACGGCGGCAATCCGCCGGTGGCGGTTGCTGCCCATCAGGTCGGTCGGGCAGCCACAGGCGGCAACGACCCGGCGGGGGCAACTGACCGGGCGGGATGCCGTTGAGGCCATGGGTGCCGTAGCGCACATAGGCCACCTCGCCGCTGCGGCGCGCCGCGGCCGATTCGGCCCAGATCACCACACCGCCCCAGGTCTCGGCATCGGCATGGGCCTTGTTGCACGACATGGCCGGCGGCTGGTGGCTGGCCGGCAGGCCCGGGTACCAGATGGCGCACTGCCCCACCGGCGGCACGTTGCCGGGCGGGACACGGAAGCTGGAGACGCCGCGGATGTCGGGCGTGGCGCAGCCGGCCAGCACGGTGGCCAGGGCCAGCGGCGCCAGCCAGCGGTGCGAAAGCGAAGAGATGGGAAACATCGACATAGCCCTTCACTCTAGACGCTGAGGCGTGTGGATACGTAAGCGAATCTTTCGAGCGGGGACTTGTGCGGCCCTCGCCCCTCCTGCCACCACGTTGTCAGGAGCCTGGGCGCAGCATGCTCGCCTCACGCAGCAAGAGGAGGACAGATGAGGTTCATTTCGCGAGGCACAGGCCGGTTCGCACCGGCGTAGGATCACCCCATGCGACGTGCCGACCGTCTGTTTGAACTGGTGCAGCTGATCCGCGGGCGCCGTCTGTCCACGGCGGCGTGGCTGGCGCAGCGGCTGGAGGTGTCCGAGCGCACCATCTACCGCGACGTGGCCGACCTGCAGGCCCAGGGTGTGCCCATCGAGGGCGAGGCCGGCGTGGGCTACCGCCTGGGCGCGGGCTTCGACCTGCCCCCGCTGATGTTCACCGCCACCGAGGCTCAGGCATTGGTGGCGTCCGTGCGCATGGCCCAGGGCTGGATGGGGCCGCAGCTGGCGCGCGGCGCCGAGGGGGCCTTGAGCAAGATCCTGGCGGTGCTGCCCGGGCTGGAACGGGCCGCCGCGGAAAGCGTGCCGCTGTATGCCCCTGAGGTGGCCATCGACGCCACCACGCGCGCGCACCTCGAATCGGCCCAGCATGCCGCCGAGCAGCGCCACAAGCTGCACATCCGTTACCGCGACCTGAAGGAACAGACGAGCGAGCGTGTGGTCCGTCCGCTGGCCTGCACCTATTGGGGCCGGCTGTGGACGCTCACGGCCTGGTGCGAGTCGCGCGACGACTTCCGCACCTTCCGCGTGGACCGCATCGAGCACCTGGAGCCCTTGAACGAGCGCTTCCGCGACGAGCCCGGCAAGACCCTGGCCGACCTGTTGCGACGCATCGAGACCGAGATGACGGAGCGCAGCGCCGCAGTGGACGCCTAGAACAGCTCGGCCTGGCGCCGGGCGTCGATGAGTCCGGGCAACTCGTCGAGGCCGTCCAGCCCGCGCGTGACCTGCTGCCAGAACTGCGAGAAGGAGCGGCAACGCCGCCCCGGCTCGCCGAAGAGCGAGGGCGGCGCCCGCAACGGCCAGGGCACGGGGCCCAGATGGGGGTCGGCCCAGCCGTCCACGCGGCGCGCGCGGGCCAGTGCCACGGCCAGGTCCTGGGCATCCACCCACCACACGGCCTCGCAGACCGCGCGCAGGCGGTCGCCGACGAAGCGCCAGCGCCGCTCGCTCCAGGGCCAGCGACTGTGGAACGAAGCGGGCCACCAGCCCAGACAGAGCGTGTCCGGCGGCAGGTCGTCCTGCACCGGCCCCAGAGCCCAGGGGTGCATCAGCCACACGGTTCGCCCCTCCACACACGCTGGGTCGAGGGGGTCGAACAGATCGTCCGGTGGGCGGGTCCGCCAGCTCGGCTCCGCGATGCCTTCGCCACCGGGCCCGGGCACCGGCGCCCCCTGACGGGCCAGCTGGTCCAGCATCTCGTAGCTCGTGTCGATGACGCTGCCGGGGCTGAGCCAGGGCGAGCCCGGCGGTGCGTAGCGGGCCACGTTGTCGGCGTTGAAGAGGTAGGGCTTGTGGCTGCCGGTGCCAGCCACCCATTGCCAGCTCAGGTGGTTGCTGGCGAGGTCCCCGTCGATCAGGTGGGCGAACAGCCAGTCGGCCCCGGCGCGCCAGTGCACCTTGCGCAGGTGCACCACATAGGACGCCAGCCACATCCGCACGTGGTTGTGCAGCCAGCCGGTGGCATAGAGCGTGCGCACCGCCGTGTCGATGACGGGCACGCCGGTGGCGCCCTCGCGGAGGTCGCGCGGCAACGCGCGCGCATAGGCTTCATCGGGCAGCACCCCGTCATGCAGGCTGGCGAAGATGCGTTCGCCTTCGTGGTGCCACACGTGGTGAAAGTAGGCTCGCCAACCGAGTTCCTGGACGAACTTGTGGTGAAGGTCGAGCCGATGGCGTGCGACGACGGCCGCGAGCACCTCGGGCAGGTGCAGGAAGCCGTGCGTGACATAGGGCGACAGCCGGGTCACCGCACCGTCGAGGTGGTTGCGGCTGCGGGCGTACTTGGCCGGGCGCACGGCCGCCAGGCGCATGCGGGCGGCCTGCAGCGTGGATGGCCACGTATCGGGCAGGTCAGCGCTCATGAGGTGGCTTCGTCGGCAAACAGGTCGCGCTGCAGATCGCCCGGTGATGGGGCCCGGCGCGTGCGGGCGCGCTTCGTCGTGGGAGGCAGGCCGCTCTTGCGCGAGCCATGGCGCGACTGGATGGCATCGGCCTCGGCACGGGCCTCGGGCTGGCGGCGCAGTCCGTAGAGGCGGTCTTTCGCCTGGGCCACGGCTTGCGTGGCATCCACGATGGGCGCCGGGTAGTCGCGGCCGATCACGCAAGCCGCCGCGCGCTGCACCTCGGGGGGTGCCGTCCAGGGCTCGGCCAGAAAGGGCAGCGGCAGGCGGGCGAGTTCGGGCACCCAGCGGCGAATGAACACCCCCTGCGGGTCGTGGTCGCGCGCCTGCTTGGTGGGTGAGTAGATGCGCAGGGTGTTGATGCCGGTGGTGCCCGACTGCATCTGCATCTGGCTCCAGTGGATGCCGGCCTCGAAGTCGAGGAACTGGCGCGCCAGGTGCAGGCCCGGCTGGCGCCAGTGCAGCCACAGGTGGTAGGCCGCAAAGCTCACCAGCATGGCGCGCATGCGGAAGTTCAGCCAGCCGGTGGCCACGAGCGAGCGCATGCAGGCATCCACCATGGGGTAGCCAGTCTGGCCTTGGCACCAGGCGTCGAAGCGCATGCGGTCACAGGCCGGTTCGCGCAGACCGTCGCAGGCGCGCGAGAAGTTGCGCCACTCGATCTCGGGCTCGTCTTCAAGCTTCTGCATGAAGTGGCAGTGCCAGCGCAGGCGGCCGGCGAAGCCGCGCAGCGCATGCGCAAAGCGCCGCGAGGCGTCGTCGCCCTCGGCCTGCAGGGCCGCGATGCGCGCCTCGGTGGCCTGGTGCACCCGGCGCATCGACACCATGCCAAAGGCGAGATGGGCGCTCAGACGGCTGCACCCGGTGGCCGCACGCAGTGGGCTGGAGAGCTCGCGCCGGTAGTGCCCGCCTCGGCGCTGCAGGAAGTCGTCGAGCGTGGCGAGTGCCGCATCCTCACCGGACTCGGGCAGCGGCACGCGGGTGGGCGCAAGCCCCAGGTGCGCCAGCGTGGGCAGCTCAGGCAGGTCCAGCCGGGGGGCGGTGAAGCCTCGCGGCTCGGCGCACTCCGCCGCGTTCATGCGTGCGGCCCAGCGCGCCGCCCAGCCGGTGCGCGAGCGCAGGCGCCGCACCACGCCGGTCTGCGGCCACTCCTGCCACATGACACCCTGCGCACGGCACCAGGTGGCCACGGCACGGTCCCGGTCGTAGGTCCACCCCGGGCCGGTTTCCTCGTGGCTGAACAGCCGCACCACACCAAGACGCTGCCGCAGGCGCTCCAGCACCTCGGTCATCGGGCCGTGCTCCACCAGCAGCGGCAAGCCCTTGGCGGCCAACCGCGCACGCAGCAGCGCCAGCCCACCCAGCACGAAGGCCACATGGCGGGTATCGCATTCCGGGCTGGCCAACCACCCGGGCTCGATGACGTAGAGCCCCACGGCCGGCCCGGCCTGCGCCGCGGCGGCTAGCGGCGCGTGGTCGTGCATGCGCAGGTCGCGCTTGAACCAGACGAGGGTGGTCATGCGCGCATTGTGGGAAGGCCAGGGGCCGGAAAGCACGCGGACCGGCGATGCACCCAGGTACTGCGGGGCCAAGCGTCCTAGGACAAGCCCCCGCGGGTTTTGCCCGGTGGATGCGCGCTGCAGCGCTCCCTATAGTGCGGCGACCAATATCGAACGACCGTTCGTTTTCAGATTCCCCAACCGCTCTTGCAACCTCCCTTCCCTGAAAGGCCCTCCATGACCTTGTCGAGACCCCTGGGCGCCCTGGCGGCTGCCACCCTCCTGCTCTTGTCGGCCTGTGGCGGCGGGGGCGACGAGCCGCGCGGCACGGTCGTTTCGGCCAGCGTCGTGGGCAGCCTGAGCGCGGTGCAGATCGATGCCGGCACACAGGCGTCTGGCCTGCAGGCCTTGTCAGGCACCGCACAGTGCGGCGTGGTCGCCCACCAGGTGCGCTACGTCACGCGCGACCCGCGCGGCCGCGAGGCCGAGGCCACCACCGGCGTGCTGGTGCCCAGCGGCACCTCGGCCGCCTGTTCCGGCGCGCGCCCGGTGGTGCTCTACGCCCACGGCACCAGCGTGGACAGCAGCAAGAACATGGCCAACCTCGCCGACGGCGAAACCCAGCTCGTGCTGGCGATGTTCGCCGCACAGGGCTACATCGTGGTGGCCCCCAACTACCTGGGCTACACCGGTTCCAGCCAGACCTGGCACCCCTACCTGAACGCCGAGGCCCAGGCGGTGGACATGGTCGATGGCCTGCGCGCCGCGCGCCGCGCGCTGCAGGTGGCCGGCGGCCCCCAGCCCACCGGGGCCCTGTTCGTCACCGGCTATTCGCAAGGTGGCCATGTGGCGATGGCCACCCACCGCACGCTGCAGCGTGACCATGCCACCGAGTTTCCGGTGACGGCCTCGGGCCCGATGGCCGGGCCCTACAACCTCGCCGAGTTCGGGCGCCTGATCAACGAGGACCTGCAGATCAACGCCGGCGCCGTGCTCTTCACGCCGCTGCTGCTCACCAGCTACCAGCGCTCCTATGGCGACGTCTACACCAGCACCGCCCAGGCCTACAACGCGGCTTACGCATCCACCATCGAATCACTCCTGCCCAGCAGCTCCAGCGTCAACGAGCTGATCGGCCTGGGCCGGCTGCCAGCGGACCCGACCCTGACGGTCAAGCTCTTCCAGAACAGCACCTACCCCGATGGCCTGATCCTTGACAGCTACCGACAGGACTATGTGGACAACCCCAACAACGGCTTCCGCCGCGCGATGGAGCGCAACACCCTGCTCGGCTGGGCCCCTACCCGACCGGTGGCCATGTGCTCGGGTGCGCAAGATCCCACGGTGTTCTTCGCCATCAACCAGCCAGTGATGCTGGCCGACCTGAACAGCCGCATGCAAGCCCCGCTGCAGGCGATCGGCTTTGACCTGGAAGACCGTGACACCCTCCCGGCCGGGACCGTGGGGGATCTCATCTACGGAGGGTTCCAGAATGCCAAGGCCAATTCGCCCAACGTCGCTGCGGAGTACCACGGCGGCCTGGTCCCGCCCTTCTGCACCGCCCTGATCCGCGGGTTCTTCCAGCAGTTCCTGGCCCCGCAGTGATCCCTTGTGGCGTCGTTCGCCTCACAATGCGCACGACGCTTTCGAGAGGGACCAGCCCATGCTGCAACTGCATTACTACCCCAGCACCGCCGCGATGGCACCCCACATCCTCCTGGAGGAACTGGGGGTGCCCTACGAACTGGTGCTGGTGGACCGCACGAAGAACGCCCACAAGTCGCCCGAGTACCTGAAGCTCAATCCCAACGGGCTGATCCCGGTGCTGGTCGACGGCGACCTGGTCTTGTACGAGACCGCGGCCATCAGCCTGCACCTGTGCGACACCCACCCGCAGGCCGGTTTGGCACCCGCGCTGGGCACCCCCGAGCGGGCGCACTTCTACAAGTGGCTGATGTGGCTCACCAACACGCTGCAGGCCACGCTCATCGTCTACTTCTACCCCGAACGCTGGGCCAGCACACCGGGTGCGGTGGCCGAGGTGAAGCAGACCGCCGAGGCCAAGGTGGGCACGCTGATCGACCAGCTCGATGCCGAACTCGCGCGGCACGGCCAGCCCTGGCTGCTGGGGGACACCTACACCGCCGTGGATGCCTATGCCCTGATGCTGTGCCGCTGGACGCGCAACTTCAAGCGCCCGGCGCGCACACTGCCGCACCTGGCGCCCTATCTGCAGCGCGGCCTGGCGCGGCCGGCCATCCAGCGCGTGTTCGAACAGCAGGGCCTGCCCCAGCCCTGGGTCTAGCCCAGACGGGACCGCCAATGCACCACCTGCGGCGTGGGGCCCTTGGCCAACACCCGTTCGTTGAGCAGCGCACGGCCGAGCGAGCGGTGGGCGCCGCGTGCGCAAGCGCTCATCAGCGTGAGGTCGATGAGATCGCGCTGCGCATGGCTGCCGCCAAAGCGATGTGCCACGGCGCGCAGCGGGGCGAGATGTGTCACGGCCGTGTCCCAGTCCTGTCGGGCGAAGGCGATGAGCCCGCGCATCAGCGGCAGGCCCACCTCCTGGGCCATGGCGCGGTTGAGTCCCGGCTGGGTCTGGGCCTGGTCGATCACTTGCGCCAGCAGGGCTTCGGCACCGCTCACGTCCCCGGCGCCCAGGCGGGCCATGAGGGCATGCGCGTCGTTGAAGGCATAGTGTCCGATGGCATCGGTTTCCCGCGCCCATCGTGCGGCGAGCGCTTGCCATCGTGAGCCCACGTCAGCACCCAGGAGTTGCAGACGCCACAACAGGGCCGCCGCGTCCAGGCGTTGCAGCGTGAGGCCGCCCTCGATCAGCGGGGCCACTTCGCCGTCGTAGACCCGCAGGGCGCCGTCCAGGTCCATCGCTTCCAGGTGGAACAGCGCAAGGTGCCAGGCGTTGTGGCCACGCAGGCCGTTGTCGTCTTCCGACCAGTTGCGGCGCTGCGACTGCAGCCAGGCGCGGCCGTCGTCATGGCGTCCCTGCATCTCCATCACGTGGGTCACGGCATGCACGGCCCAGGGCACGCGGGCCCCACCGTCCAGGGCCTCGCGGCCCACGGCCTCGGCCTGCGGGTAGAGATGGTTCTCCTCCAGGCCGAAGGCGTACATCCCCAGCACATAGGGATAGAGCGCATCGTCGCGCGACCACTGCGGCAACACGCGGGCCACACGCAGCCGCAGTTCACGGGCATCACCGCGATAGAAGTCGAAGAGATGGGCCAGCTGCAGGGCGAGGGGATCGCAGGGGTGGTCCAGCAGCACACGCTCCCACAGCTCGCAGGCGCCCTGCCAGTCGCCGGCCAGGGCCCGCTGCGCGGCACCCAGGTGGGCCTGCTCGCGTTCGTTGCCGTGGCAGCGTGCCGCCTCGTCGAGGGCCTCGCGTGCCGGCGCCAGCAGATGGCGTTCGGTGAGCGAAAGCAGGAAGCCCGCACGCATCACATGCGGCAGCATCCAGCCGGGGTCGGCGGCGCTGGCGGCATCCAGGTCGCCCAGCGGGTCGCCGTAGAAGGAGGACAGGCGCCACAGGGCCTGCTCGACGTGATCCAGCGCCGCGTTGCTGGCGGTGCTCACCGGGCAGCCGCGGCGGTCTTGCATGGCGTCAAGCCGGCGGCATGGGCCAGGGCCGCTGGGCCGGGCGCAGGCGTTCCCAGGCCCGCGCCATCTGGAGCACGCCCAGGTCGTCGAAGCGCCGTCCGGCGATCTGCAGGCCGATGGGCAGGCCTTCGGCGGTGTAGCCGGCATTGATCGAGGCAGCCGGCTGTTCGCTCATGTTGTAGGCCAGCGTGAAGGCAATGTGGTCGAAGGGCCGCGTGACGTCGTTCGTCGGACAGGGCAGCTCGGCGTCGAAGGCCACCATGGGCGCCGTGGGCGAGAGCACGTAGTCGTAGGGCTGGGTGGCGTCCACCGTGGCCTTGCGGATGGCCAGGGTCTGGCTGTAGGCCTCGAAGAGGTCTTCGCCGCTCCAGCCTCCGCCACCCTCGGCCCAGGTGCGGATGAAGGGCAGGATGCGTTCCCGGCGCTCGACACTGAGCTTGCGCAGCTCGATCCAGAAGCGTGTGCGCCAGAAGCGGTCCACACCTTCGATCATGGCGTGGTCGCACCAGGGGCCCAGCGGCTCGACGATGGCGCCGGCCGCCTCGAAGGCACGGGCTGCCGCCGCGATGGCCTCGCGCACCTCGGGTGCCACCGGCGTGCCCCAGCCGGCATCCAGGTGCAGGCCGATGCGCAGGCCCTTCACGTCACGCTCCAGGTTCTGCCAGGCGATGTCCTGCCAGGGCAGGCTCATGTGGTCGCGCGCATCGGGGCGGCTCAGGGGGCCCATCATCAGCGCCGTGTCGGCCACGGTGCGGGTCATGGGACCGGCCACGCGTGCCGGGTAGGGCGGGTCGATGGGGATGCGCCCGAGGCTGGGCTTGAGCGTGACGATGCCGCACCAGCCCGCCGGCAGGCGCACCGAGCCGCCGATGTCGGTGCCCACGTGCAGCGGGCCGTAGCCGGCGGCGACGCCGGCCCCGGCGCCCGCGCTGGAGCCGCCGGGGTTCTTGCGCAGATCCCAGGGGTTGCGGGTGAGCGGGTGAAAGCTCGACAGGCCCGAGGACAGCATGCCGTAGTCGGGCATGGTGGTCTTGCCCAGGAAGACCGCGCCGGCCTCGCGCAGCCGCGCGGCAGGGGGGCCGTCGGCGTCGGCCGGCACCAGTTCGGTGGCTGCCGTGCCCAGGGGCGTGGGCACACCGCGGGTGGCGATGTTCTCCTTGATCATCACCGGCACACCGTCGAGTGCCAGCGCCTCGCCGCGGCGCCAGCGGGCCTCCGAGGCCCGCGCCATCGCCAGCGCGCCCTCCGGGTCGAAGGCATAGGTGGCTTTCAGGTGCGGCTCCCAGCGTTCGATGTGGGCGATGACGGCGCGCGCGACGTCCACGGGAGACAGCGCCCCTCGGGCGTAAAGCGCCAGCAACTCGGTCGCAGGCAGATCGTGCAATGCAGTCATGGGTGACCCATCAATCGCGAAGATAGGTTTCAGGCATCCACACAGACGCGTCGGGCTGAACCGTGCGGAAACCTTGCGGCCGCTGTGTGACGGTGTAACGGCCTCCTCGACCTTCGAAGAACTCGAACTGGGCTTGCGATTGCAGCACGAGGTCATGGCCGAACTCGTCACGGAAGCGCACCGGCGGCACGGCCGTGCAGGTTTCGTTGGCCCGGGCCAGCGGCGCCAGCGCCTGCCCACCGGTCCGTGACGCATCCGCACAGCGCAGGCGCAGCCCCCCCGCTTCCACCACACGCTCGAAGGCGGCCAGTGCACCCGTGTTCGGCGGATCCCATGGCCCCACGCCGTACTGCCGGTCGATGTCGCTGTGACCGCTGCTGTCCCGATAGACGGCCACCGTGCGTCCCTGTCGATGGATGATGGTGTGCTCGCTCCAGGTCAGGCGCGTGGCGCAGCCATTCTCGAGTTCGCCGATCTCGAGGCCGCGCTCGAGCTTGCGCAGCACGAAGTCGCGGCCATCGCTGAGGGTCCACAACCGCTCGATCACCAGCGGTTCGGGCAAGGTGGGAAACGGCGCGGCCGCACGGCCCTGGGCTTGCAGCGCGATGTTGCAGAGCTCGTGTCCGGTCTGCGCGATGCGCGCGTAGTCGGCCACGGGCTGGACGGTGCTGATCACCTCCACCTGATGAAAGCGCCCGGCCTGTGCCCAGGCGGGGCCGAGACACAGCAGCCCCAGGCAGCCGACCAGATGCAGTACCCGTGCCACGTGCTTCATTGCCAGCGCACGGCCCCCATGTCGTTGGCGAAGATGGGCGAGCTGCTCCAGATGCCCTGCAGGCCGCGGCGGCTCACGGCGATGTGGGGCAGCTGGAAGAGGAAGGCATTGACCGCATCGGTGGCGAGCAGGCGCTGCATGTCGCCCAGCAGGGCCAGGCGGCCGGCCTCGTTGGTGGTTTCGTTGAATTTCGCGAGCAGGTCGCGGAAGGCCTTGGAGTCGTAGCCGAAGTAGTAGTCGGGGTTGGCGTAGATGGCCAGGTCCAGCGGCTCGACATGGCTGATGATGGTCAGGTCGAAGTTGCCCTTGAAGGCGCCCGACAGCCATTGGGCCCATTCGACGTTCTCGATCCTGGCGTTGATGCCCACCTGGGCCAGCTGGGCGGCGATGATCTCGCCGCCCCGCCGCGCATAGGCCGGCGGCGGCAGCGTGAGGGTGACGTTGATCGGCCCGGCCACGCCGGCTTCCTTCAGCAGCGCCCGGGCGCGCTCGGGGTTGTAGGGGTACATGCCGGTGAGGTCCACATAGCCGGCATCGCTGGGCACCATGTGGCTGCCGATGGGCGTGCCGAAGCCGTCCATCGCGCCGGTGATCAGGGCCTTGCGGTCGATCGCGTGGGCCACGGCGCGGCGCACACGCACGTCGTCGAAGGGCTTGCGGCGGTTGTTGATGCTGACGATGGTCTTGCCCTCGGTGCCGCCCACCGTCACGTCGAAGCGCTTGTCGTTGCGGAACTGGCCGACACTCTGCGAGGCCTGGAAACGCGGGATGGCGTCCACGTCGCCGGCCAGCAGTGCGGCCACCTGGGCGGCCGGGTCGTTGATGAACCGGAAGGTCACGCGGTTCAGGCGCACATTGGCCGCATCGCGGTAGCCCGGCCACTTGCTCATCGTCACGGCCGAGCCCTTGGCCCAGTTGTCGAACTTGAAGGGGCCGGTGCCGATGGGGCGGGTGCTGGTGGTGGCCGCGCTCTTGGGGTCGAGGATCACCGCGGTGTTCTCGCCCAGCCGGAAGAGCATGGTGCCATCGGCCTTGTCCAGCGTGAGGATGACGGTGTGGGCATCCGGGGTGTCGATGCGCGTGATGTTGTCGAAGACCGCCTTCTTGGCCTTGTTGGTGCTGCCCTCGGCCTTGGCGCGCTCGAAGCTGAACTTCACGTCCGAAGCGTCGAAGTCCTCGCCATCGTGGAACTTCACGCCGCGCCGCAGCTTGAAGACATAGCTGCGGCCGTCGGGCGAGAGGGTCCAGCTTTCGGCCAGCAGCGGGCCCACGGTGCCGTCCATGCGCACCTTGGTGAGGCCTTCGAGGATGTTGTAGTGGACGATCTCGCCGATGGCCGCGGCCGGGGCGGTCGTGGGGTCCAGGCCCGGCGGCTCCAGCGTCATGCCGATCACGACACTGTCCTTGCGCGACTGCGCGGAGGCGCCCAGCGCCAGGGCACTCAGGGCCAGGATGGCCACGAGGCGAAGATGCCACTTCATGGAGACACTCCTCGAACGACGGGGAAGGAAAACGTGCGCTGCCATTCCACCATGAATGCCGCGGCCGGGCAATTGCAGCCGCTCCTCACAGCGTCGGAACGGCCTCGAGCAGGGTGCGGGTGTAGGCCGCCTGCGGCGCATGGAAGACGGCGGCCGTGTCGCCCCGCTCCACGATGCGGCCGTGCTGCATCACCACCACCTCGTCACAGAGGTACTCCACCACCGCCAGGTCGTGGCTGATGAAGAGGTAGGTCACGCCGAAGTCGCGCTGCAGGTCGCGCATCAGGTTGAGCACCTGCGCCTGCACCGACACGTCCAGCGCGCTGACCGGCTCGTCGGCCACGATGAGCTGGGGCCGCGTCACCAGGGCGCGGGCAATGGCGATGCGCTGGCGCTGGCCGCCCGAGAACTCGTGCGGGTATTTGGCCATGTCCGCCGTGCGCAGGCCCACGGCCTCCAGCGATTGGGCCACCCGCGCGCGGCGCTGGTCGGCGCCCACCTCGTCCATCACCGACAGCGGCTCGGCCACGATGCGGCCCACCGTCTGGCGCGGGTCGAGCGAGCCGTAGGGGTCCTGGAAGACCATCTGGACATCCCGTCGCGCGCGGCGCAGTTCGGCGGGCGGCAGGCGGTGCAGGTCCCGGCCCAGCAGCGTCACCGTGCCCGCCGTGGGCCGCTCCAACGCCATCACGAGCCGCGCCAGCGTGGACTTGCCCGAGCCCGACTCGCCCACCACGCCCAGGCTGCGACCGGCCCCGATGCGCAGGCTCACGTCGTCGAGCGCCAGCACCTCCTCAGCCGGTTGCCACAGCGATTGGCGCGGCAGGCGGTAGCGTCGGGTGAGGTGGGCAACGTCGAGCAGGGTCATGGTGGAACGCCTTCAGTGTGCCGGCGACCGCGGGGCATCGGGTGCCCCGACCGGCTGTCCGTGGCGGTAGGTGCGCCCCCCGTTGCGGACCGTCCACATGTCGAGGAGTTGCAGGTCGCCCTCGGCGCTGCCCAGGTCCATCAGGTCGCCTCCCTTGGGCGGGCGGAACAGCAAGCGCCCATCGGCCACCACATGGAAGGCCCCTTGCTCAAGCAGGCGGATTTCCTTCACGCCATCGCGCACGACACGCAGCTCGCCCTCGTGCGGCACGACGAGGTGGCGCCTGTTGACCAGCCCCCACAGCGAATTGCCTTCGTAGCGGGTGGCACCGGGATAGCGCACGATCCCTTCGGCCAGCGTGACAGCGCCCAGGCGGCGCGCCAGCGCATCAGGGCCCGGCGTGCGCGATCCGCCCAGCGTGTGCAACTCGCCCTGGTTCATGAACACCAGGGCAAAGCCGGCCCCCCGCCACAGCGGCTGGAAATCAGGCGCCAGGGCCAGCGGCAACCGGACGGCGCCGGCGTAGAGGCTGCGGTCGTCACGTGCCAGGGTGTCCACCCCATCGAGAATGAAGCGGAAGGCGCCCGGCTGCGCCCCCTCCAGGCGGCGCACATGGGGAGGCGCCTGATCGAACTCGCCGTAGTACACGTGACGCTCATCGAGCACGTAATGGCGCGGCAGGTAGCGTGCCGCACCGGCATCGACCTCGTCGATGCGAACGCTGCGGATGTAGAGGTGCTGGTGGTCGCGGCCGTGCCAGCGGCCCTGGACCGTCCAGGTCCGGGGGTCGGCACCGTGCACCTCCCGGCCTTCGTAGTAGACACGGCGCCGATCGAGCGCATACATCTCGGACACCGGGCGGAAACTGGCGCGATCGGCCTGCGCGATGTCGCGCCGCCCATGGGCCAGGCAGTTGCCATTGGGGCAGTAATAGGGCTGCCCGCGCCAGTTGGCGAAGTAGCTCTTGCTGACGGCGGCATCGAGGGGCGCGGCACCACCGGCCAGCGGCAAGATGCCGAACAGCAGCGCGGCCCAGTGCTTCATGGCCGAGCGGACGGTCTGTGGAAGGAGTGGTCTTTGCATGAGATCCGGGCTGTCCATCCTCAGCCTTTGGGGCCGAGCGTTTCCCAGCGCAGGCAGGCCACCTCATGACCCTCCGCCACCGGCCGCATGCTGGGAGGCGCTTCGCAGACCGCTTCCCGGTGCGCGCACCGGTCGGCAAACGGGCACCCCGTGGGCAGGTCCACCAGCTCCGGTACCCGGCCGGGGATGGTCTGCAGGCGTTCACCGCGCGCCGCACCCAGCCGAGGGCGCGCCGCCAGCAGCCCGCGGGTGTAGGGGTGCATGGGCCGGTGCAGCACCTCGCCCGCCGGCCCCTGCTCCACCCCCAGGCCGCCGTACATCACCATCACGCGGCGCACGTTGCGGGCGATCACGGCCAGGTCGTGCGAGATCAGCATCAGCGCCATGTGGCGATCGGCCACGAGGTCGGCAATGAGCTGCAGGATCTCGCGCTGCAGCGTCACGTCCAGTGCGGTGGTGGGTTCGTCGGCGATCAGCAGGTCGGGCTGGCAGGCCAGGGCCATGGCGATCACCACACGCTGGCGCTGGCCGCCCGAGAGCTGGTGCGGGTGGGCATCGAGCCGCCGCGCGGCCTGGGGCAATCGCACCTGTTCCAGCAGGCGCAGCGCCTCGGCGCGGGCGGCCACTGCGTCCAGGCCGCGGTGCAGGCGCAGCGGCTCGGCCACCTGGCGGCCGATCGTGTGCAGGGGGTTCAGCGCCGTCATGGGCTCCTGAAAGACCATCGCGATGCGGTCGCCGCGCAGGCGGCACCAGGCGGCTTCGTCCTGCGCGAGCAGCTCGCGGCCCTCGAAGCGCAGCGAGCCCGACACACGCGCCCCCTCGGGCAGGAGACCCATCAGCGTGAGCGCCAGCATGCTCTTGCCGCAGCCCGACTCACCGACCACCCCCAGCGTTTCACCGCGGTCGAGCGCAAAGCTCAGGCCCCGCAAGGCATCGGCCGGCCCGCGTGAGGTGTTGAGCGTCACGCGCAGATCGCGCACCTCCAGCAGGCTGGTGCTCATCGCTGCCTCGCAAGACGGGGGTCGAGCAGGTCGCGCAGCCCATCGCCCAGCAGGTTCAGCCCCAGCACCGACAGCGCGATGGCGACGCCAGGATAGAGCGCCAGTTGCGGCGCCTGGAACATCTGCGTCTGCGCCTCGTTGAGCATGCGCCCCCATGAGGGCTGGGGCGGCTGGGTCCCCAGGCCCAGGTAGGACAGTGCGGCCTCGGCCAGGATGGCCGTGGCGAACTGGATGGTGGCCTGCACGATGATCACCGAGGCGATGTTGGGCAGCACGTGCTCCAGTGTGATGCGCACCGCCCCTTTGCCGCAGGCGCGCGCGGCCAGGATGAAGTCGCGCGCCCACACGGCGTTGGCCGCGGCGCGCGTGAGCCGGGCAAACACCGGGATGTTGAAGATGCCGATCGCGATGATGGAGGTGAAGAGCCCGGGGCCGTAGACCGCCGTGAGCATGATGGCCGTGAGCAGCGCGGGGAAGGCGAAGGTGAAATCGGACAGGCGCATCACGAACTCTTCCGCCCAGCCGCGACGCGCCGAGGCCAGCAGCCCCAGGCCCACGCCGAGCACCAGGCCCATGCCCACCGCCACCACCCCCACGAGGATGGAGTTCTGCGCGCCCACCAGCAGCAGCGTGGCGATGTCGCGGCCCAGGCTGTCGGTGCCCAGCCAGTGCGCGGCCGAGGGCGGCTGGAAGCGGTTGGGCACGTCGATGGCGTGGGGTGGGTAGGGCGTCCACACCAGCGACAGCCCGGCGGCGAGCAGCAGGGCCAGCGCGAGCACGGCGCCCAGCATGAAGCTGCGATGCGTCAAGGCCGCCCTCATGCATCGCCCCCTTTCAGCCGCGGATCGATCCAGGCATACAGCAGGTCCACGATGAAATTGATGAGGATGACCGCGCCGGCCAGCAGCATGATGACGTCACGCACCACGGCAAGGTCGCGGTTGGCGATGGCCTGGAACACCAGGCGGCCGATGCCCGGCAGCACGAAGACGTTTTCCACCACGATGGCGCTGGTGAGCAGGTTGCCGAACTGCAGGCCCATGATGGTGATGACCGGGATCATCGCGTTGCGCAGCACATGGCGCCACAGCGTGGCGCGCCGGCTCAGGCCCTTGGCGCGGGCAGTTCGCACGTAGTCCTCGCGCAGGGTGTCGAGCACGGCCGAACGCGTGAAGCGCGCGAGGATGGCCGCCTGCACGGCCGCCAGCGCCACGGCCGGCAGCATCAGCGCCTGCAGGCCGTCCCACAGACTGCCGCCCTCGTCGTCTGTCCAGCCCGGAAAGCCGCCCGCCGGGAACCACTGCAGGTGCACCGCAAAGACCAGGATCAGCACGATGGCCAGCCAGAAGTTCGGGATGGCCAGGCCCAGCTGGCTGAGCGTCATCACCCCCACGTCGCCGAGGCGGTTGTGGCGTGCCGCGGCATACACGCCCAGGCTCAGCGCCACCGCCACCGTCAGGCCCATGGCCAGCAGCGCCAGCGGCAGGCTCACACGCAGGCGCTCGGCAATGAGGCTCCACACCGGCGTGTCGTAGGCGACGCTCACCCCGAGGTCGCCGCGCAGGTAGCCGCCCACCCACTCCACATAACGGGTGAAGGCGGGGCGATCCAGCCCCAGCTGGGCCGACAGCGCTGCCACCTGTTCGGGCGTGGCCGTGGGCCCCAGGCGCACTTCGGCGGCGTTGCCGGGGAGGATCTCCAGCGCGGCGAACACCACCACCGACGCCGCCAGCAAGGTGGCGACGAAACTGACAAAGCGCTTGAGCAGGAAGAAGCTCAAGGCCGCCGCGTCACTTGGCCAGCACGGCCGCCATCGCGTTGGCCACGGCTTCGACGTTGTGCTGGTTCAGCCCCGCCACGCACATGCGGCCCGTGCGCACGAGGTAGACGCCATGCTCGTCCTTGAGCCGGTCCACCTGCTCGGGGCTCAGGCCCGTGTAGCTGAACATGCCGCGCTGGGTGATGAAGTAGTCCACATTGCGCCCCGGCAGCTTGGCCGACAGCACGGCGTGCAGGCGCTTTCGCATCTCCTGAATGCGTGCGCGCATGGCGTCGAGCTCGTCGGCCCAGGCCTGTCGCAGGGCCGGGGTCTGCAGCACGCGCGCGACGATCTGCCCGCCATGCGTGGGCGGGCTGGAGTAGTTGCGCCGGATGGTCGCCTTGAGCTGGCCCAGCACCAGTGCGGCCTCGTCGGCCGTGGGACAGACCACGCTCAGGCCGCCGCAGCGCTCGCCATAGAGCGAAAAGCTCTTCGAGAACGAACTGGCGCAGAAGAAGCTGACGCCCGCATCGGCGAGCGCGCGAATCGCGAAGGCGTCTTCCTCGATGCCGTCACCGAAGCCCTGGTAGGCGATGTCCACATACGGGATGAGCCGGCGCGACTGGATCACCGGGATGAGCTGCGCCCACTGTTCGCGCGTGAGGTCCACGCCGGTGGGG
>Ga0114986_1000040_pt1 | contig 35143 bp, 35 predicted proteins | sample Shrwel1BS1Day17_FD_96988 | JGI IMG/M metagenome (GOLD analysis project Ga0114986, IMG submission 96988) | Subsurface microbial communities from deep shales in Ohio, USA - Utica-3 well 1 S-1-Day17 | ecosystem: Environmental > Aquatic > Deep subsurface > Shale gas/oil reservoir > Produced... | reverse complement strand
GTGGTGGGCTATGTGGAGGGTGCGCGCCTGCTGCCACCCAGCCAGCGTGCGCAGATGGACGCCGAGGCCTGGCGCATGACGCGCTGGGTGGTGCTGGCCATGCTGCTGGTGGCGGCGGCGCTCTACCTGCCCTTGCAGCGCCTGCTGGCCGGCAGCCAGCGCAAGACGCGCGAGGCACTGGAGTCGCACATGGCCATGATGGAAGCGCTGGGCCGGGCCATTGCGCGGCGTGACTCCGACGACGGCGGCACACACAACTACCGCGTGGCCTGGATTGCCGCCACGCTGGGCGAGGCGGTGGGCCTGCACGGCAGCCGCATGCAGGAACTGATTGCCGGCAGCTTCCTGCACGACGTGGGCAAGATCGGCATACCCGACGCCATCCTGCTCAAGCCGGGTCGTCTGGACGAGGACGAGATGCAGGTCATGCGCACGCACGTCGGTCTGGGCGAGGACATCGTGGCCGGCGCCGGCTGGCTGGCCGGCGGCCAGGCCGTGGTGGCCGGCCACCACGAGAAGTGGGACGGCACGGGCTACCCGCGTGGCCTGGCCGGCCAGGACATTCCTCTGGTGGCGCGCATCTTCGCACTGGCCGATGTGTTCGACGCCCTGTGCGCGCGCCGCCCCTACAAGGAACCGTTGACGCTTGCGCAGGCCATGCAGGCCCTGCACGACGAATCTGGCCGACATTTCGACCCGCACTTGGTCAAGGTTTTCGAAGGGCTGGCGCAGCGCATCCACCAGACCATCGTCAACGCCAGCGAGGCGCAGGCGCGCACGCTGCTGGAAGTCATGGTGCGCAAGCACTTTGCGCTCTGAGCCGGGCTAGAACGGCACGTCCCAGTCGCCGTCCGGCTCCTCTGTCGCCTTCAGCTGCTCGAAGGGCAGCGTCTGCTTGACCAGAATCACGGTGCAGGGCGCGTCCATCGCGACCTTGATCGGCACCGTGGCCAGGAAGCGCTGCGTCTTCAGGCCATGGGTCGCCGCGCCGATGACGATCACGCTGACGCGGTTGCCCACGGCGTAGCTGAGCAGGGCCTGCGCGACGTCGCCGGACTCGATCACGTGGCACGAGACCTGGTGACCGGCCAGATCCAGCGGCTGCAGCCACTGACGCAGCTGCGCCATGTAGCGTCGGTGCACGCTGGTTTCGCTGTCTTCGTCGCTGGTGCTGCTGGTCTGGCCGGGCGAGATCACGGTGACGCAGGCCAGCCGCGCGCCGGGCCGGGTGCCGAGCGAACGTGCCGTGGCCTGGCGCAGTGAATACAGCGTGGCGTCGCTGACGTCCTGGTGCGGCACCGCCACCATGACGATCGGCACCTCCTCGATCTGCTGCACCGGCAGCGGGCTGGGCTGGTAGTGCATGCCGGCCGCCTTGAGCCAGCGCTTGAAGTGGGTCCAGCCTCCGGTCCCCTGGGTGGCCTCGCCGCGTGCCGTCACGACCACCTGCTGCGGATGCTGCAGGTCAAAGGCCAGGTGGGCGGCCGACGGGTAACGTTGTGCGGCTTCCGGCGCCAGGCAGCGCAACACCACCTCCTGCAGCCAGGGCGGCAGCTCGGGCCGGCGCTGGCGCAGCGGTGGCGGGTCCATCCACAGGCGCTGGCGCAAGCCGCCGGCGGTCTGCGGCGCGCCAAAGGGCAGCTTGCCGGTGAGCAGCTGGTAAAGGATGACGCCGATGGCGAAGATGTCGCTGCGCGGGTCCCCGCGCACGCCCACCACCTGCTCGGGCGCGATCCAGGCCGGAGAGCCGACCGCCTTGCGAAGCTGCTCGGCCAGCAGGTCCGGGTACAGGCCGCTGCACGACAGGCCGAAGTCCAGCAGCACGGCGCTGCCGTCGGGCCGGATCAGCACGTTGGCCGGCTTCAGGTCCAGGTGCACCACGTTCTGCTGGTGCAGGCTGTGCGCGGCATGCGCCATGGCCGCGCCCAGGCGCACCACCTCGTCCACCGACGGCAGTTCGGGCGCGTCGAGCCAGTCCTGCAGCGTACGACCCGGCACGTACTCCATCACCAGATACGGCAACCGTTCCAGGTCGCCCGCCGCCACGAAGCGCGGCACGTGCGGGCCGCTGAGCAGCTGCAAGATCTGGTGCTCGACTTCGAAGCTGACGATGTTCTCGGCACCATCGCCGGCCGTCATGCGCGGCACCTTCATCACCATCGGAAAACCCGGGTTGGGCGCGCCATAGGCGTAGTGCACGCGGTAGATGTGCGCCATGCCGCCGGCATGGACGCAGTCGCCGATGACGAAGCCGTCGATCTCGGTCTCGGGTTCCAGCAGCTTCATCGTCCGGTCTCCAGTCGTTCGGCAAAGTAGTCAGGCAGGCCGGCACGGCGGATGGCGGCCGCGGCCGCGTGCTGGTCATAGTCGACGCGGTGGAAGGTCAGCTGCGTGCGCGTGCTGTCGAACAGCGCGTACATGGCTTTGGGCTTGCCGTCTCGCGGCTGCCCGACCGACCCGACCGTGGCCAGCCAGTGGCGGTGACGCGGCACCGGGATCGGCACGCCGGCCGTGGGCTCGAACTTCATCAGGCCACCGGTGCTGCCCTGGTAGTAGAGCGTCTGGAAATGCACGTGGCCGCCAAAGACGTAGCGCACCTGCGGCAGGCTGCGGACCGCGTCTAGGCTCAGGCCGGCGGCGTGGGCATCGTGCACGTAGCGCCAGCGCTCCGGTGCCTCGGCCGAGGCGTGCACCAGCAGCACGCTGTCGTGCTGCTGGGTCAACGGCAGCTCGGCCAGGAACGCCTTGTGGCCGGCCTGCAGCTGGTCGTGCGTCCATTGCGCCGTGCTGTCACCGATGGTCTTCACCTCGGCCGGGGGCTGCAGCGCCAACACATCATGGTTGCCACGGATGACCCAGGCGCCCCGCTCCGCCAGCGCCATGACGCGCTCCACCACGGCCACCGGGTCGGCGCCATAGCCGACGAAGTCCCCGAGCAGCGCCAACTGGTCGGCCCCCTGCCCCTGTGCGTGGGCCAGACAGGCATCCAGCGCCTGCAGGTTGGAGTGAATGTCGGACAACAGGGCGAGCTTCATGGTGGCGAGGAAAACAGTCTGCGCATGATGGGCCGTCAAGCTTGCCGCCAGCTTGCGCCGCCGACGCTGTCCGCGGCTTGATGCACATCAATTTTCAAAGTGCTCGACTCCCGTTAGAGTGCAGGCAGTACCGGTCCGACGGGCCGGTATGCCAACAACAACAGGGGAGACATACCCATGGTCGATTACCTCATCATCGGCGGCGGTTCCGCCGGCTGCGTGCTGGCTGCACGCCTGAGCGAAGACCCGGCGGTCCAGGTGACCTTGCTGGAAGCCGGGCCGCCCGATGAAAGCGTGCTGATCCACTGCCCGGCCGGCCTGGCCCTGCTGGCCAAGACCGGCCAGGCCAACTGGGGCTTTGCCACCGTGCCGCAGCCGGGCCTGAACGGGCGCCGCGGCTACCAGCCGCGCGGCAAGGTGCTGGGCGGCTCCAGCTCGGTCAACGCCATGATCTACACCCGCGGTCACCCGCGGGATTACGACGACTGGGCCGCCGCGGGCAACCCCGGCTGGAGCCATGCCGAGGTGCTGCCGTACTTCAAGCGCGCGGAGGACAACGCCCGCGGGGCCGACGCGCACCACGGCAGCGGCGGTCCGCTGCATGTGATGGACCTGCGCAGCCCCAACCGGCACAGCCACGACTTCGTGGCCGCGGCGCGGCAGGCCGGCCATGCCGTCAATCCGGACTTCAATGGCGCCGAGCAGGAAGGCGTAGGGCTGTACCAGGTAACGCACAAGAATGGCGAGCGCTACTCCGCGGCCAAGGCCTATCTGGCGCCCCACCGGCAGCGACCCAACCTGCACGTTGTCACCGGCGCGCAGGCGACGCGCATTCTGTTCGAGGGCCGACGCGCCGTCGGCGTGGAGTTCCTGCAGCAGGGGACGCGTCATACACTGCGCGCCCGGCGCGAGGTGCTGCTGTGTGCCGGCGCGCTGCAGTCGCCGCAGCTGCTGATGCTCTCCGGCGTCGGCCCGGCCCAGCACCTGCAGGACCTGGGCATCGCCGTGCTGCACGACCTGCCCGGGGTCGGCCAGCACCTGCAGGACCATGTGGACGTGGTGCTGGTGCATGACGCCCCGCGCCTGACGGATCTGTTCGGCCTGTCCCTGCCCGGCGCGCTCAAGGTGCTGCGCGGCATGCAGGAATGGCGGCGCACGCGCAGCGGCATGCTGACCACCAACTTTGCCGAGGCCGGCGGCTTCATCCGCAGCCAGCCGCAGGAGCCGATCCCCGATCTGCAGCTGCACTTCGTGGTCGGCAAGCTGGTGGACCACGGCCGCGCAACGGTCTGGGGCCATGGCTATTCCTGCCACGTCTGCCTGCTGCGCCCCCAGAGCCGCGGCAGCGTGCGGCTGGCCAGCCCCGACCCGTTGGCCGCGCCGCTGATCGACCCCAACTTCCTGGGCGAGGCGGATGATGTGCAGCGACTGGTGCGCGGCTTCAAGCTCATGCGCCAGATCCTGGCCCAACCGGCCCTGGCCGAACTGGGCGGGCGCGAGTTGCCCGCCTCCGGCGAGGCGCGGAGTGATGCGGACATCGAGCGCTTCATCCGCGCCCATGCCGACACCATCTACCACCCCGCCAGCACCTGCCGCATGGGTCCGGGGCCGGACGCGGTGCTGGATGCGCGCCTGCGCGTGCACGGTCTGCAGGGCCTGCGCGTGGTGGATGCCTCGGCCATGCCCTCGCTGGTGGGCGGCAACACCAACGCGCCGGTGGTGATGATGGCGGAGAAGGCCGCCGACCTGATCCGCGAAGACAACCGGCCCTGAGCCCGTTCCGAGGCCGATGGCCCCGGACACGCTCGACGCAACATGGCAGCAAGCCAGTTTCGGAAACCGCCGGTACACGCTAGAGTGGGGCCATGAGGCACGAAAAAAAACGGTTGAAACAACTACTCTCCCGCCGCGGCCTGGCCTATTCGCTGGCGCTGTGTCTGCTCATCCTCGGCTTGGGCGGACTGGGCTTCTGGCTGATCGAGCCCGATGTGCACACCCTGAGCGACGGCCTGTGGCTCGCCTTCACCACGGCGGCCACCGTAGGCTATGGCGATCTGGTACCCACCACCATGCTGTCGCGTGGCTTCGCGGTGATGGTGGTGCTGCTGGGCCTGGCGGTGCTGTCGATGGTCACGGCCTCGGTGGCGGCCATGCTGGTCGAGACCGACGAGCAAAAGGTGCAGCACGAACTGCTGCACGAGCTTGCGGCCCTGCGTGCCGAGGTGCAGGCCCTGCACGCCGATGTGCGCACCCTGCGGGAGGGGCGCAAGCCGCCGGCCTGATGGGCCCGGACCGGCGGCATAGAATGGTCCGGTCCTCATGTTCAACCTGACGCGTTATTTCTCCACCCTGTCGTTTGCGCTGATGGCCGTTGCGGCTGCCGCGCTGACCTACCACTACCGCCACACGGCCTACGAGCAACTGCTGCACCACGAGCAGAACCGGGCGGAGGAGTTGACCCAGGTACTGGAGAACTCGCTGTGGCCGTACTTTCAGCCGCTGATCGACGCGCACGACGCCACCTCCGATGACGTGCTGCGCGAACGCGCCGCCAACACCCGCCTGCGCGAGGCCCTCGGCGGCATGATGCGCGGCACCACCGTGTTGAAGATCAAGCTCTACACACGCGACGGCCGCACGGCGTTTTCCACCGATCCGCTGCAGATCGGCGAAAGCAAGGCGGACAGCGGCGGCTTTCGCACCGCCCTGGGTGGGACGCCGATCAGCGTGCTGACCCACCGCAACCAGTTCGATGCCTTCGAGGGCACGCTGCAGGACCGCGACGTGATCTCGACCTATGTACCCATCCACAGCGTCATGGAGGGGCAGGCGCAGATCGTCGGGGTGTTCGAGGTCTACCAGGATGTCACGCGCTTCGTGCAGGCGGCCGATCGGCATCTGCTGTGGGTGTCTCTGGGCGTCGTCGGCGTGCTGGCGGCGCTCTACCTGGTGCAGCTGATGCTGGTGCGACGGGCCCAGACCTTTCTGCGCGCCCAGGCCGGCGCCTTGCAGCAGGCCAACCAGGAGCTGGACCGCCGGGTGCAGGAGCGTACGCGCGACCTGGAGAACGAGATCGCGGAGCGGCGCCATGCCGAACAGCGCCTGGACTACCTGGCCCACCACGACCCGCTGACCGATCTGCCCAACCGGCTGCTGTTCAAGGAGCGGCTGTCGCACAGCCTGCAGCAGCTCGGCGCAAATGGCGGGCAACTGGCCGTGCTGTTCATCGACCTCGACCATTTCAAGGACGTCAACGACACGCTGGGCCATTCCGTCGGCGACACCCTGCTGGCGGCGGTCACGCGCCGGCTGGAATCCTGCATCCGCCCGGGTGACACCCTGGCCCGCCTGGGCGGCGACGAATTCATCTGCATCCTGGAGTGCATCGCCGGCCCGGCCACCGCGCTGGAAGTCGCCGACCAGTTGCTCGAGCTGTTCCGCCAGCCGTTCAGCGTAGGCGACAACCAGCTCTACCTGTCGGCCAGCATCGGCATCAGCCAGGCGCCGCTGGACGGCATGGACGTCGATGTGCTGGTGCGCAAGGCCGACGCGGCGATGTACCAGGCCAAGGCGCATGGGCGCAACCGCAGCCATTTCTACACCAGCGAGATGACCGCCTCGGCCCAGGAGCGCATCCAGCTGGAAAGCCTGCTGCGTGACGCCATCCTGACGCAGGAACTGAGTGTTCACTTCCAGCCCAAGATCGATGTGCAGACCGGCCAGCTGCTCGGTGCCGAGGCCCTGCTGCGCTGGCACAGCGCCGAGCTGGGCGAGGTACCGCCGGCACGCTTCATTCCGCTGGCCGAGGAGACCGGCTTCATCATCGAACTGGGCTTCTGGGTGCTGTGCGAATCCTGCCGTCAGGTCGCCGCCTGGGACGCCGCCGGCCTGCACGTGCCGGTGGTGTCGATCAACCTCTCGGTCAAGCAACTGGAGCGCGGCAACTTTCCCGAACTGCTGCGTAACGTCATGCGCGAGACCGGCATCGCGCCGCACCGCCTGGAGCTGGAGATCACCGAGTCCGTCGTCATGGACGTGGAGGATGCCTTCGCCATGCTGGACGATCTGCGCGCGCTCGGCGTGCAGCTGGCGCTCGACGACTTCGGCACCGCCTACTCCTCGCTGTCGTACCTGCGCAGGCTGCCGGTGCAGACACTCAAGATCGATTGCGCCTTCATCGCCGGCATTGGCAAGAACCGCAGCGATGAGGCCATCGTCCAGGCCATGGTAGCCATCTCGCACAGCCTGGACCTGAGTGCCGTGGCAGAAGGGGTGGAGACGGTCGAGCAGTTCGAGTTCCTGCGCCGGCTGGGGTGCGAGCAGGTCCAGGGCTTCCTGTTTGGCACCCCGATAGCCGGCGACGCCTTCCTGGCCCGTTGGCTGGCCGCGCAGGCGGTCGCCCTGCCTGCCTGAGCGCCGTTGAACGGCGTTTCCTGGCGCATTACCCGACCCCTTTGTCGGACAAGTTCCTACACACGGTCGCGCCAGCCGCCGACTTAAATTCCCCACCCCGTTTGTCTACAGTTGGTTCACCACACCAGAGATCGGTGTGAAGCGGGAAAAAACCATGCGTACCAATGCCATTTCACTCAATCCGTTCAGCCTGATGATGGAGCCCGAAACCGTGCTCCAGGCCATGGAGCGCTCCCAGTCGCTGCGCGGCCTGCGCCGCCGCCAGTTGCGTCCGCTCGACAAGCCGTTGATCCCCTACGCCAAGGCGCGCAACGTCTGCAACGATGCGGCCCTGGTCGACAGCGAAGACGACGACCTCGACCTTTGAGCCAATCGGGCCGTCGAACGCCGCTGCCAGTGGCCGCTGCGTGACGACAGCCATCCCCTGAAGCCGTCTTCCGGGCTGCTAGCATCGCCAGCCATGATCAAGTTGACCTGGCTTCCCCGCTTTCCCGTTGGCCTGTTTGCCATTCCGGTCGGTTTCTTCGCCCTCGGTGGCGCCTGGCGCCGCTCCGCCCAGTTCGGCTGGCCGAGCTCCCATGCGATCGGCGATCTGTTGGCCGGGTCCGCACTGGCTTTGCTGGCCGCGTTGCTGCTGGTTTACCTGCTCAAAGGCCTGCGCCATCCCCAGGCAGTCGCCGCCGAATTCACCCACCCGCTGGCCGGGTCGTTGATGGCGCTGATTCCGCTGTCGTTTCTGCTCTGTACCAGCTACTTCGGCCGCCCCGGCCACTTGGGCTGGCTGCTCTTCCTGCTGGCCACGCTGGCACTGCAGGGCGTGATCGCCATCCGCATCGTCGCCATCATCACCAATGCCTCGTTGCCCGCCGGTGCGGTGACACCGGTGCTGTACATTCCGCCCGTGGCCGGCGGCTACGTGGGTGCCATGGCGCTGCAGACGCTGGGCTACCCGGGCTGGGCGGCACTGCTGCTCGGCATGGGCCTGGTGAGCTGGGCGCTGCTGGAAGTGCGCGTGCTCAACCGCCTGTTCGAAGGTGCCATGCCCGAGGCACTGCGACCCACCATCGGCCTGGAACTGGCCCCGGCCACGGTGGGCACGCTGACGGTGGCTACGCTGTGGCCGCAACTGCCCGGCGATGTGCTGATCATCGGCTTGGGCATTGCGGCCGGGCCGCTGGTGGCCGTGCTGGCGCGCTACAAATGGTGGCGCCAGGTTCCCTTTGCCATCGGCTTCTGGTCGTTCTCGTTTCCGGTGGCGGCTTTTGCAGCCGGCGTCATCGAGGTGGTCCGGCGAGGCGGCTGGCCGCCGGTCGTGGCCGGTGCCGCCCTGGCATTGGCCTCCACCGTGATTGCCTATCTGTTGCTGCGTACGCTGTGGCTGCTGGCGCAGGGACGGCTGATTCCCCCGCTGCCCGTCGCCGCACCCGTCAGCCGCAGCTGAGCGCCCGACCCGGGCAGGCAGCCCGGGACCGGAGCAACAGACCTACATGCTGCGGCGGTACTGCCCGCCGACCTCGAACAAGGCCGCGGTAATCTGGCCCAACGAACAGACCCGCACGGCGTCCATCAGCACTTCGAACACGTTGCGGTTCTCGATCACCGCCTGCTGCAGGCGCTGCAGTTGCCGCGGGGCCTCGGCCGCATGGCGGGCATGGAACTCGTTCAGGCGCTGCAGCTGGCTCTTCTTTTCCTCTTCGGTCGAGCGTGCCAGCTCCAGCTTCTCCAGCACGGTGTCGCCATGCGGATTGCGGAAGGTGTTGACGCCGATGATGGGCAGCTCGCCGGTGTGCTTGAGCATTTCATAATGCATCGACTCGTCCTGGATGCGGCCACGCTGGTAGCCGGTCTCCATGGCACCGAGCACGCCACCACGCTCGCTGATGCGCTCGAACTCGGCCAGCACGGCCTCTTCCACCAGCTCGGTCAGCTCCTCGATGATGAAGGCACCCTGATTGGGGTTCTCGTTCTTCGCCAGCCCCCACTCACGGTTGATGATGAGCTGGATGGCCATGGCACGGCGCACTGAATCCTCGGTCGGCGTGGTGATGGCTTCGTCGAAAGCGTTGGTATGCAACGAGTTGCAGTTGTCGTAGATTGCAATCAAGGCCTGCAACGTGGTACGGATGTCGTTGAACTGGATCTCCTGGGCATGCAGGCTGCGGCCGCTGGTCTGGATGTGGTACTTGAGCTTCTGGCTGCGCTCGTTGGCGCCGTACTTCTCCTTCATGGCAACGGCCCAGATGCGGCGCGCGACGCGTCCCATCACGGTGTACTCCGGGTCCATGCCGTTGGAGAAGAAGAAGGACAGGTTGGGCGCGAAGTCGTCGATGTGCATGCCGCGTGCCAGGTACGCTTCCACCAGCGTGAAGCCGTTGGAGAGCGTGAAGGCCAGCTGGCTGATCGGGTTGGCGCCGGCCTCGGCGATGTGATAGCCGCTGATGGACACCGAGTAGAAGTTGCGCACACGGTGGTGCACGAAGTACTCCGCAATGTCGCCCATGACCTTGAGCGAGAACTCGGTGGAGAAGATGCAGGTGTTCTGGCCCTGGTCTTCCTTCAGGATGTCGGCCTGCACGGTACCGCGCACGTTCTCCAGCACCCATTCGCGGATCTTCTCGATCTCGGTATCCGTGGGGTCGCGGCCGTTGTCGGCCTTGAACTTGTCGATGTTCTGGTCGATGGCCGTGTTCATGAACATGGCCAGGATGGTGGGCGCCGGGCCATTGATGGTCATGCTGACCGAGGTGGCCGGGTTGCACAAGTCGAAGCCCGAGTACAGCACCTTCATGTCGTCCAGCGTGGCGATGCTCACGCCCGAGTTGCCGACCTTGCCATAGATGTCGGGCCGCGGATCCGGATCGCTGCCGTAGAGCGTGACCGAGTCGAAGGCGGTCGACAAACGCTTGGCCGGCATGCCTTCGCTCAGCAGCTTGAAGCGGCGGTTGGTGCGGAAGGGGTCCCCCTCGCCGGCGAACATACGCGTCGGGTCCTCGTTCTCGCGCTTGAAAGCAAAGGTACCGGCGGTGTAGGGGTAGCTGCCGGGCACGTTGTCGAGCATCAGCCACTTGAGGATTTCGCCGTGGTCTTCGTACTTGGGCAGTACCACCTTGCGGATGGTGGTACCGGACAGCGACTTGACGGTCAGCGCGGTGCGGATTTCCTTGTCGCGGATCTTGACCACGTACTCGTCGCCCGCGTAGGCCTTCTGCATCTCCGGCCACTGTGCCAGCAGCTTGCGCTCGGCCACGCCCAGCCGCTCCTCACGCTCGCAAGCCAGGTCGAGCGCCGCCTGCGCGGCCCGGGCCTTGCCAGGCTTGCCAACTTCCAGCATGACGGCCGCTGCGCGCAACTGCTGGATCTCACGCGCCAGATGTGCCTGCGTCTGCGCGCGGCGCTTGTAACCGCGCACCGTGTCCGCAATCTCGGCCAGGTAGCGCGTGCGGCTCCCGGGCACGATCTGGGTCTGGTTGCTGCTGTGGCGCACCGACACCTCAGGCAACAGGGCAGGCCCCAGCGCCAGACCCAGGCCGGCCAGCCTGGGCTTGAGCGCCTGGTACAGCGCCGTGACGCCGTCGTCATTGAAGCGCGACGCCATGGTGCCAAACACCGGCATCGCCTCGGGCGGCGTGCTCCAGGCCTCGCGGTTGCGCTGCACCTGCTTGGCCACGTCGCGCAGCGCATCGCTGGCGCCCTTGCGGTCGAACTTGTTGATGGCCACGAACTCGGCGAAGTCGAGCATGTCGATCTTCTCCAGCTGGCTGGCGGCGCCGAACTCGGGCGTCATGACGTACATCGGCACGTCGACATGCGGCACGATGGCCGCGTCGCCCTGGCCAATGCCCGAGGTCTCGACAATGATGAGGTCAAAGCCGGCACACTTGGCGGCCGCCAGCACATCGGGCAAGGCGGCGCTGATCTCGCTGCCGAAGTCGCGTGTGGCCAGGGAACGCATGAAGACCCGCGAACCGTGCTGCCAGGGTGCGATGGCGTTCATGCGGATGCGATCGCCCAGCAGCGCGCCGCCGCTCTTGCGACGCGAGGGGTCGATGCTGATCAGCGCCACGCGCAGGCTGTCGCCCTGGTCGAGCCGCAGGCGGCGGATCAACTCATCCGTCAGCGAAGACTTGCCGGCACCGCCGGTACCGGTGATGCCGAGCACCGGCACCTGGCGGTTGGCGGCCTGGGCCCGCAGCTGCTCGACCAGTGTCGCATCCGCCTTGCCGTTCTCCAGCGCGGTGATCAGTTGTGCCAGGGCTCGCCAGGCCATCTCGCCATGCCCCTGGATGGCGTCCAGCGTCTTGGGCGCATGCACGCTCAAGTCCTGGTCGCAGCGCATCACCATCTCGCCGATCATGCCGGCCAAGCCCATGCGCTGCCCGTCTTCCGGGCTGTAGATGCGCGCCACGCCATAGTCCTGCAACTCGCGGATCTCGGGCGGCACGATGACGCCGCCGCCGCCGCCGAACACCTGGATGTGCTCACCGCCACGCGCCTTGAGCAAGTCCACCATGTACTTGAAGTATTCGACATGCCCGCCCTGGTAGGAGCTGATGGCGACGCCCTGCACGTCCTCCTGCAGGGCGGCCGTCACGACCTCGTCCACGCTGCGGTTGTGCCCCAGGTGGATGACCTCGGCCCCCATGCTCTGCAGGATGCGTCGCATGATGTTGATGGCGGCATCGTGGCCGTCGAACAGGCTGGCCGCGGTGACGAAGCGCACCTTGTGCTTGGGGCGGTAATTGGCCAGGGCCTGGTACTCGGCAGACAGATCGGTCATGACTCGGACTCCTCGGTGCGCGCGGCCGTCGTCGCGGCCGCCGTGTGATGTACGTCACCCAATTGACGTTTACGTAAACGTCAATCTTACCGTCTTTCCAAAGAAAAAGGGGCGCTTGCGCGCCCCTTTGCTTCGACCATCCGCCGAGCTTATTTGTACAGCACCTGCGGCAGCCACATGCCGATGCCCGGGAAGTTGTACAGCAGGATGATGGCCAGCACCTGGATGCCCATGAAAGGCAACATGCCGGCAAAGATCTGGTTCAACGTCACGTGCGGCGGGCTGACACCCTTCAGATAGAACGCCGCCATCGCCACCGGGGGCGAGAGGAAGGCGGTTTGCAGGTTCAGCGCCACCAGCAGGCCGAAGAACAACGGATCGACGCCGAAGTTGTCCAGCAGCGGAATGAAGATCGGCATGAAGATCACGATGATCTCGGTCCACTCCAGCGGCCAGCCGAGGATGAAGATGATGACCTGGCTCAGGATCAGGAACTCGGTCTTGCTCAGGTTCATCGACATGACCCAGTTCTCCACCAGCTCCTGGCCACCCAGCAGGGCAAACGCCGCGGAGAAGATGGCCGAGCCGACGAACAGCCAGCACACCATGGCCGAGGTCTTGGCGGTCAGGAACACGCTTTCCTTGACCACCTGCAACGTGAGTTGCTTGTAGGCTGCAGCCAGCAGGAAGCCGCCCAGCGCACCCACTGCCGCTGCCTCGGTCGGCGTGGCCAGGCCCATCACGATGGAGCCCAGCACCGCCAGAATCAGCACCAGCAGCGGGAAGAAGCTGGTCAGCAGCATCTTGAACACTTCCAGCCGGGTGAAGCTCAGCGTAGCATAGAACACGGCCAGCGCGGCAGCACCAACGCCAAGCCCAATCCAGAAGCCGGTCGGCGCCGGTTTGGTGGTCGGCGCCTCCTGCGCCGGCGTTTCGGCGGCCGGCGTGGCAGGTGCAGCCGGGGCGGCAGCGGGCTCCTTGGCGGCTCCCGGAGGCTCCTGCACGCCCTCGTCCTTGGCACCCGGAGGTTCCTTCACGCCATCGTCGTCCTCGGCACCGGGAGGCGCCTGCAGTCCGTCGGCGTCCTCCTGGGACTCCTCGGCATCGGAGTCGCCCATGGCCTGCAGGCTCACCGTCTCTTCCACCGGCGGCACGGTGGTCACACTGGAATAGCTCCAGAGGGAGACAAACGCAAACAGCACCAGCGGCGCCAGCACCACGGCGAGTTGCTTGAGGATGTAGGCCGTCGGCACATCCTGGTTGCGCTGGCCCTTGAGGGCATTCAGCAGCGCCGGCAGTGCCCGCGAAGCGTGCGACGGGGCTACTTTTTCGAGCAACGGCGGCAGCGGCACGTAGCGCTCGGCCTCCGACAGCGGCGGTGCCATCTCAGGCTTGAGCTTGGCCACGATGATCACGTAGCCGATGTACAGGCCGGCCAGCATGAGTCCGGGGAAGAAGGCGCCGGCATAGAGCTGCACCACCGATACGCCGGCAGTGGCGCCATAGACGATCAGCATCACCGAGGGCGGAATCAGGATACCCAGGCAGCCGCCGGCGGTGATGGCGCCGGCCGACATCTTGACGTCGTAACCGGCACGCAGCATCTGCGGGAGAGCCAGCAGCCCCATGAGCGTGACCACCGCGCCGACGATGCCGGTGGCGGTGGCAAACACGGCACAGGTCACGAGCGTGGCCACCGCCAGCGCGCCGGGCAGGCGCACCAGCGCGAGGTGCAGGCTGCGGAACAGTTTTTCGATCAGGTTGGCGCGCTCGACGAGGTAGCCCATGAACACGAACAGCGGGATCGAGATCAGCACGTCGTTGCCCATGACCTTGAACGCCGAGGAGACCATCAGGTCCAGCGTCTTCTGCGTGTTTTCCTCGTACGCAATCCAGGTGAAGATCATGCCCATGCCCATGAGGGTGAAGGCAGTGGGGAAGCCCAGCATGATGGCCACGACCACCAGGGAGAGCATGAGCAGGCCGATGTGGCCGTTGGTAACCTTGTCGGCACCGATCAGCATCGCCAGCGCGCCGGCGATGATCAACGCCATCAGGCCGAAGCCGAACCAGAGTTCTTTCTTGATTTTCATTTGTGGGCGCCTTCCTTGGTGACGTACTTGTCCAGCGCCTGGATGTCTTCGTCTTTCACGTGGACCATTTCCTTGAGCTTCTCCACGTCAACCTCTTCCACATCCTCCTCGCGCGAGGGCCACTCGCCGGTGCGGATGCAGATGATGCAGCGGATGATCTCGACGATGCCTTGCAGCAGCAGGATGCCGCCCGACAGCGGGATGATGAACTTGAACGGGTAGATCGGCAGCGGCTCGGCAGAGAAGGTCTGCTCGCGGATGGCCAGCGACTCGCCGAAGTAGATCCAGCCGGCGTAGGTCAGCGCGGTGATGCCGGGCAGGAAGAAGACGAAGTACAGGATCAGGTCAATCGTGGCCTGGGTGCGAGGCTCGAAGAAGCCGTAGAGCACGTCGCCGCGCACGTGGCCATTCTTGGACAGGGTGTAGGCGCCGGCCGTCATGAACAGCGTGCCGTACATCATGATCTGGAAATCAAGCATCCACGCGTGCGGCTTGTTGAGCACATAACGCGAGAACACTTCCCAACTGATCATCAGGGTCAGGATCAGCGCGGTCCAGGAGAAGACCTTGCCAATGAAGGTGGACAGACGATCCACCGAGAGGAGTAAATTCTGCATTTACTTTCCTGCTTGTTATCAATATTTCAAAACACTGAGGGCGCCACGGCGGATGCCGCGGCGCCCTCAGGGAGGGAGACCTGGATTTTACCGTTCGGTCAATCAGGCCTTTTTAGCCTTCTTGCCGAAGTAGTGGTTGGCGGCCATCTTGAAGTCGACCGTGTAGTCATTCCACCACTGGGTGGTGCGCTCGGCGTAGGCGCGCTGGGAATCGAGCACCTTCTTGAACAACGCGTTCTCGCCCCCCTTCTTGGCCATGATCTTGTCCCAGGAGTCGAGCTGCGCCTGCAGCACGGCGTTCGGGGTCTTCCAGAACTTGACACCGGCCTTCTTGAGCTCGACATAGTCCTTGGAGTTGCGGTCAGCCGCCTTCCAGCTCATGTCGGCGCTGGCGGCCTGCACAGCGTATTCGATGATGGCCTTGAGTTCGGCCGGCAGTGCGTTGAGCTTGCCCTTGTTGAACAGGATCTCGAACTGCTCGCCAGACTGGTGGAAGCTCTGCAGCATGCAGTTCTTGACCACGTCGGGGAAGCCCAGCAGACGGTCGGAAGAAGCGTTGTTGAACTCGGCGCCATCGATCAGGCCGCGGTCCAGCGCCGGAACGATTTCACCGCCCGGCAGCGGGTTCACGGCAGCGCCCATGTCGGTGTACATGTCAACAGCCAGGCCCACGGTGCGGAACTTGGTGCCCTTGACGTCGGCCACCTTGGTGATCGGCTTCTTGAACCAGCCGAAAGGCTGGGTCGGCATCGGGCCGTACAGGTAGGACACCACGTCCATGTTGATGGACTTGTAGATTTCTTCCAGCAGGGCCTTGCCGCCGCCGTAGTAGTGCCAGGCCAGCAGCAGGTTGGGGTCCATACCGAAGGACGGGCCGGAGCCCCACAGGGCCAAGGCCGAGTTCTTGCCGTAGTGGTAGGCCACGACGCCATGACCGCCGTCGAGCGTGCCCTTGTTGACGGCTTCCAGCAACTGGAAGGCCGGCACCACGGAACCGGCGGGCAACACCTCGATCTTCAGCTTGCCGCCGGACATGTCATTGACCTTCTTGGCGAAGTCGGTGGCGTACTCGTGGAAGATGTCCTTGGACGGCCAGGTACTCTGGAAGCGCAGGGTGGTGGCGGTCTGGGCGGTTGCGACCATGGGTGCCGACATGGCACCGGCAGCCAGGGCGGCGCCCTTGAGCAGACTACGACGTGGGGTTTTGTTATCGATCACGGTTCTCTCCGGTTGTAGAAAAGTTAATGCGTTTGCATAGCATCTGCGGCGTGATTCTCACCCGTTTGCGCACCTCCAAGACCTAGGGGTTTTCACCAATCGCAGGCAGCGGCACCGCTATCTTTCTCAGTTTGAGTCACTCCGCCGCCTGCGGGCCCTGCCGACCGCAGACGGGAAATCCTTTAGAGTTCGGCTTGCGCACCTTCGCTGTCGCTGTCTGCGCCCGCCATGAATCCCATCCAGCTTTTCGACCCGCCTTCCTGCACCTACACCTATATCCTGTTTGACGAGGTCTCCCGGGACGCGCTCATCATCGACCCGGTAGACGATCAGCTCGCTCGCGATCTGCAGACCTTGCGCGAATACGGGCTCAAGCTGCTTTGGGTCGTTGAGACACACGCGCATGCCGACCACATCACCAGTGCCGGCCTGTTGGCCGAACATACCGGCGCCCAGACGACCGCACCGCAGGCTTGCGGCATACACACCGCGGCGGTCCAGTTGACGCACGGCAGCGAGCTCGCTTTTGGCAGCCAGGTTCTCCGTGCCCTGCATACGCCGGGGCACACGGCCGGCAGCATGTGCTATGTCTGGGACGCTCCGGGCCAGCGCCACGTCTTCACAGGTGACACCCTGCTGATCAAGGGCTGCGGGCGCACAGACTTCCAGTCGGGCAGTGCGGAGGCCCTGTACCACAGCCTGACGCAGGTTCTTTTCGCGCTGCCGGATGACGCCGTGGTCTGGCCCGGTCACGACTATCAGGGGCGCCGTCATTCGACCATCGGCGCGGAGAAGGCCACCAACCCCCGCATCGCCGGCAAATCCCTGGCCGAGTTCAAGGCCATCATGGATGGACTGAATCTACCCAAGCCGGAGCGAATCGATGAGGCCGTGCCAGCCAACCTCAACTCCGGACTGCGGCATGACGTCGACGGCGCAACACTCATGCAACCCCGCGCCGCCGCAGGCTACGCCGGTGACGTATCGCCCCAGCTGGCTTATGCATGGTGGCAATCCGGCGACGCCGTGCTGATTGATGTTCGCACCGATGCCGAGCGCGAATGGGTCGGCTTCGTTCCCGGCGCGGTCGGCCTGGCGTGGAAGCAGTGGCCAGGCATGGCGCTGAACCCCGGGTTTGACGGTGCATTGCGTGCCGCGGTTCCCGCCGGCAAGAAGGCGCTGCTGCTGTGCCGCAGCGGCGTGCGCTCAATCGCAGCCGCGCGGCGGGCCACCGAGCTCGGTATAGAAGCCTACAACGTCCTGGAGGGCTTTGAAGGCGACCCGGACGAGCATGCCCATCGCGGCCACCGGGGCGGTTGGCGCTATCGCGGCCTGCCCTGGCGCCAGGGATAGATCGCCGGCAACCCTGATCGAATGTGACACTTCTCTTTGCACCATGACTTTCCTGGCCATCGACGTCGGCAACACGCGCCTGAAATGGGCCCTCTACGAGACCCCCCGGCCCGGCGCCCGGCTGTTGGCGCAAGGCGCGGAGTTCCTCGACAACATCGACAAACTCGCAGAAGGAGCCTGGGCCACGCTGCCCGCGCCAAGCTGCATGCTGGGCTGTGTCGTGGCCAGCGATGCCGTCAAGCACCGCGTCGAAGATCAGATGGAACTGTGGGACGTGACGCCGCAATGGGTCGTCTCCAGCAACCAGGAGGCAGGGCTGGTCAATGGCTACGATCATCCCGCCCGCCTGGGTCCGGATCGCTGGGTCGCCATGATCGGCGCCTGGCACAGAATGCTCGCCATGGGTCCCGCTCGCCCCATCGTGGTCGCCATGGTGGGCACGGCGGTGACCGTCGAAGCCATCGACGCCAGCGGCCGGTTTCTGGGTGGATACATCCTTCCGGGCCATGGCATCATGTTGCGAGCCTTGGAATCCGGCACGGCCGGACTGCATGTGCCGACCGGCGAGGTGCGCCCCTTCCCGACCAACACCAGCGACGCCTTGACCAGCGGCGGCACCTACGCCATTGCCGGCGCCATGGAGCGCATGGTGCAGCACCTGCGACAGCACTGCGGCGCCGAGCCATGGTGTGTCATGGCCGGGGGAGCGGGCTGGAAGATGGCCCCCAGCCTCGCCATGCCCTTCGAACTTGTGGACACCCTGATCTTTGATGGCCTGTTGCAGATTGCCACTGGCCGCGGTTTCGGCAGACAGCCGGTTTAGTCTTCCGGCGCCAGCCAGGCCTCCACGAGCCGGACCCAGTAGGTGGCGCCCAGTGGAATCAACTCGTCGTTGAAGTCGTAGCTCGGGTTGTGCAACATGCAAGGGCCACCGCCATGCCCCATCTCCCGATGGCCTCCGTCGCCATTGCCGATGAAGCAATAAGCCCCCGGCTTGGCCTGCAACATGTAGGCGAAGTCCTCAGCACCCATGGTGGGTTCCTGCTTCAACACCAGGTCTTCGCCCACGATGCCGGCCATCACGCGGCGCGCGAACTCAGCTTCGTGCGCTGAGTTGATGGTGGGCGGGTAGTTACGCTCAAACTCGAATTCGCAGCCCACCCCGTACGCGGCGCAGGTGTGCTCGGCTATCTCGCGCATCCGCTGCTCGATCAGATCCAGCACGTCGATCGTGAAGGTCCGCACCGTTCCCTGCAGTTCACAGCTATCCGGGATGACATTGGTGGCCTCGCCGGCATGGATCATCGTCACCGACACGACGCCGGCATCGATCGGCTTCTTGTTTCGGCTGATGATGGTCTGAAACGCCTGCACGATCTGGCAGGCTACCGGCACGGGGTCAATGGCGTTGTGCGGCAGTGCGGCATGGCCGCCCTTGCCACGGATCGTGATCTTGAACTCGTTGCTCGACGCCATCACCGGCCCCGGGCTGACCGCGAAGCTCCCCGCTGGCATGCCCGGCCAGTTATGCATGCCAAACACTGCCTGCATCGGGAACCTCTCGAACAAGCCGTCGCGGATCATCTCGCGCGCGCCACCGCCGCCCTCTTCGGCCGGCTGGAAAATCAGGTAGACCGTGCCGTCAAAATGCTGCTGCACGGCCAGGTACTGGGCTGCGGCCAGCAACATCGCGGTATGGCCGTCGTGGCCGCAGGCGTGCATCTTGCCGTCGTGACGGCTGGCGTGCGCAAAGGTATTGAACTCCTGCATGGGCAATGCATCCATGTCGGCGCGCAGGCCAATGGCGCGCTCGGACGTGCCCTTGCGGATGATGCCCACCACCCCGGTCCCACCCAGTCCGCGCTCGACCGGGATACCCCATTCGGTCAGTTTCTTTGCCACCAGCTCGGCTGTCCTGACCTCTTCAAAGCAGAGCTCCGGATGGGCGTGGATGTCGCGGCGCAGCGCAGCCATGCTGGCCGCCTGCGTGACAATGGAATCGATGACTTTCATGCGTGCTCCTGTATGCAAGTCTAGCCCGGCCCGCCGCATGTTGCCAATCCAGGGAATTGACGACCCGACATGAAAAAAGCCCTCACAGGGAGGGCTTTTCAAATTGGTTGCGCGAGGAGGATTTGAACCTCCGACCTTTGGGTTATGAGCCCAACGAGCTACCAGACTGCTCCATCGCGCGGTAAGCTGATTATTATAACCGATTATGCCTTGGAAGTTTCGGCGGCAGCCTCAACAATTTCCGGGCGATCCACCAGTTCGACCAGCGCCATCGGGGCGTTGTCGCCCACGCGGAAACCCATCTTCAGGATACGCGTGTAGCCGCCCGGACGCGCCTTGAAACGCGGGCCGAGGTCATTGAACAGCTTGGTCACGCTGTCGCGGTTGCGCAGGCGGTCAAAAGCCAGGCGACGGTTGGCCACCGTCGGCTCCTTGGCCAAGGTGATCATCGGCTCGACGACCCGACGCAGTTCCTTGGCCTTCGGCACGGTGGTCTTGATCACTTCGTGCTCGATGAGCGAGTTCATCATGTTGCGCAGCATGGCGAGGCGGTGCTCGCTGGTGCGGTTGAGTTTACGGAGTCCGTGTCCGTGACGCATGGTGCTTTCCTTTCTTTATAAATCGGGCAGCCGTATCAGGTACTGCCCGGAGCACCGAGCCCGTGGGCTCGAATCAGTTAACGCTTTTCGAGCGCGGCCGGCGGCCAGCTCTCGAGTTTCATGCCGAGGGTCAGGCCGCGCGAAGCTAGCACTTCCTTGATCTCGTTGAGCGACTTGCGGCCCAGGTTGGGGGTCTTGAGCAACTCGTTTTCGGTGCGCTGGATCAGATCACCGATGTAGTAGATGTTCTCGGCCTTCAGACAGTTGGCCGAACGCACCGTGAGTTCGAGTTCGTCCACCGGACGCAGCAGGATCGGGTCGAACTGCGTGCCGCCGCGTGCGGCCGGCGCCTCGAAAGCGGCCAGCTCGCTGCCCTCCAGTTGGGCAAACACGGCCAGCTGCTCGACCAGAATTTTAGCCGAGGCGCGCACGGCGTCTTCAGCGCTGATGGCGCCATTGGTCTCGATCTCGACCACCAGCTTATCCAGATCGGTACGCTGCTCGACGCGGGCACTCTCGACGGTGTAGCTCACGCGCTTCACGGGCGAGAAGGAAGCGTCCAGCACGATGCGGCCGATCGACTTGTTGGCTTCGTCGCCATGCCGACGCAGGGTACCCGGCACATAGCCGCGGCCCTTCTCGACCTTGATTTGCATGTCGAGCTTGCCACCAGCCGACAGCGTCGCGATGACGTGGTCGGGATTGATGATCTCGACATCATGCGGGGTCTGGATATCGCCAGCAGTGACCACGCCCTCGCCGTCCTTGCGCAGGCTCAGCGTCACCTCGTCGCGGTTGTGCAGCTTGAACACGACACCCTTGAGGTTCAGCAGAATGCTGACAACGTCTTCCTGCACGCCGTCGATCGAAGAGTACTCGTGCAGCACGCCGGCGATCGTCACTTCCGTGGCAGCGTAACCCGGCATCGACGACAACAGGACGCGACGCAGCGCATTGCCCAGCGTGTGGCCATAGCCACGCTCAAACGGCTCCAACGCCACCTTGGCGCGGTTGGGACCGAGTTGTTCGACGTTGATTGCTTTGGGTTTAAGCAGACTGGTTTGCATGCAGACTTCCTGTCAATACCCCCGGCTCGTTACACCGGTAAGGCTGGTGAAGCGCCTGGTCGGGATGCCTCCCGACCAGGGACGGAAACTTCAAGGGAAACGAGACCTTGGGGGCCCCGCTTACCTTGTTTACCTCGAATACAACTCGACGATCAGCGATTCGTTGATGTCGGAGCCGAACTCGTCGCGGTCCGGCACCTTCTTGAACGTGCCTTCGGCCTTGTCGAGGTTGACCTCAACCCAAGCCGGCATGCCGACCTGTTGTGCCAGTTGCAGCGCTTCCACCACGCGGTTCTGCTTCTTGGACTTCTCGCGCACAGCGATCACGTCACCGGCCTTGACCGAGTAAGACGGAATGTTCACCGGATTGCCGTTCACCGTGATGGCCTTGTGCGACACCAGCTGGCGTGCTTCAGCACGGGTGGAGCCGAAGCCCATGCGGTACACCACATTGTCCAGGCGCGATTCCAGCAGGAACAGCAGGTTGGCGCCGGTGTTGCCCTTGATGCGATCAGCTTGTTCGAAGTAGCGGCGGAACTGGCGCTCCAGCACGCCATACATGCGCTTGACCTTCTGCTTTTCACGCAGCTGCAGGCCGAAGTCGGAAGTACGGGCACCCGAGGTGCGGCCGTGTTGACCGGGCTTGGAATCGAACTTGGCCTTGTCGCTGATCGAGCGACGGGCGCTCTTCAGGAACAGGTCGGTGCCTTCACGGCGGGAGAGTTTGGCCTTGGGGCCGAGATAGCGTGCCACTTGAGCTTCCTTCTATGTCATCTACCGCAGTTGGCTGCGGGAGCCATCGTCGTTGAGCCGATGGCGGTGGGCTTGGTTAAAGAATCAGATGCGACGACGTTTCTGCGGACGGCAGCCGTTGTGCGGTACCGGGGTCACGTCGGAGATCATGTTGATGCGAATGCCGAGGGCAGCCAGGGCACGCACCGAGGACTCGCGACCAGGGCCGGGGCCCTTGATTTCGACGTCGAGGTTCTTGATACCCTGCTCCAGAGCAGCACGGCCAGCCACTTCCGACGCCACCTGCGCAGCGAACGGCGTGGACTTGCGCGAGCCCTTGAAGCCCTGACCACCGGAAGAGGCCCAGGACAGGGCGTTACCTTGGCGGTCCGTGATGGTAATGATCGTGTTGTTGAAAGAGGCATGCACGTGGGCGATGCCATCAGCCACGTTCTTGCGGACCTTCTTGCGCACACGCTGCGCGGCATTATTGGCGGGAGACTTAGCCATGGTGTTCTTTCAATGCCTGTTATTTCTTCAGAGACTGGGCAGCCTTGCGCGGACCCTTGCGAGTACGGGCGTTGGTGCGGGTACGCTGGCCGCGCATGGGCAGGCCACGACGGTGGCGGAAGCCGCGGTAGCAACCGATGTCCATCAGACGCTTGATGTTCATCGTGGTCTCACGACGCAGGTCACCTTCGATGGTGATACCGGCGATCTGGTCGCGGATTTTCTCCAGGTCGGCGTCGGTCAGGTCCTTGACCTTCTTGGAATATGCAATGCCGCAGGCATCGCAAATCTTGCGAGCGCTCGTGCGACCAATGCCGAAGATGGCGGTCAAGCCAATTTCAGCATGCTTATGCGGCGGAATGTTGATGCCAGCGATACGTGCCATTTTCGTCCTCTATAACTCTTGCAATCAGCCTTGGCGCTGTTTGTGGCGGGGATCCGTGCAGATCACGCGCACAACACCCTTGCGGCGGATGATTTTGCAGTTGCGGCAAATTTTCTTGACCGAAGCCGAAACTCTCATTTCACTCTCCTAAAACTCTTTGCTTCGCCCTGAACTCCACGTCCAGGATGCGTACTGTTCATTTGGCCCTGAATACGATCCGTGCTCGCGTCAAGTCGTAGGGTGTCAACTCGACAGTCACCTTGTCACCGGGAAGGATCCGGATGTAGTGCATCCGCATCTTTCCTGAGATATGCCCCAGGACCACGTGGCCATTTTCCAGCTTCACACGAAATGTCGCGTTTGGCAGGTTCTCGACCACCTCGCCCTGCATCTGAATCACATCGTCTTTCGCCATACCGCTCAAGCACCTATAGGCTGGCCTTGAAATTTGCCTTCTTCAACAGCGACTCGTACTGCTGCGACATCAGGTAGTTCTGAACCTGGGCCATGAAATCCATGGTCACGACCACGATGATCAACAGTGACGTACCACCGAAATAGAACGGTACGTTGTACTTCAGGATCAGAAACTCCGGCAGCAGGCAGACGAAGGTGATATAGATGGCACCCACCAGCGTCAGTCGGAGCAGAATCTTGTCGATGTAGCGAGCCGTCTGGTCACCCGGGCGAATACCCGGAATGAAAGCGCCGCTCTTCTTCAAGTTGTCTGCGGTTTCCCGGCTGTTGAACACCAACGCCGTGTAGAAAAAACAGAAGAACACAATGGCGGAAGCATACAGCGTCACGTAGATCGGTTGTCCTGGTGTCAGACTACCTGCAATATCCTTCAGCCAGGTCATCGACTCACCACTGCTGAACCAGCTGACCACGGTCGCCGGCAACAGGATGATGCTTGATGCGAAGATGGGCGGAATCACGCCGGCCATGTTCAGCTTCAGAGGCAGGTGCGACGACTGGCCACCATAAACCTTGTTGCCCACCTGACGGCGCGCGTAATTCACCAGGATCTTGCGCTGACCACGCTCGACAAACACCACGAAGTAGGTCACCAGCACCACCAGTGCGACGATGAACAGCGAGGCGATGATGCTCATGGCACCGGTCCGTACCAGCTCCAGCAGACCGCCAATGGCGCTCGGCAGACCGGCTGCAATGCCGCCGAAGATCAGGATCGAGATGCCATTGCCCAGACCGCGCTCGGTGATCTGTTCACCCAGCCACATCAGGAACATGGTGCCAGCAGTCAGCGTGACAACCGCCGTCATTCGGAAACCAAAACCCGGAGCAATCACGAGACCGGCCGAGCTTTCCAGCGCCATGGCGATGCCCAGCGACTGGAAAATCGCCAGGCCGAGCGTTCCGTAGCGGGTGTACTGCGTGATCTTGCGGCGTCCAGCCTCGCCTTCCTTCTTGAGCTGCTCGAAAGCGGGCAGCACATAGGTCAGCAGCTGCATGATGATCGATGCCGAGATGTACGGCATGATGCCCAGCGCAAACACCGTGAAGCGCGACAGTGCACCACCCGAGAACATGTTGAACAAGCTCAGGATGCCGCCTTGCTGGCCCTGGAACAGCTGCTGCAACTGATCCGGGTTGATGCCCGGAACAGGGATGTGCGCACCGATGCGATACACCACCAGCGCGAGCAGCAAAAAGACCAGCCGGCGACGAAGGTCGCCGAACTTGCCCGTTTTTGCAATCTGAGCCGCGTTAGTTGCCACGTGCTTCTACTTCCACTCGCTCAGGCGACGCTGCCGCCTGCAGCTTCGATTGCAGCCTTGGCGCCCGCAGTGGCACCGATGCCACTGAGCTTGACGGCCTTCTTGATCTCGCCAGACTTGATGACCTTGACCACCTTGGCCAGCTCGCCCACCAGGCCAGCCTGCTTGAGGGTCAGCACATCAACGGTGTCAGCACCCAATTGCTCCAGCGCAGAGAGCGTGATCTCGGCGTTGTACTTGAGCAGGTGCGACTTGAAACCGCGCTTGGGCAGGCGACGATGCAGCGGCATCTGACCGCCCTCGAAACCCACCTTGTGGTAGCCACCGGAACGGGACTTCTGACCCTTGTGACCACGGCCGGCAGTCTTGCCCAGACCCGAGCCAATGCCGCGACCAACGCGACGCTTGGCGTGTTTTGCACCCTCTGCGGGCTTGATGCTATTGAGTTCCATCATCGGCCTCTCAGAGAACCTTGACCAGATAGCTGATCTTGTTGATCATGCCGCGCACGGCAGGCGTGTCCTGCAGTTCGCTGACGCTGCCGAGCTTGCGCAGGCCCAGACCGCGCACGGTGGCGCGATGGGATTCCTTGCAACCGATCGGGCTGCGAACCAGCTGCACTTTGACAGTTTGTTGCGTAGTCATGCTTGAAACTCCCGATTACGCGAAGAGTTCTTCAACGGTCTTGCCGCGCTTGGCCGCCACTTCCGCAGGCGTGCTGCAGTTGTTCAGGGCGTCCAGGGTGGCACGAACCATGTTGTACGGATTGGTCGAACCATGGCTCTTGGCCACGATATCGGTGATGCCCATCACCTCGAAGATGGCGCGCATCGGGCCGCCGGCGATGATACCGGTACCTTTCGGGGCCGGTGCCATCATGACGCTGGCGGCACCGTGACGACCGGTGACCTGGTGATGCAGGGTGCCGTTCTTCAGGGACACCTTCAGCATGTTGCGACGGGCCTCTTCCATGGCCTTCTGCACGGCAGCCGGCACTTCCTTGGACTTACCCTTGCCCATGCCGACGCGGCCGTCGCCGTCACCCACCACGGTCAGCGCAGCGAAACCCAGGATACGGCCACCCTTGACCACCTTGGTCACGCGGTTGACCGCGATCATCTTCTCGCGCAGGCCGTCCTCGGGACCCTCGGCCCCTTTGCCTTGCATTTTTGCTTGAACTTTAGCCATCTTAAATTCCGATCTGCTTAGAACTGCAAGCCAGCTTCGCGTGCGGCATCGGCCAGCGCCTTGATGCGGCCGTGGTACGCAAAACCTGCACGATCAAATGCCACCTTCTCCACACCAGCGGCCTTGGCCTTCTCGGCAATACGCTTGCCGATCAGCTGGGCCGCAGCGGCGTTGCCGCCCTTGCCCGAGCCGCCGAGCGACTTGCGCACGTCGGCTTCGGCAGTCGAAGCGCTGGCCAGCACCTTGGCGCCATCGCCGGAGATGACGCTGGCGTAGATGTGCAGATTGGTGCGGTTCACGGTCAGACGGGCCGTGCCCTGCTGGGCAATACGGATGCGGGTCTGACGTGCCCGGCGAAGACGCTGCTCTTTCTTGGTCAACATGTTGCAGCTCCTTATTTCTTCTTGGTCTCTTTGATCACGACCGTCTCATCCGCATAGCGGATGCCCTTGCCCTTGTAAGGCTCAGGCGGACGGATGGCACGGATTTCCGCTGCCACTTGGCCGACGCGCTGGCGGTCGGCGCCCTTGATCACGATTTCCGTCGGGGCCGGGGTGGCCACCGTGATGCCAGCAGGCATGTCGATGTTCACCGGATGCGAGAAGCCGACCGACAGGTTCAGCTTGGCACCTTGGGCCTGGGCCTTGTAGCCCACGCCGATCAGGGTCAACTTCTTCTCGAAACCCTTGCTCACACCCACCACCATGTTGTTCACCAGCTGACGCATGGTGCCGCTCATGGCATTGGCTTCGCTAGACTCGTTCGCGGGCACAAAGCTCAGCTTGCCGCCCTCGTTATTCACGGTCACCAGGGCCGACTGGGCCAGCGACAGCGTGCCACCGGCACCCTTGACGCTGATCTGGTCAGCCTTGATGGAGACATCCACCCCAGCCGGGATGGCAACAGGCATTTTTCCTACGCGGGACATTTCAGTTTCTCCTCAATGCCTTAGGCCACGTAGCACAGCACTTCGCCACCGACACCGGTAGCGCGTGCCTTGCGGTCGGTCATGACACCCTTGGGGGTCGTCACGATGGCCACACCCAGACCGTTTTGGACCTGAGGAATGGCGTCGCGGCCCTTGTACACGCGCAGGCCGGGACGGCTGACGCGCTCGATGCGCTCGATCACCGGACGGCCGGCGTAGTACTTCAGGGCAATTTCCAGTTCGGACTTGCCACCTTCGGTCTTCACCTGGAAGCCGTCGATGTAGCCCTCGTCCTTCAACACCTGCGCAATGGCCACCTTCACCTTGGAAGACGGCACCGACACGGTGGTTTTGGCCACCATCTGCGCGTTGCGGATACGCGTCAGCAGGTCGGCGATGGGATCACTCATGCTCATCTCTAATCTCCTGTCGCTTACCAGCTGGCCTTGGTGACACCGGGGATGTCACCAGCAAAAGCCATTTCACGGATCTTGGCGCGGCCCAGGCCGAACTGGCGGAAGGTACCGCGCGGACGGCCGGTGATAGCGCAGCGGTTGCGCTGGCGCGTGGGGTTGGCGTTGCGCGGCAGCTTCTGCAGACCCAGACGGGCAGCAGCACGCTCTTCGTCGCTACGCTTGGCATCGTTGGCGATGGCCTTCAATTCCGCGTGTTTCTTCGCGTACTTGGCGACCAGTTTTTCTCGCTTGAGCTCGCGCTCGATCAAAGCTACTTTAGCCACGGGTCACCTCAGTTCTTGAACGGGAAACGGAAGCCAGCGAGCAGCGCCTTGCACTCTTCGTCGGTCTTGGCCGTTGTGGTGATGCTGATATTGAGACCGCGCAAGGCATCCACCTTGTCGTACTCGATCTCCGGGAAAATGATCTGCTCTTTGACGCCGATGTTGTAGTTGCCACGGCCGTCAAACGCGCGACCCGAGATACCACGGAAGTCGCGCACGCGCGGCAGGGCCACGGTGACAAAACGATCCAGGAACTCGTACATCTGAACGCCACGCAGGGTCACCATGCAACCGATGGCTTGGCCTTCGCGGATCTTGAAGCCGGCAATGGCCTTCTTGGCCTTGGTCACGACAGGCTTCTGGCCTGCGATCTTGGTCAGGTCGCCAACGGCGTTGTCCATGACCTTCTTGTCGGCCACCGCCTCGCTGACACCCATGTTCAGAGTGATCTTGGTCAGGCGCGGCACCTCCATGGGCGACTTGTAGCCAAACTTCTTGGTCAGTTCAGGAACGACCTTATCGCGATAGATTTCTTGGAAACGTGCCATGGTCATGCCACCTTGATTTCTTCGCCGCTGGACTTGAAGACGCGCACGCGCTTGCCGTCAGCCAGGAGCTTGATGCCGACGCGGTCGGCCTTGCCGGTCGCCGCATTGAAAATGGCCACATTGGACTGGTGGATCGGCATGGCCTTTTCCACGATACCGCCGGTGGTGCCCTTCATGGGGTTGGGCTTGGTGTGCTTCTTCACCAGGTTCACACCCTCGACCACCACATGGGTCTCATCCTTGCGCAGCGCAACCTTGCCGCGCTTGCCCTTGTCGCGCCCGGTGAGGACGATGACTTCGTCGCCTTTGCGAATCTTGTTCATGGCGCTTCCTATTACAGAACTTCAGGAGCCAGGGACACGATCTTCATGAACTTCTCGGTACGCAGTTCACGCGTGACCGGGCCGAAGATGCGGGTGCCGATCGGCTCCAGCTTGTTGTTAAGCAGCACGGCGGCATTGCCGTCGAACTTGACCAGCGAGCCATCGCCACGGCGGATGCCCTTGGCGGTACGAACCACCACAGCGCTGTAGACCTCGCCCTTCTTGACGCGGCCGCGCGGAGCAGCTTCCTTGATGCTCACCTTGATGATGTCGCCCACGCTGGCGTAGCGACGCTTGGAACCGCCGAGCACCTTGATGCACAAAACGGACTTCGCGCCGGTGTTGTCGGCGACTTCTAACCGAGATTCAGTCTGGATCATTTCAATATTCCCAACTTGCACCAGAAGGCACCTGGAGCGGCCTGCCGGTCAGTCTTGGGCCCGTCGTCCACGGCGCGAACCACTCGCACCGCTTTTGCTGGGCAGAAACCTCGCCTTTTCAAGCGAAGCCAGCAATTATGCCAAAGGTTTGAGCGAGCGTCAAGCGTCTTGTTCGGGCGGCCATCTCAGGTAGTCCTGGGCCAGGGCCAGAAAAGTCGCCAGAGCAGGATCCCGACCCGTCTCTTCCGCCAGGATGCGCGCCACGGCCGCAGCGAGATCTGCGGCCAGCGCGGCATCGAGGAACAGCATACGTGACCGCCTGGCAAGAAAATCTTCGACAGTAAGTGCATACTCATATCGCGCAGCAAAGCGCACCATGGACTCCGTCAGGCCCGGGGCCAGCTCATCTGCAGCGCCCGGCAAGCCCGCCAGCGCAGGCGCCTCCGCGCCATATAAATGAGCGCCGGGCGCCGCGGCCAGCCCCCCCTCCGAAGGCATCGCGTCCGCAAGCGCGCCGACCAATTGCAAAGACGCGCTCACACCTGCCGGGCGTCCCGGCAGCAGGCCGGAACGCACACAACGCGCCAGTACATCCTCGGCCATGACGCGGTAGGTGGTCCATTTGCCGCCGGTAACCGTCACCAGGCCGCTTGCCGCCAGCAGCACCGCGTGTTCACGGCTGAGGCTGCCGGTGTCGGCCTCGTCGCCGGCCGGACGCACCAGTGGCCGCAACCCCACCCAGATGCTCAGCACGTCGGCCGGTCCGGGCGCGCGCGCCAGGTAATGCGCCGCCTCGGCCAGGATGAAATCGAGTTCGGCACGCAGCGGCCGCGGCTCGCGCGGCAGATCGCCGCGCGGCGTGTCCGTGGTGCCCAGTACCAGCTTGCCCAGCCAGGGCACGGCAAACAGCACGCGACCATCGGTCGTCTTGGGCACCAGCAGTGCGTGCTCACCCGGCCAGAAGGAGCGGTCCACCACCACATGCACGCCCTGGCTCGGCGCTACCACAGGCTCCACCGCCTTACCCTGGCTCGCGCTGTCAAGCTGGCGCAGGTTATCGACCCAGACTCCGGTGGCGTTGATGACGCAGCGGGCGCGCACTTCGTATTCGTTTCCGTCGATGGCATCGCGGCAACGCAGGCCGACCAGGCGTGCGTTCTCGTGCAGCAACTCGGTGACCGGACAGTAGTTGAGCACCAGCGCCCCTTCGCGCGCCGCCGTGCGTGCCAGCGCGATGGCCAGGCGCGCATCGTCAAACTGGCCGTCCCAGTATTGCACGCCCCCGCACAGGCCCGCGGGTTGCAGGCGCGGCAGAGCCGCCAGTGCCTCGGCGCGGCTGAGGCAGCGCGTCGGCCCCAATCCCGATCGCCCGGCCAGCAGGTCATATAGCTTGAGGCCGAAGCCGTAGAACGGCGTCTGCCACCAAGCGTAGGACGGCATGACGAAGGACAGGCGAGAGGCCAGATGCGGAGCATTGGCCAGCACCGTACTGCGCTCGTGCAGGGCCTCGCGCACCAGCCCGATATTGCCTTGGGCCAAGTAGCGCACACCGCCATGCAGCAGCTTGGTGGAACGCGAGGAAGTGCCGCCGGCAAAGTCGTGTGACTCCAGCAACACCACGGAATAGCCACGGGCCGCAGCGTCCAGCGCCACGCCCAGGCCGGTGGCGCCGCCGCCGACCACAGCCAGATCCCAGGTGCGTGGCTCGGCGAGGCGTGCCAGCAACTCGGCGCGACGGGTAGGCAAAGGCGAATTCATATATGAGACGAAGCCTTCACCGGACCCAGCCGCGCGCGCGTTCCACGGCCTCTCGCCAGCGCGCCAGCTTCGCACGGCGACTGGCCTCGGGCAGGCGCGGCTCGAAACGGCGCTGCAACTGCCAGAGCGCCGACAGCTCATCCGCGCCGGACCACAGACCGCTGGCGAGCCCCGCCAGCCCGGCTGCGCCGAAGGCCGTGGTTTCCGTCAGTGCGGGGCGTAGCACGGGCACGCCGAGATAGTCGGCCTGCAGCTGCATCAGCAGATCGTTGCGGCTGGCGCCACCATCCACGCGCAGTTCGCTCAGCGGCACGCCGGCATCCTGGCCCATGGCGTGAAAGACGTCGGCTGTCTGCAGGGCAACAGCCTCCAGTGCCGCTCGGGCAATGTGCGCACGTGTGGTGCCACGCGTCATGCCCACCAGCGTGCCGCGCGCATGGCCGTCCCAGTCAGGGGCGCCCAGACCGGCAAAGGCGGGTACCAGGTAGACATCCTGGGTGTCGGGTACGCTGGCGGCCAGCGACTCAACCTCGACCGCGCTTCGAATGATCTGCAACCCGTCGCGCAGCCACTGGATGGTGGCCCCCGCCATGAAAACCGAGCCTTCGAGTGCATAACAGGCCGGCGTGTGCGGCCCGAGCCAGGCCACAGTCGCCAACAGCTTGTGCCTGCTCGTGACCGCGGCCGTGCCGGTGTTCATGAGCATGAAACAGCCCGTGCCATAAGTGTTCTTGGCCATGCCCGGTGCAAAACAGGCCTGGCCGAAGGTGGCGGCCTGCTGGTCGCCGGCCACACCGGCAATCGGCACCGCCGCCCCGAGCAGCGCCGGATCACTCTCGCCAAACACCCCGCTGGACGGGTGTACATGCGGCAGCACGGCGGCCGGAATGTTGAAGAGGCGCAGCAGTTCCTCGTCCCATTGCAGGGTATGGATATTGAACAGCAGGGTACGCGCGGCGTTGCTGGCATCGGTGGCGTGCGCCCGCCCGCCCGTCAGGTTCCAAAGCAGCCAGGCGTCCACCGTGCCGAACGCCAGCTCGCCGGCTTCGGCGCGCGCACGCACGCCGGGCACGTGGTCCAGCAGCCACTGCAGCTTGGTGGCGGAGAAGTAGGCGTCGAGCACCAGACCTGTCTTGCGCTGGATGCGTGCGGCCCAGCGCGGGCGCAGCGCGTCGCAGACCGCGGCGGTGCGCCGATCCTGCCAGACGATGGCCGGCGCCACCGGCTTGCCTGTCGTGCGGTCCCACAGCACCGTGGTCTCGCGCTGGTTGGTAATGGCCAACGCGCGCAACTGGGACGCCTGCAGGCCGGCGCGCGCCAGTGCCTCACGCGCCACGGCCAGCTGCGTGCGCCAGATCTCGGTCGCGTCGTGTTCCACCCAACCTGCTTGCGGAAAGTGCTGGGCGAACTCCTGCTGCGCCTGGGCCACCATGGCCCCGTGCCGGTCGAACACCAGCGCGCGCGAACTGGTGGTGCCCTGGTCAAGGGCGAGGATGTGCTCGGCGTGAGAGTTCATTGCAGGTTCCGGCTCCTGGAGGCAGCTTCTAGCCTAGCGCAAACTGCGACAATCCACAGCCAAATTCCACCTTGTCCGACACAGGAACAACACATGAGCGAGCGCATTGCATTCATCGGCGGCGGCAACATGGCCAGTGCCATCATCGGCGGCCTGATCAAGCAAGGCCGTCCGGCCGCTGCCATCGAGGTGGTCGAACCCTTTGCCGAGGCGCGACAGGCCTTGAAAGACAAGTTCGGCATCACGGCCCACGAGCAGGCTGGCGCCTTCCTGCAAGGCGTGCGTCTGGTGGTCTGGGCTACCAAACCGCAGACCTTCAAGGAGGCGACGCTGCCGGTGCGCGCCCATGTCGGCAATGCCCTGCACCTGAGCGTCGCCGCCGGCATCCCCAGCGACAGTATTGCACGCTGGCTGGGCAGCGAACGCATCGTGCGCAGCATGCCCAACACACCGGCGCTGGTAGGCCTGGGCATGACGGGCCTGTATGCGCGTGGCGGCGTCACGGCGCAGGACCGTGCGTTGATCGAGAACGTGACCGCCACCATGGGCGAGTCCCTCTGGGTGGAGCGCGAGGAACAGCTGGATGCCGTGACGGCGCTGTCCGGCTCGGGTCCGGCCTACGTGTTCTATTTCCTCGAGGCCATGACACAGGCCGGCACCGAGATGGGCCTCTCTGCCGAGCAGGCCTACAAGCTGGCGGTGGAAACCTTCCGCGGCGCCAGCGCGCTGGCCAAGGCATCGAGCGAGCCACCAGAGGTGCTGCGCCAACGCGTGACGTCCAAGGGCGGCACCACCTATGCGGCCATCACCAGCATGGACCAGAGCCGGGTGAAAACATTGTTCGGCCAGGCGCTGCACGCAGCCGAGCGGCGCGCACGCGAGCTTGGCGCCGAGTTCGGCAAGGACTGATTACTTGAAGGCGTAGCCGGCCGCGATGCCGGCGAACAGCGTGAACCCCAGCCAGTGGTTCAGGCGGAAGGCCCGAAAGCAGCCGTCGCGCGTGCGATCCCGGATCAACCGGTAGTGCCAGACTACTTGCGCTCCAGCCGCCGCCAGCGCAACGCCCCAGACCCAGGGCACAAGCTGCTCGAGCAGCAGAACGGTCCAGACCAGGAGTTGCAGCACGTAGGAGACCGTCACGGCCGCGACGTCGTAGCGCCCCAGCGTGATGGCCGAGGTCTTCATGCCGATACGCACGTCGTCATCGCGATCGACCATGGCGTACTCGGTGTCGTAGGCCAGCACCCAGAACAGGTTACCCAGCAGCAGCAACCACGCCAAAGCCGGCACTTCGCCCCGCACCGCGGCAAAGGCCATGGGAATGCCGAAGCTGAAGGCCACACCCAGCACCGCCTGCGGCATGGCGAAGAAACGCTTGGCATAGGGGTAGACCAGGGCCACGGCGAGCGCGGCGAACGACCACAACACCGCCACCGGGTTCGTGGTCAGCACCAGCGCAAAAGCCAGCAAGGCCAGTACCACGCCGACCCAGATCGCTTCGCGCACCGACACCCGGCCGGTCGTGACCGGGCGCTGGGCTGTGCGCTTGACATGGCGGTCGAAATCGCGGTCGGCCACGTCGTTGACACAGCAACCGGCACTGCGCATGAGGATGGTGCCGAGCACGAAGACGATCAGCAGATGCCAGCCCGGGAAGCCCCCCGCCGCCACCCACAAGGCACTGAGCGAAGGCCAGAGCAGCAGCAGCCAACCCGCGGGGCGGTCCCAGCGGATCAGGTCAAGGTACAGGGCGAGACGCTGCGACATGGCAAAGGTCGGCATAGCAAGAACTGGAAGGAAGAGCAACTGTAGCGAGCGGCCCGAGGTTGCGCCGAGCATTGCAGCCGTACTACGGGTACGGCGAGAAGCGCGGGTGCAAGATCGGGGCGCGCAGCAGGTTGATCAGTCTTCCAGAAGCGAACGCAGCATCCAGGCCGTCTGCTCATGCACCGTCAGGCGCTGGGTCAGCAGGTCAGCCGTCGGTTCGTCACCGGCCTTGTCAGACAGAGGGAACAGGCTGCGTGCGGTGCGCGCCACCGCTTCGTGACCCTGCACCAGGATGCGCACCATCTCCAGTGCCTTGGGCGGTTTGGCCGGCGCATCGGGCACCGTGGCCAGCTTGCCGAACTGGGCGTAGGAGCCGGGTGCCGCATGGCCCAGCGAGCGGATGCGCTCGGCAATCGGGTCGACTGCGTTCCACAGTTCGGTGTACTGGGTCATGAACATGGTGTGCAGCGTGTTGAACATCGGCCCGGTCACGTTCCAGTGGAAGTTGTGCGTGGTCAGGTAGAGGGTGTAGGTGTCGGCCAGCAGGTGGCTCAGCCCCTTGGCAATGGCGGCACGATCCTTCTCGCTGATGCCGATATTGATGGCAGGCGGCACGGACTTGACGGGATTCTTGGCCATGAGGACTCCTAGGATGATGACGAATCAGGAAAGACGCTTGACGCCCGGCAACTCGCAGGCGTAGACAGCGTTGCGCAGGGCGGCAATCGCCTCGTAGCGCGTGAAGCTGCGCCGCCACACCAGTACCACGCGACGCATCGGCGGCTCGCCGCTGAACGGCAGGTATCTGATGAAGCTGTCTTCCTGTGCGGCGCCCTTGCCCTTGGCCTTGGGCACCAGCGCCGCCTTCGGGATGCTCAGGCGGGGCACCAGCGTCACACCCATGCCGGCGGCCACCATGTGCTTGATGGTCTCCAACGAGGAGCCCTCGAAGCTCTTGCGGATGCCCTCGGCATTGCTGGAGAAACGCGCGAACTCGGGGCAGACTTCCAGCACGTGGTCACGGAAGCAGTGGCCGGTGCCCAGCAACAGCATGGTCTCGGACTTCAACTCCTCGCTGCTGATGCTCTCATGCTGGGCCAGTGGGTGGTTGGTGGGCACAGCGGCATAGAACGGCTCGTCGTACAGCGGCGCCACGGCCAGCCCGGTATCCGGAAAGGGCTCGGCCAGGATGGCGCAGTCGATCTCGCCGGTGCGCAGCATCTCCAGCAGCTTGACGGTGAAGTTCTCCTGCAGCATCAGCGGCATCTGCGGCGTGTGCGTGATCATCTGGCGCACCAGGTCGGGCAACAGATAGGGGCCGATGGTGTAGATCACCCCCAGACGCAGCGGGCCGGACAACGGGTCCTTGCCGCGCTTGGCGATCTCCTTGATCGCGGCAGCCTGCTCCAGCACGGCCTGGGCCTGGCGCACGATCTCCTCGC
>Ga0114986_1000039_pt1 | contig 35467 bp, 31 predicted proteins | sample Shrwel1BS1Day17_FD_96988 | JGI IMG/M metagenome (GOLD analysis project Ga0114986, IMG submission 96988) | Subsurface microbial communities from deep shales in Ohio, USA - Utica-3 well 1 S-1-Day17 | ecosystem: Environmental > Aquatic > Deep subsurface > Shale gas/oil reservoir > Produced... | reverse complement strand
GGTCTGGACGGGGTCTGGACGGGGGGTAACCGGGGCCTGACCCCACCCAGACCCGCGTCAGCCGCCACCTCGCGCGCCCATGCCGCTGCGCCGCCCCCACCGGGAACTCGCCGGGGTCGAGACGGGTTGTGCTATTGTAACATCGTCGTCTATGCCCCTCACCGGGCATCCTCCGCGCCCGTCGCATCAATCACTTGCAGGAAGGACCCGAGGGGCCGCCTATGGCAACCGCCATGACGCTTCTGACGCTGGCCCTGCTCCCCTTTATTGCGGCGCTTGCCATCTCGCTCGCCCATCGTGCGCCGCGCATCGTCCATTCGGGGATCGCGGGCGCGGCGAGTTCGGGCGGGCTGGCCCTGCTGGCGAGCCTCGCTGCCCCGGCACTCAATGGCACCCCACCAAGCGCGACATGGGCATGGGTCCCCGCGCTCGGCCTCGATCTCACGCTGATGGTCGATCCGCTAGGCTGGATGTTCGCATTGCTGATCCTCGGCATCGGGCTGCTGGTGGTGATCTTCGCCCACAGCTACCTCTACAAGGACGAGGATACGGGCCGCTTCTTCGCCAGCCTGATGCTGTTCCAGGGCGCGATGCTGGGCATCGTCATCGCCGGCAACGTGCTGCTGCTGCTGGTGTTCTGGGAGCTGACGAGCCTCGCCTCATTCCTCCTCATCGGCTTCTGGCAGCACAAGGCCGAAGCCCGGCAGGGCGCGCGTATGGCACTGGCGGTGACGGGGGGCGGGGGCCTCGCCCTGATCGGGGGCATGGTGCTGCTGGGCATCGCGGCAGGCAGCTTCGATCTCGCCACGATCCTTGCGCGCGGGGCCGAGGTGAAAGCCTCGTCCCTTTACCCCGCGATCCTCGGGCTGATCCTGCTCGGCTGCTTCACCAAGTCCGCGCAGTTCCCGTTCCACTTCTGGCTGCCCCACGCGATGGCCGCGCCCACGCCGGTCAGCGCCTACCTGCACTCGGCGACGATGGTGAAGGCCGGCGTGTTTCTGCTGGCGCGGCTGTGGCCGGTGCTGGCGGGGACGGAGGCCTATACGCTGATCGTCACCACCACCGGCCTCGTCACGATGGTGTTCGGTGCCTGCGTGGCGCTGTTCCGGCACGATCTGAAGAGCATCCTTGCCTATTCCACGATCAGCCAGCTGGGGATGCTGGTGATGCTGCTCGGCTTCAGCCTCGAAGCCGCCGCGCTGGCCGCGGTGCTGCACATCATCAACCACGCCGCCTTCAAGGCCGCGCTGTTCATGTCCGCCGGGATCGTCGAGCATGAAACCGGCACGCGCGATATCCGCCGCCTCGGAGGCCTCGCCAAGGCGATGCCGGTCACCGCGCTGGTGGCGACTCTCGCCGCCGCTTCGATGGCGGGGCTGCCGCCGATGGGCGGGTTCATTTCCAAGGAGCTGATGCTCTACCAGACGCCCAAGCTCGCGCTGTTCGGTCAGCCGTGGCTGCTGGCCGGGCTGGCGACGCTGGGTGCGACCTTCTCGGTCGGCTATTCGCTGCGCCTCGCCGGGCACCTGTTCTTCGGCCAACCCCGCGAGGCAGAGCCCTTTGCCCGCGCCCATGATCCGGGCCCTGCGATGTGGGGCGCGCCCGCGCTGCTGACGGCGGTGGCGGTGCTGCTCGGCCTGATCCCCATGCTGCTTGCCGCGCCGCTGGTGGGGGCGGTGACGGGGGCTGTCGCCGGCACCGCCGCTCCCGAAGTGGAGCTGGCGCTGTGGCACGGGGTCAACCTTGCCCTGATCCTCAGCATCGCGGCGGTTGCGGGCGGCGTGGTGCTGCTGTGGCGGCACGGTCCGCTGCTGGCCGCATGGGAAAGCCTGCGCCTGCCGGATGCCAAGCGCCTGTTCGAACGCGCGCTTGCCCTTGCCGACACGCGGGTGCGCAAGGCGCTGGTCGCCACCCATACGCCCTCGCTTCAGCGCATGCTGTTCGCGAGCTTTGCGGTCAGCGTCCTGCTGATCGTCGAAGGCGCGCTGACCGGCGGGGGCGTGCTGACCGGCACGCGGCCCGGCCTGCCCGCCAGCTTCCCGGCGATCATCGCCTGGGCGCTGCTGATCGTCGCCACGCTGGCCGTGGCGCTGGATGCGCAGAACCGGTTGCGCGTGCTGATCTATGTCAGCGTGATCGGACTGGTCGTCAGCCTCGCCTTTGCGGTGCTGTCCGCCCCCGATCTGGCGCTCACCCAGATTTCGGTCGAAGTGGTGACGATCCTGCTGATGCTGCTGGCGCTGAACCTGTTCCCCAAGAACCCGCCGCTGCTGTCCAGCACCGGCCGCAAGGTCCGCGATGCGGCGCTGGCGATGACCGGAGGGGCGCTGTTCGGCGGCCTCGCCTGGGCGATGCTGACGCGCGAGCCGGGGCCGAGCATCGCTGCCTATCACCTCGCCAATGCCAAGCCGGGCGGGGGCGGGACCAATGTGGTCAATGTCATCCTCGTCGATTTCCGCGCCTATGATACGCTGGGCGAGATCATCGTGCTGGGCATCGCGGGCCTTGGCATCTTTGCCCTGCTGGCGACTGCGGCGCGCGGGGCGGCAGGCGCGCGGCTCAGGGCATGGCGCGCGGACATGGCGCATTCGCCCGAACGGCATCCGATGATGCTGGTTGCAGCCAGCCGGATCGTGCTGCCGCTGACGCTGGCGGTGGGCATCTACCTGTTCTTGCGCGGTCACAACCAGCCGGGCGGCGGGTTCATCGCCGCGCTGGTGGTGGCGGTGGCGTTCCTCGTGCAATATCTCGCCGCGGGCTTCGACTGGTCCGATGCGAGGAAGCCCTTCGGCGAACACAACCTGATTGCGTGGGGTGTGCTGGTGGCGATGGCGACGGGCCTTGGCGCGATGGCGCTGGGCGCGCCGTTCCTGACCAGCTGGTTCGATTACTTCTCGCTCCCGCTGATCGGCAAGTTCGAGCTGGCGAGCGCGATGCTGTTCGATACCGGCGTGTTCCTGACCGTGCTGGGCGCGGTGATGCTGGCGCTGGCGCAACTGAGCCACATCGCCCAGGCCGCCGCCCGCGCCGAGGCTGGCTCCGAAGGCGATGGGGGAGACGGGCAATGAGCTACGAATTCCTCGTCGCCACGGCGATCGGCGTGCTGGTGGGGGGCGGCATCTTCCTCGCCCTGCGCGCGCGCACCTTTCAGGTGGTGCTGGGGCTGACGCTGATCTCCTATGCGGTGAACCTGTTCCTGTTCGCCAGCGGGCGGCTGGTGCTGGATCGTCCGCCGATCTGGGACAAGGCTGTGAGCGAGTATACCGACCCGCTCCCGCAGGCGCTGGTGCTGACGGCGATCGTCATCACCTTCGGGATGACCGCCTTCGTGGTGATCCTTGCGCTGCGCAGCTTCCTCGAAACCGGCAGCGACCATGTCGATGGCGACACGGTGCCCTGCGATGTGCAGGACGGAATGGCAGGCGGCGGCGCCGAAGAGACTGAGGACACGCGGCTGTGACCTTCGCCGATCACCTCCCGATCCTGCCCGTGGCGATTCCCGCGCTGGCCGCACCCGTTGCGGTGCTGGCGATGCGGCGGCGGCGCGGGCTGGCGGTGGGCATCACCTTCGCCGCGATCCTGTTGCAGCTGGCAGCGGCGCTGGTGCTGATGGCGCGGGTCTCGGGCGGGACGATCCTCGCCTATGCTCTGGGCGATTGGTCTGCGCCTTTCGGCATCGTGCTGGTGGCCGACCGGCTCGCCGCGCTGATGCTGGTGCTGACGGCGTGCCTCGCGCTGATCGCGCTGCTGCACGCGGTGGTGACCGGCGCGGACCGCAAGGGGTGGCATTTCCACCCGCTGTTCCAGTTCCAGCTGATGGGTCTCAACGGGGCCTTCCTGACAGGGGACCTGTTCAACCTGTTCGTGTTCTTCGAGGTGCTGCTGATCGCCTCCTACGGCCTGATGCTCCACGGACAGGGCCCCGCGCGATTGAAGGCGGCGGTGCAATATGTGGTGGTGAACCTCGTCGGATCGGCGCTGTTCCTGATCGCGCTGGGGATGCTCTATGCGATCACCGGCACGCTCAACATGGCCGACATGGGCCTGCGCGTGCGGGAGGTGGCGGGGGCGGATCAGGGGATGCTGCGCATCGCCGCACTGCTGCTGGCAAGCGTCTTCGCGCTGAAGGCGGCGGTGGTGCCGCTCCACCTGTGGCTGGTGCGGACCTATGCGGTCTCCACCCCGGCGGTCGCGGCGCTGTTCGCGATCATGACCAAGGTCGGCGTCTATTCCCTCATCCGCGTGGTGCCGCAGGTGTTCCATGCCGAGGCGGGCGCGGCGAGCTGGGCCGGGGCGGAGTGGCTGTGGCTGGCCGCGCTGGCGAGCGCCGTGATCGGCTTTGCAGGGGTGTTCACCGCGCGGGGGCTGGCGGAACAGGCCGCCTATGGCGTGATCGGGTCGACCGGCACGCTGATGATCGCGGTCGCCACCTGGAGCGCCGACAGCCTTGGCGCGGGGCTTTACTACCTCGTCCATTCGACGCTGGCGGGGGCGGCTCTGTTTCTGGTCGCTGATGTGGTCGCACGGCGGCGCGGGTCCTATGGCGATGCGGCGAGCCCCGGGCCTGCCTTCGCCGGACGAGGGCTGGCGGCGCTGCTGTTCATGGCCGCCGCGATTGCCGCGACCGGCCTGCCGCCGCTGTCCGGCTTCATCGGCAAGCTGCTGATCCTCCAGTCGACTGCCGCCGCGCCCGGCTGGGGCTGGGCGTGGGCGGTGATCCTTGGCACGACGCTGTTCGGCGTGATCGGCTTCGCGCGGGTCGGCAGCGCGGTGTTCTGGAAGAGCGCCGAGGGTGCCGAGGTTCCGCCGCCGCCCGCATCCCGCGCCGACATGCTGGCACCCGTGCTGCTGCTCGGCCTGCTGGCGGCGCTCTCCGCAGGGGCGGGCCCGGCCAGCGACTTCACCAACGCCGCCGCCGCGCAGGTGCTCGATCCCGCGCAGAGCGCCGCGGTCGTTCTGGGGAGGCCCGCGCCATGAGCCGCATTCTGCCGCATCCCGGCCTTTCCGCGCTGCTGGTGGCGATGTGGATGGTGATGGTCAACGACCTCACCTTCGGCGCGCTGTTCCTCGGGCTTGTCGTGGGCCTGCTGGTCCCGATCTTCACCGCCCCGTGGTGGCCGGGCCGCCCGCGCGTGCGGTTCCTGCCCGCGGTGGCCTATGTCGGTCTGGTGCTGTGGGACATCGTGGTGGCCAATTTTCAGGTTGCCGCGATCATCCTGTTCAAGCCGAACCGCGACCTGCGCCCGGCATGGCTGACCATCCCGCTCGACCTCGCCACGCCCGAAGCGATCACCGTCTTCGCCGGCACGATCAGCCTTACGCCGGGCACGGTGTCGGCAGACGTTTCTGCCTGCGGTGAGTATCTGCTGGTCCACGCGCTCCACGCCCCCGATCCGGTGGCGGAAGTCGCCAAGGTCAAGACGCGTTACGAGGCGCGGCTGAAGGAGATGTTCCATGCTTGAATGGGCGCTCGCCTTCGGTTTCGGTGCTCTGGGGCTGGCTCTCGCCATGAACCTGTGGCGCCTGATCAAGGGGCCGGGGGTGGCCGACCGCATCCTCGCGCTCGACACGATGGTCATCAACGTCATCGGCCTGATCGTGCTGGCGGGCATCGCGGGGGGGAGCGGCACATCCTTCGAAGCGGCGCTGCTGCTGGCGATGGTCGGCTTTGTCGGGACGGTCGCCTACGCCAAGTTCCTGCTGCGCGGGGATATTATCGAATGACCGGCGCCGTGTCCTTCCCCGAAATCCTCGCCAGCGCCCTGATCGTGCTGGGTGGCTGCTTCGCGCTGGTCGGCAGCTGGGGGCTGGTGCGCCTGCCTTCACTGATGGAGCGCCTCCACGGCCCGACCAAGGCGACCACACTGGGGCTGGGGGCGATGCTGGTCGCCTCGGTGCTGTGGTTCCAGTTGGGCAAGGGGCAGTGGACCACGCACGAGCTGCTGGTTTCGGTTTTCCTGTTCGTCACCGCGCCGATCAGCGCCAACATGATCGCCAAGGTCCACCTGCTGCGCCTGCGCCTTGGCGAGACGAGCGAGCCCGCCGGGCCTGCCGGAATGCCCGATGCTCCGCCCGGCCGCGCCGAATGGGCAACCTACGAGGCTCCGCACCAAGGCACGCCGGGGGATTTCGTCGGGGATTAGAGCTGCCGGTTCCGGGGAAAATCCGGCCAGATCCGTTCTTTGCGGGCCTTCGACCATCGCCGGAAACCCCGGCGAACCGCGCCGGCGGGCGGCGTTTTCATCGACAAGCGATTGAACAAAGCCGATCAACCCACGTTGTGCGGCCCTGTCGCGGCTGATAGCAAGGTAATGATTTCACGGCCGACATGGTCGAAGAATGGCACCGGGATACGACAGGCCTTGGGGGAGGCGCTGCGATGACCGGCAAGACAGGGGCGCGCATTGTGTGGGATCGTCAATTTTCGGACCGCCTGAAGTGACCGGCGCAGGCAAGCGTTCAGCCTGCCTTGTGCTTGGTGCCGCGCTGTTCGTTCTGCCCGGCTGCGTCTCGCTCGCCCCCGAACCGCCGTCCATGGCCAGCGTCCAGCCCGTTCCGGCGCAATGGGTGCTGGCAGAGCCGGGCGCGACCGCGGTTCCGCTGGACCGGTACTGGACGATGCTCGGCGATCCGCTGGTCGATGAATACGTCACGCGTGCAAAGGCAGAGAACCTCGATCTCGCGCAGGCTGTCGCCCGGTTGCGCGCGGCGCGGGCGGGGTTGCGGCAGGCCCGGGCCGATCTGGTGCCGACCGTCAACGCCAGCGGCGGCGCCCGGCGCGATGTCGGCGATCTGGCGAGCGATGATGTGTTCTTCTCGCTCGGCGCGGATGCCGCGTGGGAGGCGGACCTGTTCGGCCGGATCGACAATTCGATCGACGCCGCGCGCAGCGATGTCGCGGCGGCGGGCTATTCGCTCGGCGATCTGGAGCGGGTCATCGTCGCGCAGGTCGCAGGGCAAGTGATCAGCGCCCGCGCGCTGGCGGAGCAGCTGGCGATCGCGCGCGAGACGCTGGCCATTCAGGACGACACGCTCCAGATTACGCGCTGGCGCAATCAGGCGGGGCTGGCCAACAGCCTCGATGTGGAGCAGGCGCGCACCCAGCGGGCGCAGACCGCGGCCTCGATCCCGCAGATCGAGAGCAATCTTGTCGCCGTTGCCAACGCCATCTCCACGCTGATCGGGGAACCGCCGGGCGGCGTCTACCGCGCGCTGACCGATGCGCCGCGCGCCGTGCCTGCCCCGCCGGTGGATGTCGCGCTGGAAGTGCCCGCCGATACCCTGCGCCGCCGCCCCGATGTGAGCGCGGCCGAGGCGCGGCTGGCCGCTGACCTGTCGCGCATCGGCGTGGCACGCACCCAGCTTTTCCCGCTGGCGCGGCTTTCGGGCACGATCGGCACCAGCGGCGCGGATGTGGGCGACCTGTTCGACATCGTCACCGGCAACATCTTTGCCAGCCTGTCGCAGCTGATCTTCGATGGCGGGCGGGTGCGCGGACGGATCGAGGGGGCGGAAGCCGCCGCCGACGGATCGCTCGCCGCGTGGCGGCAGAGCATCCTCACCGCGCTGCAGGAGGTCGAGAGCGCGGGGGTCGATCTCGACACCAGCGACGCGCGCGTCGCCGCGCTGACCGAAGCGAGCGAGGGCGCGCAGAATGCCGCGATCCTCGCACGCAGCCAGTATCAGGCGGGGCTGATCGATTTCCAGCGGCTGCTGGTTGCCGAAAGCCAGCTGCTCGCCACCCGCAACGCGCTGGTCGCCGCGCAAGGCGCGCGTGCGGCCGCCTTCATCAACCTCTCGCGCGCAATGGGCGGCGGGTGGCAGGAACAGACTTCGGCGAGGGAGCCTTCCGCGTGAACGATACAACAGGTCCCGCCGAGACGCCCGGCGTCGAAGAATTCCTCGGCACCAAGCCGGTGCCCCGCTGGCGGCGCTGGATGAAGTTCTGGCTGCCGGGCCTGGTGATCGTGCTGCTGATCCTCGGCATCGCGCAATGCACCCGTGAAGCGCCGCCGCCCGATTACATCACGGAAGCCGTGGTGACCGAAAACCTGTCGCTTTCCGTCACCGCGACCGGAAACCTGCGGCCCACCAACCAGGTCGAGGTCGGCGCGGAAGTGACCGGGCCGATCGATAGCGTGCTGGTCGATGTCAACGACCGCGTCACCAAGGGTCAGGTGATCGCGGTGATCAACACCGAGATCATCGACCAGCAGATCGCGCAATCGCGCGCCAACCTCAACGCCGCGCGCGCCGCGCTTGCGCAGGCGCAGGCGCAGTTCGATATCGACAAGGTGCAGCTTTCGCGGCTGGAGGAAGTGCGGCGGCTGTCAGGGGGGCGGGTGCCCTCGCAGATCGAGGTCGAACAGGCCGAGGCTGCGGTGGAGCGCGACAAGGCGGCGGTCGCTTCGGCGCGGGCCAATATCGAGGCTGCCTCGGCCCTGCTGCGCGGCAATCTCACCACCCGCAGCCGTGCGGTGATCCGGGCGCCCGTCAACGGCGTGGTGCTCGCCCGCCGGATCGAACCGGGGCAGACCGTGGTCGCCAACTTCAACACCGTGACCCTGTTCGTGATCGCCGAGGACCTTTCGGAGATGCAGCTGCGCGTTTCCATCGACGAGGCGGATGTGGGACAGGTCAAGGGCGGGCAGCAGGCGACCTTCACCGTCGATGCCTATCCCGGGCGCCGCTTCCCCGCGACGTTGGAACGCGTCGATCTCGCCTCCAGCAGCACGACGCAGGCCGCCACCGCAGCGGCGGGCGGGGCGGCATCGGTGGTGAGCTATGAAGCACGGCTCGATGTGGCGAACCCCGAAGGCCTGCTGCGCCCGGGCATGACCGCCACCGCGACCATCGCGACGCAGAACACCGGCAAGGCGATGCTCGTCCCCAATGCCGCGCTGCGCTTCCGGCTCGACAAGAAGGAAGAGGAAGGCGGCGGGGTGTTCCAGCCGCAGATCGGCCTTGAAGAAGGCAAGCAGCAGGCCACCATCGGCGAAGGCAGCCGCCAGCAGGTGCAGGTGGTGCAGGCCGACGGGACGCTCAAGGCGATCGACGTCATCACCGGCCGCAGCGACGGGCGGCGCACCGTGGTGCGATCGGAGCAGCTCAAGCCCGGCATGAAGGTCGTCACCGGCATCAAGGCCGCCGGCAAGTGACCGAAGCGCCGCTCATCCAGCTTGAAGGGATCACCAAGACCTTCGGCAGCGGGGCGGCCGCGTTTCAGGCGCTGAAGGGCGTCGACCTTTCGATCATGCGCGGTGAATTTGTCGCGGTGATGGGGCCTTCGGGCTCGGGCAAATCGACCACCATGAACATCCTCGGCTGCCTCGATGTGCCCACCGGCGGCGTGTTTCGCTTCCGGGGCGTGGAGGTGCAGAAGCTCGACCGCGACCAGCGCAGCCTGCTGCGGCGGCGCTATCTCGGCTTCGTGTTCCAGGGCTTCAACCTGCTGGCCCGCACCAGCGCGCTGGAGAACGTCGAGCTGCCGCTGCTCTATCGCGGCGAGAGCAAGGCGGCGCGGCGGGCGGCGGCGATGCGCGCGCTCGATCAGGTCGGGCTGGTGCCCTGGGCGGATCACACCCCTGCCGAGCTGTCCGGCGGCCAGCAGCAGCGCGTCGCCATCGCCCGCGCGCTGGTGACCGAGCCTGACGTGCTGCTCGCCGACGAGCCGACCGGCAACCTCGACAGCGAACGCTCGGTCGAGATCATGCAGCTGCTCCAGCGGCTGAACCGCGAGGGCATCACCATCCTGATGGTCACCCACGAGGAAGACATGGCGGCCTATGCCGGCACCATCGTGCGGTTCCGCGACGGGCTGGTCGAACGCATCGAACGCGGCGCGGTGAGCGCTGCCGCCGGGGAGGCTGCGGGCTGATGCTGGGCACAAGCATCCTGCTCGCCCTGCGCGAGATCCGGCGGCACATCCTGCGCTCGATCCTGACGACGCTCGGCATCATCATCGGGGTGGCCGCCGTGGTGACCATGGTGACACTCGGCAACGGGGTCACGGCTTCGGTGCAGGAGGAGATTTCCTCGCTCGGGGCGAGCAATTTCATCATCTTCCCGGTGCGCACGACGCGCGGCACGATCCGCCCCTTCGACGATGCCGATGTGCGCGCTGTGGGCCAGCAGATCGCCGGCGTGCAGGTTGCCGCCGGCAGCGTATCGGCCAATGCGACCGCGTTCTACAACGGGCAGGACTGGGACACCAAGGCCGAGGGCGGCACCAACGCGCTGCTCGATGCGCAGTCGATCAAGATCAAGGAAGGTCGGCCTTTCACCGGCGAAGAGGAAGAAGCGGGCAAGAACGTCTGCCTGCTCGGGTTCAAGGTGCGCGATGCGATCTTCCCGCCCAGCACCAGCCCGGTGGGCGCACGGATGCGGCTTGGCGATGTGGCGTGCCAGGTGATCGGGGTGCTGGAAGAGCGCGGGCAGGGTGGCGGCGGCGCGGATGACGACGATGTCGTGTTCATGCCGCTCAAGACCGTGCAGCGGCGCTTCCGCGGGAACGAGAACCTCGATTACTTCGTGGTCAAATATGATCCGGCCTATGCGGCGGTGACAGTGCAGGAATCGCTGGTCAGCCTGCTGCGCGAACGGCGGTTGTTGCAGGGTGACGAACCCAATGATTTCAACGTTATAGATACGGCGCAAATCAATCAGGCGCTGGGCGCGGCGACCGGCGCGCTGACCGCGATGGTGGCGGTGATCGCCTCGATCAGCCTGCTGGTGGGGGGTATCGGGATCATGAACATCATGCTCGTCTCGGTCACTGAACGCACCCGCGAAATCGGCATCCGGCTGGCCATCGGCGCGCTGGCGCGCGAGGTGCGGCTGCAATTCCTCACCGAGGCGGTGGTGCTGTGCGCGCTGGGGGGGTTGGTCGGCATCGCGCTCGGCTTCGTTGCCTCGATCGGGCTCGCCTCGCTGATCGACGTGCCCTACATCTTCGATCCGGTGATCAACATCGTCAGCTTCCTGTTCTCCGCCGTCATGGGGATCGTGTTCGGATACTACCCCGCCAGCCGCGCCTCCAAACTCGATCCGATCGACGCGCTGCGGCACGAGTGACCGGCCTGGCCCGGTGCGCGGTCAGCCCGCGTCGGGCGTCCGCCGCAGGCGCTGGATGACCTTGGCGAGCGTCGGCTTCTGCCCCGTCGCCAGCAGGCTGGCGCGGAACAGGCGGCCGACCAGCACCAGTTCCCCCGCGATGGCCACCGCCAGCAAGATGCCCGATCCGATCAGCTCCCACGTTTCGATCCCCGATCCCAGCCGCGCCAGCACCGCAAACGGCGTCCACAGCGGAACCCACGTGAAGACCTGCACCATGATCCCGTCATTGCCGGCCAGCACCGCCTGCAACAGGAAGGTGATCGGCAGCAGGATCGCGAACAGGACGGGCATCATGAAGCCCTGCGCCTCGCTCATCGAATCCGCCATCGACCCGATGCCGACAAAGATCGCCGAGATCAGGATGTATCCGGCAAGGAAGAAGAACACGATCGCGGCGATGATCCCGGGGGAGGAGACCGGCTCCAGCGCGGGCCGGATCATGTCGGCGATCACGCCTTGCGTTGCATAGGCGGCCACCGCCGCGCAGCCCGCCCAGACCGACAGCATCATCAGGCCGACCACCAGCCCGCCCAGCAGCTTGCCGGCCATCAGTTCTTCCGGACTGATGCAGGCGAGCAGGCTTTCGATCAGCTTGTTCGACCGTTCCTCGACCGAGCCCTGCAACATCCAGCTGCCCGACAGCATCAGGCTCATCATCAGCACATAGGCCAGCGCGATGGGCACGACCGAGCGCACCAGCAGCACTTCGCGCGCGCCGCCGCCGGGCGGGGGCGTGTCGATGGCGATGGTCGGCGCGATGGTCTGCACCAGCGCCGCGCGCTCTCCCGTGACCCCGGCCTCGGCGAGCAGGCGGGTGCGCAGGTCGATTGTCAGCACATCCTGCAAGCGGGTAACGAAGGTGCTGCGCACATTGTCGCCCGAATAGACCGTGATCCGCGTGTCGGCGGGATAGGCTTCGGGGACCCGCACGATGATCTGCGGCGCAGCCTCCCCGGCATCATCGGCAAACATGCCGCGCGCCGCCTTGGCAAAACCATCGCCCTGCGCGGCAAGCAAGGCCGGCGACGGGTCGATGAAGCGGTAATCCGGCACCGGAATCTCGAACTGCGGCACGCCTTCGGGGCGCACCGCCTCGATCTTGGCGAGAGCGGCGTCGATCCCGCCGCTGGCCCGGAACGCCGCCAGATCCTGCGGCGTGTACCAGCGGTCCGCCTTCGCCCACAGCGCCTCCCGGTCGGCCCCCTCCAGCTTGTAGCGCGCCACATAGCGCGACAATTCGCGGAGCATGAACTGGGCTTCGTCCGCCGTGACCCGCGCTTCCAGCGCCGCGGCCATGCCTTGGCCGGAGCGATCGACAACCGCGACGCGGGTGGGCTCGTCCTTATCCAGCGTGCCGCCCAGCACCGGGCCGAGCGCGAGCGCCACCGGCAGGATCAGCAGCGTCAGCCAGAAGCTGCGCATGCGGAGAATCTGGAGCATCTCGCGCTTGGCGACGAGGAGGATGCTGGCGGTGTTCATGGCTTGACCTCCTCTGCGCCGACAAGCTGGACGAAGACTTCGTGGAGGCTCGCGTGATGATGGTCCCAGCGGCGCAGGGCGATCCCCTGGGAAGAGCAATGTTCCAGCACAGCGCCCGGATCGATGCCGGGGGCGAGGCTCAGTGCCCATTCGCGCCATTCCGCGCCATCCGCGGGCGCGCCCTGCGCGCAGATCACGCCCGGCAGGCCGGACAGATCGGCCTTGGCCACCGCCGTCAGCTTGGCCGGCAACTGCGCGCGCGCCTCGGCAATGGTGCCCTCAAACCGCTTGCGGCCCTTCCTGAGCAGCAGCAGCCGGTCGCACAGGCGCTCGGCATGCTGCATCACATGGGTCGAGAAGATCACCGCCGCACCGCGCTGGGCGGCGCGAAGGATCTCGTTTTCCAGCAAGCCCTGATTGACCGGATCGAGGCCCGAAAACGGCTCGTCCAGCATCAGCAGATCGGGCTCGTTGACCAGCGCGGTGGCCAGCTGGACTTTCTGCGCCATGCCCTTGGACATGTCGCCGATCTGGCTTTTGGCGCGCGCGGCGAGGTCGAAGCGTTCGAGCAGTTCCAGCCCCCTGCTCCGCGCGAGGTTTTCGCTCAGTCCCTTGAGCCTGCCGAAATAGACGATCGTGTCGATCGCGCTCATGCTGGCATAAAGGCCGCGTTCTTCCGGAAGGAAACCGATCCGCGCGGCAACGCGCCGGTCGGGTGTGGCGCCGAGGATCGAGATCGTCCCCGACGTCGGCCGGATGATGTCGAGCACCATGCGCAAGGTGGTCGTCTTGCCGGCGCCATTGCCGCCCAGAAACCCGAAGATCTGCCCGGCCTCGACCGAAAAGGACAGATCGTCCACCGCCAGCAGCGTATCGAAGCGTTTGGCGAGATTGCGGATTTCTAGAACTGGCATGGATGCGGCACCTTGTCGGGCAGGCTTCCGGCGTGCGGAGAGCAGATTGCGCTGCATGTCGAGATCGGTCGGGGCGGTAACGGCGATCCTCGCACGAAAGCGGGCGGTCCGGTATGAACCGATTACGAGGAAATATCAGGCTTTCTGGGGAGTCGTCTAGGCAGCTATGAGTGCCTGCGAACGCGGAAGTGGAGCGGGTAGCGGGAATCGAACCCGCATAGCCAGCTTGGAAGGCTGGAGCTTTACCACTAAGCTATACCCGCCCGCTCGCGTTTCGCGCCCATGCCATTGATGGCGCGCCTGCGTCAATGAGTCGCTTACCTAGATGTTGCGATTGACGGGCAGATTGTCGATCAGCCGCGTGCCGCCGATCCGTGCGGCGACGAGCAGGCGGGCGGGGCTCTCTCCAAGCCGGTCAAGCGGGGCGAGGGAGGCTGCATCGGCCAATGTCGCATAATCGATGCCGGTGAAGCCCGCGCCGAGGATCGCTGTCTCCAGAGCCTTCAGGGCATCGGCGACTTGTCCGCCGCCTTCGATCGCGGCCACTGCCGCCTGCATCGCCTGCGGCAGCGCTGCCGCTGCGGCGCGCTGTTCAAGGGTGAGGTAGCGGTTGCGGCTGCTCATCGCGAGGCCGTCCGCCTCGCGCACGGTGGTCACGCCGATGATGCTGTCGACAGGCGGCCGCGTCAGGTCGAGATCGCGGGCCATCGCCCGGATGACGGCAAGCTGCTGGAAATCCTTCTCGCCGAAGAACGCCATGTCGGGCTGCACCTGGTTAAACAGCTTGCACACCACCGTTGCCACGCCATCGAAATGGCCCGGGCGGGCCGCGCCGCACAGCCCTTCGCTCACATCCGCGACGCTGATGCTGGTCGCGAAGCCTTGCGGGTACATCGCCTCTACCGTCGGCGCCCACAGCAGCGCCACGCCCTCGGCCGCCAGCAGCGCGGCATCGGCGGCAAGCTGGCGCGGGTAGGCGTCGAGATCCTCGTTCGGGCCGAACTGCTTCGGGTTGACGAAGATCGAGGCGACGACGTGATCCGCCTCGGCCCGGGCGCGGCGCACCAGGGTGAGGTGGCCTTCGTGCAGCGCGCCCATCGTCGGCACCAGCGCGATGCGCGCGCCGACCGTGTGATCCGGCCCCCGCAGCTCTGCCAGAGCGGTTCTCAACATTTGCAACGTCGTGACCGTTTGCACCGTCAGGCCTCCAGGGATAAATGCTTGCGGACGCCCTAGCGGCGCATGCTGTGCCATTTCAAGCCACCCGGGTGCTGCCCTTTGGGCCCGCCGACACATAACCGAGAGACCCGCCATGCCGCCCGCTCAGCGCGCCGAACCGACCCAACCCGCCGTGCCGCCTGCGCGGCTGCGCAAGGGTCAGGCGCACCGGATTGTTTTTGCCAACGAAAAGGGGGGCACCGGCAAGTCGACCACCGCGGTGCATGTCGCCGTGGCGCTGTCCTATCTCGGCGCGAGCGTGGCATCGATCGATCTCGATCCGCGCCAGCGCACCACGCATCGCTACATTGAAAACCGGCTCGGCACGCTGGAGAAGCGCGGCTTGACCCTGCCGACCCCGGATTGCGAGGTGTTCCGCGGCAATGCCACCGGCGATCTGATCGCCATGATCCGCCGGATCGAGGCGAATTGCGATTTCCTGATCATCGACAATCCGGGCCGCGATGATCCCTTCGCGCGCGTGGCGGTGGAACATGCCGACACGCTGGTCACGCCGATGAACGACAGTTTCGTCGATTTCGACCTGATCGGGCAGGTCGATGCCGAAACCTTCAAGGTGAAGAAGCTGTCCTTCTTTGCCGAACTGATCTGGGAAGCGCGGATGAAGCGCAGCCGTATGACGATCGAACAGCAGCGGCCGGAAATGGACTGGATCGTCGTCCGCAACCGCACCGGCCACGTCGAGGCGAAAAACCAGGCGCGCCTTCACAAGGCGCTCACCGAGATGTCCAGGCGCGTCGGCTTCCGGGTGACGCAGGGGCTTTCGGAGCGCGTGATCTACCGCGAGCTGTTTCCCTCGGGCCTGACCCTGCTCGACAAGGGCCACCTTGGCGAGCTGGGCACCAGCCATCTGGTCGCCCGGCAGGAGCTGCGCGCGCTGGTCAAGGCGCTGCGCCTGCCGGAGTTCAGCCGCGAAGGCGAGCTGGAACTGGCCTGATGCCCAAGCTGATCCTCGCGCTGGTGCTGTTGTCGGTGTTCTGCCGCTGGGCGACCGGCAAGTGGCCGTGGGATTACCTGCGCCGCGCGCCGACCGGCCCGCAGGCGGTCTTGCATGCGCGCAAACTGCTGGGGGTCGGAGCCGGGGCCGGGCGCGACGAGATCGTCGCCGCGCACCGCCGGCTGACGGCGCAGGTACATCCCGACAAGGGCGGCACGACCGCGGCGATGCAGGAGGCCAATGCGGCCCGCGATCTGCTGCTCGACGAACTGCCTGAACAGCACGGCGGGTTGATGCCGTGACGCTCGCTTTCCTGCCGCGTGGGATTGACACAGGGGCAAGGCAAGCGTTTGACGGGACAGGAAAAGCAGGGCTGCAGGCCCGGAGTGTGGTTGTCGATGCGCGGCTGCCTTCGGGGTGTCATCCGTAGCAGCTATTCCGCCCCGAAACCCGCCGGACGAAGCGGCAAGGAGAATCGCTCGATCATGCAACACCACTTCCACCCCACCGTCCTGCGCGAATACGACATTCGCGGGATCATCGGAGAGACGCTTGGCGCGGATGATGCGCGCGCCATCGGACGGGCTTTCGGCACGCTGCTGCGCGAGGCGGGCGGCAAGACCGTGGCGGTGGGGTATGACGGGCGGGTCAGCTCGCCGATGCTGGAGCACGCGCTGGTCGAAGGGCTCACTTCGAGCGGCTGCGATGTCGTGCGGATCGGCCTCGGCGCAACGCCGATGCTGTATTATGCCGAAGCTTCAGCCGAAGAGGTGGATGGCGGCATTCAGATAACTGGCAGCCACAATCCCCCCAATTACAATGGTTTCAAGATGGTATTTCTGGGGCGCCCGTTCTTCGGCGCCGATATCCAGAAGCTCGGGAAACTGGCAGCAGACGGTGCCTTCGCCAGCGGTACCGGCACGGTGACCACGCGCGACATCATGGGCGAGTATGTCGAGCGCCTGCTCGAGGGACTGGCCGGAATCGAGACCGGCAAGCTCGAAGGGCTGCGTGTCGGCTGGGATGCGGGCAACGGCGCCGCCGGCCCCGCTCTGGAAGCGCTCGCCAAGCGGCTGCCGGGGGAACACCATCTCATCTTTACCGAAGTTGACGGACATTTTCCCAACCACCATCCTGATCCGACTGTCGAAGAGAACCTGACCGATCTTCGCGCGCTCGTCGCGGCAAAGAACCTCGATTTCGGAGTGGCTTTCGATGGTGATGGCGACCGGATCGGTGCGATCGACGGCACGGGCCGGGTGATCTGGGGCGATCAGCTGCTGATGATCTATGCCGAGGATCTGCTGAAAACCCGCCCGGGCGCGACGGTTATCGCCGATGTGAAGGCCAGCCGCGCGCTGTTCGATCACGTGGCCAGGCTCGGCGGGGAGCCGCTGATGTGGAAGACTGGCCATTCGCTGATCAAGTCCAAAATGAAGGAAACAGGCGCGCCGCTGGCTGGCGAGATGAGCGGCCACGTGTTCTTCGCCGATGATTACTACGGCTTCGACGATGCGCTTTACGCAGGCGTGCGGCTGCTGGCGGCGGCGGCGCGGCTCGGCAAGTCTGTGACCGAGCTGCGGTCCGCGATCCCGCCGATGCTCAACACCCCCGAAATGCGCTTCCAGGTCGACGAGAGCCGCAAGTTCGCGGCGATGGCCGAAATCGCCGAACGGCTCACCACCAATCCCGGCCCCGAGGTCGAAAGCGTCAACGCCACCGATGGCGTGCGGGTCAACACCAGGGATGGCTGGTGGCTGCTGCGCGCTTCCAACACGCAGGACGTGCTGGTCGCCCGTGCAGAGAGCGACAGCGAGGCGGGCCTCGAACGGCTGCTCGCCCAGATCGATGCGCAGCTGGCGGCATCTGGGCTGGAGCGGGGCGAAACCGTCGCCCACTAGGCGTCCGGCCCCGCTGCAATTCCAATTGCCCGAGGCGCGGCCTGCGGTATGACGGCAGGCATGCTCGTCGGGATCGATCTTGGCACCACCAACAGCGCCGTGGCGCTGTGGAAGGATGGCGCGCCGCAGCTGGTGCCCAATGCTCTGGGGCGGGAGCTGACCCCCTCTGCGGTCAGCCTCGCCAAGGGCGGGCAGGCCTTCGTGGGGCAGGCCGCGCTGGACCGGATGGCGACCCATCCGGCCGACACTGTCACCAGCTTCAAGCGGATGATGGGCACCGCCTCCACCGTGACGCTGGCGGGCACCACGCTGACGCCGGAGGATCTTTCGGCGATGGTGCTGCGCAGCCTGGCCGAGGATGTCGAGGCGGCAACGGGAGAGCGCCCCACCGCCGCTGTCATCACCGTCCCCGCCTATTTCAACGAACGCCAGCGCCGCGCCACCCGCCGCGCGGGCGAGATCGCCGGCCTTGAGGTCCGCCGCCTCATCAACGAACCGACCGCCGCGGCGCTGGCCTTCGGCCTGGCCGACAAGGGCGACCGCGAGCCGTTCCTCGTCTTCGACCTGGGCGGGGGGACCTTCGATGTCTCGATCGTCGAGATGTTCGAAGGCATCGTCGAGGTGCGCGCCTCGGCGGGCGACAACCGGCTGGGTGGCGACGATTTCGACGAGGTGCTGGTCAAGCTGGTCGAGCCGCTGCTCGACGCGGCGGCGCTGGCGAAGCTGCCTGCCGATCGCCGCCGCGCGCTGCTGACCCTCGCCGCCGAACGCACCCGCCGCGCGCTCACCACCTCGGAAGAGGCCGAATTCAGCGTGGTTGTCGATGACACTCCGCTCACCGCGCGGATCAGCGCGGAAAGCTTCGAGGAGGCCGCTGCGGGCCTGCTCAAGCGGCTGCGCGATCCGGTGATCCGCGCGCTGCGGGACAGCCATATCGATGTGAAGAGCCTCTCCGACATTGTGCTGGTCGGCGGGGCAACCCGCATGCCGGCGGTGCGCAAGGCGCTGACCCGGATGTTCGGGCGCTTCCCCAATTCCACCGTCCACCCCGATCACGCCGTGGCGCTGGGCGCGGCGATCCAGGGGGGGCTATTGTCGGACGGGGACGGGCTCGAGGAAATCCGCATCACCGACGTTGCGCCCTTCACGCTGGGCGTCAACACCGCCACCCGCGATGCGCACGGACGCTTTCACGAGGATATCTTCTCGCCGATCATCGAGCGCAACACCCCCGTGCCGGTCAGCCGGATGGAACGGTTCTACACGCTGGGCGACAACCAGAAGCAGGTCACGCTCGCGATCTATCAGGGTGAGGCGCGGGACGTGAAGAAGAACGTCAAGCTGGGCGAGCTGACCGTGCCCGTGCCCGCGCGTCCGGCGGGCGAGGTCGCGGTCGAGGTGCGCTTCACCTATGACACCTCCGGTCTGCTGGATGTCGATGTGGCGGTCCCGGCGACCGGGCTGACCCGCAATCTCGTGATCGTCGACGAGGAGGACCGCCGGTCGCGGCAGGACGTTGCCGAAAGCCGCAAGCGGCTGGAAAAGCTCAAGGTCCACCCGCGTGACGAGGCTGAGAACGTCGCCCTGCTGGCGCGGGCCGAGCGGGCGTATGAAGGATTCACCGGACAGGTGCGCGACATCATCGGGCAAGGGCTGACCGAATTTCAGGGCGCGCTCGACAAGCAGGACCCGCGGATCATCGCCGACGCGCGCGATGGCCTGACCCGGCTGCTCGATGAAATCGACATGCAGTCTCCGCTGTGACATCGACCGCCTTTCCCTGGAGCCGTCTGGGGATCGACCCCACGCAGGACAAGGCGACGATCCGCAAGGCCTATGCCGATGTGCTGCGCGCCATCAACCCCGACGAGGATATCGCCGGTTTCGCCGAACTGCGCCGCGCCCGCGATCATGCGCTGTGGCTGGCAGCACAGGCAGAACAGGCCGCGCCCGTGGAAGACGATGGCGAGATGCACGGCCTTGGCACGCTCGACGATGACGACGATGGCGCCGGACTGTGGAACGATGGCGAAGCGGACGACCGCTGGAACGCAGCGCCCCCATCGCAAGCCGGCCCCGTCGATACCGCGCCCGAGTTGAACGAGGCCCAGCAGCGCGCGCAAGCGGCGTGGAACACCATGCTCGGCGTGCTCTTCCCCGGCGGGGAAGCAAGCGATGATGCGGTCACCCACGAGGAACTGGACGAAGGCCGCGCCGCGCTCGATGTGCTGGTCCGCCGTGCCGAGGAATCCGATATCGAGGAGCATGACGCGCTCGACAGCGCGCTTGCCGAACTGTTCGCCCGCACCTGGCCGCGCTCGGCACCTTTTGTCGAACCGGCCAACGCGGCCTTTCACTGGATCGGCGAATCCGGCACCCTCGATGAACGCTATGCGCTGCGCTTTCTCAACGACCGGCTCAAGGGGATGCGTTTCCACGAGAAGGTGCAGCGGCCCGAACATCCGCTGCACAAGGCCTGGACCGAACTTTCGCGGCCGGGCCGGGCGGGGCTGCTCGACCGGCTGCGTGTGAAGCGGCTGGATGTGCACAAGCTGCTGGTGGGCATCCGCGAACGCTATCCGGAACTCGAAACTTTTCTCGATCCCGAGCGGGTCGCCTCATGGGAGGGGCAGGGCGCCGCCAGCGGAGAGGGTTACGGCAGCGCCCGCAAGGGCTTCAGCGGCGCCCTTATGTTCGTGCTGCTGTTTTTCGCGCTGATGCGCGGCCTCGGCGCGCTGGTCGGGTCGGATGGCGGCGGTTCAGACGGCAAGGACGGGGCCTCCTCCGCCGAGGTGGCGGCGCAGCTCAAAAGCGCGGAATACGACGTGGCTGCCATGCACGTCTTCGGCAACGACCTGCGGATGGACGCGGTGAAAGCCGCCGATGCGGTGTTCGCTGCCGATCTGCGCAAGCTGGTGGATACGGCCGGCTTTTCGCACGACGGTGTGCTCGCCTCGGTCCGCGCCAAGGCGCTGCGATCGGGCGAGGTTGCCGATTTCGACGGTCTTGTCGCGCGCGGAGAGCTGCGGCGCATCTGGCTGGCCGCCGCGCGCCAATCGCCCGAGCAGTGCCGCCGCCTCATGGAGGGCGATTTCCTCACCACGCCCCTGAGCCTCTCGCCCGAGGCCCGCAAGCGCGAGCAGGCCCTGATGAAGCGCCTGCTCGACGCGAAGCTTCTGAGCAGCAGCGCGCGCGCGCAAGGCGGGACCTTCTCCGTCCCCGGCTGGGTGATCGACCGTGCGACCGCCGCCAGCGGCCTCAAGCCCGATGTCGTCAGCGCGGCGCTGCGCGATCCGGCGCATCCGGCGCGCTGCGCGCTCGAATATGCGCTGCTCGGCGCGATCCTGGAGGAGCCGGGCAAAGTTCCGGTGGAACTGCTGCGCGGGCTTTGACAGGGCGCGCCGCGGGGCTGGCGGGCGCGGCGATCGTGCGCCACAAGGTATGCCTTACGGGGAGCATCGCCATGATTCGCAGACATATCCTTGCCGCCGCCATCGGTCTGGCCGCGCTTGCCCTTGCAGCGCCGCTGGCCGCGCAGGAGGCTGCTGAAGTGGCCACGGAAGAGGAGGTTATCTTCCTCACCGAGGAGGAGGAGGAACTCCAGACCCTCGAAAAGGAAATGACGGAGGCGTTCAGCCTGTTTGGCACGCTCTTCAAGGCCGAACCGCTCACCCCCGAACAGGAGGCGCTGCTACCGCTCGCCACCCAGATGGCGGGGACCATCATGCCCGAAGGCAGCTTCGGCACCGCGATGCGCGAGACCATCGATCCGATGATGACGATGATCATGGGCACCATCGACAGCGATCCGCGCGTGCGCCTTGCCGAGATCAGCGGGGTGGGGTCAGGCGATCTCGAAGGGCTTTCGGATGACGCTGCGCAGGAGGCGCTCGACATTTTCGATCCCCAGTTCGCCGCCCGCAACGAACGCATCGGCAAGGTTGTGACCGGGATGATCGGCAAGCTGCTCGAAGCCGTCGAGCCGGCCTATCGCGAAGGCATGGCCCGCGCGCTGACGCGCCGTTTCACCGAGGCGGAAATGCGCGAGCTGCTGGCATTCTTCGCCACGCCGACCGGCGGCAAGTTCGCCGCACAGAGCTTTCTCGTGCAGTATGATCCGCAGCTGATGGGCGTGATGGAGGCGATGGGGCCCGCTGTCGTCAAGCTGATCCCGGAGATGACCGAGGAGCTGGCCGCCATCGAGACGGATCTCGGCAGCGGGCGCGACTTCACCGAACTGAGCGCCGCGGAACGCACGCGGGCAGCGCGTCTGATCGGCAAGTCTGTGAGCGAGCTTGACGCGCTGGTGCCCGAGGTGCCCCCCACCGGCAGCGAAGAGGAAGACCTCGCCACCTGAGCCCCGCGGCCTTGCGCCGCTACCGGCAAAACGCCACATGGCGAGGGTGACCGCTGCCGCACCGAACCTTCCCCCCGCCATTGCAGCGTGGTTTGCAGGCCGCGGCTGGCGGGTCCGGCGTCACCAGTGGGAAATGCTCGCCAAGGCCCGCGAGGGTGCCCATGCGCTGCTGGTTGCCGACACAGGGGCGGGCAAGACGCTCGCGGGATTTCTGCCGACGCTGTGCGACTTTGCAGGCGAGACAGTGCCGCCCGATGGCTTGCACACGCTTTACGTCTCGCCGCTGAAGGCGCTGGCGCAGGATGTGAAGCGCAACCTGCTCACCCCTATCGAGGATATCGGCCTGCCCATCCGGGTCGAGACCCGCAGCGGCGATACGCCCTCTGATCGCAAGAAGCGCCAGCGCGAACGCCCCCCGCACATCCTGCTGACCACGCCCGAAAGCCTCTCGCTGCTGCTCTCCTATCCCGAAAGCGCCGACCTGTTTGCGGGGCTGAAGCGCATCGTGATCGACGAGGTCCACGCCTTCGCCACCGACAAGCGCGGCGATCTGCTGGCGCTGTCTCTGGCGCGGCTCCACGCGCTCGCCCCGCAGGCACAGCGGGTGGCGCTGTCGGCGACCATCGCCAACCCGCGCGACTTTCAGGAATGGCTCGCGCCCCAGTCCGGCGAGGACGGCGAGATCACTGCCGCCGCGCTGGTGCTGGGCGAAGAGGGGGCCGAGCCCGAGGTCGAAATCCTCCTGCCGCAGGAAGAGCGGGTGCCGTGGGGCGGGCACGCCGGGCGCTGGGCCGTCCCGCAGCTCTACGAGGCGATCAAGGCCAACCGCACCACGCTGGTCTTCACCAACACCCGCTTCCTCGCAGAGTTCATCTTCCAGTGCCTGTGGGAGGCGAACGAGGATCACCTGCCGATCGGCATTCACCACGGATCGCTTTCCGTCGAAGCCCGGCGCAAGGTCGAAGAGGCGATGGTGCGCGGGGAGCTGCGGGCGCTGGTGTGTACCGCCAGCCTCGATCTGGGGATCGACTGGGGTGACATCGATCTGGTGGTGCAGATGGGCGCGCCCAAGGGCTCTTCGCGGCTGCTCCAGCGGATCGGGCGCGCGGGCCACCGGCTCGACGTGCCGAGCCGCGCGGTGCTGGTGCCGGGCAACCGCTTCGAATTCCTCGAAGCCATCGCCGCCAAGGAAGCGGTGGACGAGGGCCAGCGCGATGGAGAGGCGTTTCGTCCGGGCAGCCTCGATGTGCTCGCCCAGCATGTGATGGCCTGCGCCTGTGCGGGGCCATTCCACGAGGATGCCTTGCTGGCCGAGGTGCGCAGCGCGCTGGCCTATAGCTGGGTGGACGAGGCGACCTTTGCTCGGGTGCTGCAATTCGTTTCGAACGGCGGCTACGCGCTCAAGGCCTATGACCGGTTCCAGCGGATTGTGCGCGGCAAGGATGGCACTTGGCGGCTCGCCCACCCCAACCAGGCGCAGCGGCACCGGATGAACGCGGGGATCATCGTCGATTCCGAGATGCTCAATGTCCGCTTCAAGAACGGCCGCAGCCTCGGCAAGGTCGAGGAGCGTTTCGCCGCGCAGCTTTCCCCGGGTGACACCTTTTTCTTCGCTGGCATGAGCCTTGAGGTCGAGGGCGTGAAGGACATGGACGTCACCGTCCGCGCTGCCAAGAAAAGCGCGACTATTCCGTCATATGGCGGGTTGCGGCTGCCGCTGACAACGCATTTGTCCACGCGGGTGCAGGCGCTGCTTTCCGACCGCGCGGGTTGGGGGCGCTTCCCCGATGATGTGCGCGAATGGCTGGAGATGCAGGACTACCGATCGCGCCTGCCCGCGCCGGGCGAGCTGCTGGTCGAAAGCTTCCCGCATGGCGGCAAGCACTACACCGCCTATTACACCTTTGAAGGCTGGAACGCGAACCAGTCTCTGGGCATGCTGATCACTCGCCGAATGGAAGACCGTGGTCTGTTGCCCGGCGGGTTTGTGGCGAACGACTATTGCCTCGCGGTGTGGGGGCTGAAGCCCGTCACCGATCCGGCCCCGCTACTCTCGCCCGACATTCTCACCGGCGAGTTCGTCGAATGGGTCACCGAAAGCCACTTGCTGCGCCGCGCCTTCCGCGAGGTGGCGGTCATCTCCGGCCTCGTCGAGCGGCAGCATCCCGGGCAGAAGAAGACCGGCAAGCAGGTCACCTTCTCGACTGACCTGATCTACGATGTGCTGAAGAAGTACGAGCCCGACCATGTGCTGCTCGAAGCCGCATGGGCCGATGCCCGCGCGCGGATGACGGATGTGGGGCGCCTTGCCGACCTGCTCGAACGGTCGGAGCGCGAGCTGGTCCACGTGACCCTCGACCGGGTCTCCCCGCTTGCCGTGCCGGTGATGACGATGATCGGCCGCGAGGCGGTGCCGCAGGGTGCGGTGGATGACGAATTGCTGCTGGAAGCCGAGGGGCTGATTGCCGCGGCGATGCGGCCCGATGCACCGCTGGAAGGGGACTGAGCGCCCTCCCGCAAAATGTTCGTGAAATGTTTCACGTGAAACATCGCAGCACGCCGGGCGCGGATGCAAAAAGGGCGCCGCGAGAACCCCGCAGCGCCCCTCTAGGCCGGGTCTGGAGGCACCCTAAGGCACCCCTGGACCGGGTTATTACTTGCCGAACTCGCGATAGTTCGAGGTGCCGACGAAGCCGAACTTGGTCACCTTCGAGGCCTTGATGTCCTGAAGCACCTTGGCCGACAGCTCGTAGCTGGCGAGGGCTTCGGGCTCGAACTGCAGTTCGGGCTCGGGCGTCATCTTGGTGGTGTCGACCAGGGTCTGCACCAGCGTGCCTTCATCGATCGCTGTGCCGTTCCACAGGATTTCGTCGTTCGGGGTCAGAACGATCTTGTTCTTGACCGGATCGATCGGCGGCGGCGTGTTGTTCGGCTGCGGCTGCGGCAGGTCGATATCGACCGAGTGGGTCGCGACCGGGATGGTGATGATGAACATGATCAGCAGAACGAGCAGAACGTCGATCAGCGGCGTCATGTTCATTTCCATCATCGGCTGGCCGTCGAGCTTGCCTCCAGACATACCCATGTCAGTTACTCCTCAAATATGCCTGGACGATCAGCCGTTCGGATCGACCGGGTTCGAGATGAACCCGACAATCGGATAGCCGGCCAGCTGGATGTTGAAGATCGCGCCCGCCACGCACTTCCACGGGGCGTTCACGTCGCCGCGGATATGGACCTGCGGCACCTTCTCCGGATCCTTCATCAGCTCTTCGGCACCGCCGGCGCGCTTCACGATCGCGTCGAGACGGTCAAAGGCCATCTTCTGCAATTCGTCCGAGGTCACCGGGGTGATGTTCTGGAAGTAGATCCGGCATTCGCCATTGCGCGAGGCACCAGCGAAGCCCGGTTCCCCGGCGCTGCGGCCCGCATCGTCAGTGGTGCTGACGGTGAGCAGCAGGTTTTCCACCTTGTCCTTGGACTCCAGCGATTCGAACACCGGAATTTCCAACTTCTCGATCGTCTGGATCGCCACCGGAACCGCGATGAGGAAGATGATCAGGAGCACCAGCATCACGTCCACCAGCGGCGTGGTGTTGATGTCGGACAGTGGGGTATCGGCCCCGCCTCCTGTAGAAATCGCCATTGTGAATTCCTAGCCTGTCAAAAATTTGACTTGGTTTGCCGGTCCGGCCGTTCCGCATTCGTGGAGCGCGGCCGGGCAGCGGGAGGAACGACGGTTACGCCGATCCCCCCATCATGCGGCAATGACGATCAGGCCTTGGTGGCCGGGGCAGCAGCCGGCTTCGCGGCGGGCTTGGCCGCCGGAGCAGCAGTCACCGCCGGCTTCACCGCGCCGTTCGAGTTCATGTAGGCCAGCAGATCGGTCGAGAAGGTGCTGAGCATCGCCGCGATCTTGCGGTTGCGGCCCTGCAGCCAGTTGAACGCGAACACGGCAGGCACAGCGACGAGCAGACCGATCGCGGTCATGATCAGCGCTTCACCCACGGGGCCGGCGACCTTGTCGATCGAGGCCGAACCGGCGATGCCGATGTTGATCAGCGCGCGGTAGATCCCGATCACGGTGCCGAGCAGGCCGACGAACGGAGCGGTCGCGCCGACGGTGGCGAGGAAGGCCAGACCGCCGTTGAGCACGGCGTTGATCGAATCTTCCGAACGCTGGAGCGAACCGTGCATGTAGTCATGCGATTCGAGGGCGTCGGTCATCTTGCCGTGGTCTTCCTGGGCCTTGACGGCGTCGTCGGCGAGCTGGCGCCATGCGCTGTCCTTGTCGAGCTTGGCGGCGCCTTCCTTCAGGCTGCCGGCGCGCCAGAACTGGGTGCGGACGGTGTCATACTGCTTCATCACCTTGTTCTGTTCGAACAGCTTGGTGAACATGATGTAGAACGAACCGACCGACATGATGACCATGATGGCAAGGATCGTCCAGGCGACCGGGCCGCCTTCCTTCATGGCTTCGACAAAGCCGAACTTGTTTTCAGGGGCTGCTTCGCCGGCTGCGGCGGCAAGAAGGTAAAGGTTCATTGCGAAAATCCTTTTGAAAAGATGGGTTCCAAGGGGCCGGCGATCCCGTCACCGGCCCGTTTGATCAGTTCAGCTTGTAAGTGATGCGCGTTGCCCACGAGGCGCTGATCGGGTTCCCGTCAGCATCCCATGCGGGGTCGAACCGGCCATAGCGTTCGAGGTCCTTGCAGGCCGCCTCGTCGAGGATGTTCGATCCGCTCGAGGAGGTCACCTGACAGGCGGTCGCACGACCATCGGCGGTCACGGTGACGCGGACGCCCACGGTGCCTTCGATCTCTTCCTGCGCGGCACGGCGCGGGTAGTTTTCCTGAATGCGCGCCGACCAGCTGCGCTGGTTCTTCGGCTGCACGCCACGGGCCTTCGACACGCGCGGCGGCTGCGGCGGGCCCGGAGGCGCGCTGGGTGCAGTGCTTGGCTCGCGGAACACCGGCTGAGGCGGCGGCGGATCCTGGCGCGTTTCCATCTGCGGAGGATTGGGCGCAATGTTGAACGGGGGCGGCGGCGCCACGGGCGGCGGCGGCGACGTCGGCTCCGGCATATCTTCCGGCGGCGGCGGCGGCTCCTCCTCGGGCGGCGGCGGCTCTTCCTCGACGTTGACGGTCGTCACACGTTCGACCATCTCCTTAACGGCGTCGACGGCAAGGAACAGGACCATGCCAGTGCCCACGAGGCCGACGATCGACAAAGCGATGATCAGCGACACAAGCTTCGGCCCGGTCAATCCTTGTTGTTGGCTAGCGTAGGACATCCAGCGCTTTCTCTCCAAATACTCGCCGATCCGAGGATCGGCACACTCCCCACACCCCGACCGAAAAGGTCGGCGAGCGGATCCCGGTCATTTCGGTCCTCCCACGCCGGATACGGAGATACGGGCGCGCGCAATGCGCTCCGCCCGGAATCTCCCCGGCTGGCACGTGCAGAACAAATTGGTGTCCCGAACGCAACCTTTACTGTCTGCACGGCTTGTGTCCCCAATCCCGAGCAGTCAGTCCTGCGGGCTTTAACGGGCAACCCCAAGCCGATCAAACGCTTTTGCGGTTCAGGGCCAATTCACTGCGAGTCATGTGCAACAGGCTCTGCTAAAGCGGGGGCGAGCGGTCCCTTGGCGAAAGTTGCGCAAGGCCAAAGGTAAAGGGAAGATTAATGTCGTTTTTCAAGACTCTGGCGATATGCGGCGTGGCGCTCGCAGGGGTGACGGCAGGGCCTGTGGCGGGCCTTGCGCAGGCTCCGGCGGCGGCCGGCACAAACAGCCCTGCGGGGGCTGTTTCGGGCCCGACCTATGCCGATCTGGCTACTCTTTCGGATGCTTCGGAACTGGTTGTCCGGGTGCAGATTCGCAAAGCGACGGCCCTGAAACCCGAACGCGCGCCCGGCCTCGCCGAGGGATTCGCGCGGCTTTATGTGCAGGCCAACACGATCGCGGTGATCGCCGGACGCAGCGGGGTGGGCGCGAGCGTGACCTATCTTGTCGATGTGCCGCTTGATGCCAGGGGCAAGGTGCCCAAGCTCAAGAAGCACGAATATCTGCTGTTTGCGCGCTCCGTGGCGGGGCGACCGGGGGAATTGCAGCTGATCGCTCCGGGTGCGCAGGTGGATTACACGCCGGCGCTGGAAGCCCGGGTGCGCCCGATCCTGACCGAGCTCTACAGCGCCGGGGTGCCGCCGCATATCACCGGGGTGAGCGACGCGCTGGCCGTGCCGGGCACCTTGACGGGCGAATCGGAGACGCAGATTTTCCTCGCAACCGAAAACCGCTCGCCGGTGTCGATTACGGTGCTGCGCCGTCCGGGGCAGCGGGTGCAATGGGGTGTTTCCTGGGGCGAGATCATCGATTCGGCGGCCCGCCCGCCGGAGCCGGACACCCTGCGCTGGTATCGCCTTGCCTGCGCGCTGCCCGCGCAATTGCCGAGCAACGCCAACCTCGCCCGCGAGGCCGAGGAACGGCGGCTGGCTGCGGGCGATTACGCCTTTGTTAGGCAGGCGCTGGGCCCGTGCGAGCGGCGCATCACGCAGGGGTGACAGCGGTGAGTTAGGGCGCATGCCCGCTTGACCGCGCGGCAAGCACGGTTAAGCGCGGCTCCTGTTACCAAGGGAGGCCCGCTTGACCACCACCGCACCGCTTCGCATCGCCATTGCTGGCCTCGGCACCGTCGGCGCGGGGGTAATCCGCCTGCTCGACACCAACGCCAGCCTGATCGCCGCGCGCGCCGGTCGCCCGATCGAGGTGGTGGCGGTGGCCGCGCGTGATCGCGGCAAGGACCGCGGCGTCGATATCGCGCGCTTCGCCTGGGAAGACGACATGACCGCGCTCGCCCGGCGGGACGATGTGGACGTGGTGGTAGAGCTGGTCGGCGGTTCCGATGGCCCCGCGCTCGCCCTGTCTCGCGCCGCATTGGGAGCGGGCAGGGGGCTCGTCACCGCCAACAAGGCCATGATCGCGCATCACGGGCTGGAGCTGGCGCAGATCGCCGAGGCGAACAACGCCGCCCTGAAGTTCGAGGCAGCGGTCGCGGGCGGCATTCCCGTGATCAAGGGCCTGCGCGAGGGCACCTCGGCCAACGCGCTCACCAAGGTCTACGGCATCCTCAACGGCACCTGCAATTACATCCTCTCCGAAATGGAAGCGACCGGTGCGGACTTCGCCGATGTGCTGGCCGAGGCGCAGCGGCTGGGATTTGCCGAGGCGGACCCGGCCTTCGATATCGAGGGCGTCGACGCGGCGCACAAGCTGGCGATCCTCGCCGCGATCGGCTTTGGCACGCGGGTGGACTTCGCGGGCGTGCGGGTGACTGGCATCACGCAGGTCCGGGCCGCCGACATCGCGCAGGCCGACGCGCTGGGCTTCGTCATCCGTCTGATCGGCGAGGCTGACGTGGAAGAGGCCGCCGACGGCCCGCGCCTGCTCCAGCGCGTGCGCCCCTGTCTCGTCGCCAAAGGGCACCCCTTGAGCGCGGTGGACGGCCCGACCAACGCCGTGGTGGCCGAAGGCAATTTCTCGGGCCGCCTGCTGTTTCAGGGCGCAGGCGCGGGCGATGGCCCCACCGCCAGCGCGGTCGCTGCCGACCTGATCGACATTGCCCGCGATGAAGTGGGCGCGCCCTTCTCGATCCCCTCGGCCCAGCTCGCCGCGCTGCCGCCTGCCGAACCGGGCGACCGGACCGAGCGCACCTATATCCGCTTCATGGTCAAGGACCGCCCCGGCGTGCTCGCCGAACTCACCGCCGCGCTGCGCGACGGGAACGTTTCGATCGAAAGCCTGATCCAGCAGGGGCGCTCGCAAAGCGGGGGCGAGGTTATGGTGGCGATGGTCACCCACGAAGGTCCGGAACGCTGCGTCGCCAAGGCGCTGGCGCTGCTCGAAGGATCGGACAGCCTTTCAGGCGATCCGCTGGTCCTGCCGATCCTGCCGCGTTAGGGCGAGCCGGGTTCTTCGGCGGCTTCCGCTTTCGGAGTCTCCGGCAGGCCCAACTCCTCGGCAATCCGCGCGCGGGCGTCCTCGTCAAGCGGGGCATCGTCGCCTTCGACCGGAGCGAGGCCCTTCGCCACGCGCTCGGCATCGGAGCCGGCGGGCGGCGTTTCGATCGCCTCGACATCGATCATCAGCGCCGGGTCCTTGGGGCAAGGCGGGATGAAGCACAGCCCGCTGATGGTGGGCGGTCCACGGAAGATGCCCGGTCCTGCCACATCGGGCGGCGGAAGAGTGCCGGCGTTCTGTGTTCGCTCGGCATAGTCCTTCAGCCACGCCTCGCGGCTGCCGCTGTAGAGTTGCGAGGTATCGGCGGGCAGTTCGCGGCACACCACGATCTCGCCCTGCACCACGCCCCGCTCGCGCTGGTCGGCGCATTCCTTCAGCTCCACAGCATCGGCCGCTTCAGAGGTCGGCTGCGGCGCGAGAATGTCGATCTGCCGGGGCGGTTCGCTCACCGGTGCATCGGGGCCGAGATCGATGGGGATGCGCTCCGGCTCGGGCGGGGCGGGAGAGGCGCGGTCCGGCAGGCGGGTCGCATCGCGCGGCAGCTGCGGCATGCGGAGCGACGGGGGCGGGAGCACCTGCGGGCCGACCTGCACCTGCGGTTCCATCTGCGCCAGCGCGGCGAGCAGCGGCGCTGCGGCGATCAAGGGGAAGAGCAGCACCTTGCGCGCTCCGTCACCCGCCCTTCTTCTTCGGACGGGGCGGAACGGCGGTCCTGATCCCGGCCGCCTCGCGCCGCGCCTTTTCCTGTTCTTCGGACAGCTCCTCGTTCTGGCCGAGCGGCGGCAGGCCGCGCGCGATCCGGTCCGCATCCGATCCGGCAGGCGCCTTGGGCAGGGCGGCGAAATCGACGGTGATCGCCACCGGCGGGGGCTTGCCGAAGCCGATGCCCTTGCCGTTGTCGGGAATGCCGAACATGTCGGGGGCAGGAGGGCGGCCTGCGTTCATGGTTTCCTGCGCGTAGCGCTTCTCGCTTTCGGCGCGGGTGCCGGTCAGGCCGGTCCCGTCATTGCCGCGCACCTTGCACACCACGATCTCGCCATTGATGGCCGCCGCTTCCTCGTCATCGCGGCATTCGCGCAGGTCTGCCTGGCTCGGCTCGTCTCGGGGCACGGTGACCATCAGGTTGATGCGCGGGGCCGGCGGGGCTGCGGCAGGCTGGTCGGCAGGCGGAGTCGCCGCGCTGTCATCCTGCGCGGCCACAGGCGCGCTCAGCAGGAGTGCCGCAGCCGCCCAACCGAAGCGAAAACAGGGCAGGACAGGCGTGGCATTGCTCGACAAACCCGTTTCCATCCGCTTAAGCGCCCCGGTGATTGCTGATTGGGTCGCCACCCAAGCGAAGAAGGGCTGAATTGCACATGAACCCGTCGAACGATACCGAGCTTGCCACCGCCGCACAAGCCGCTGCCGATAACGCCATCCAGCGCGTTCTGGTGCTGGAAATGGTGCGCGTCACCGAAGCGGCGGCGATTGCCGCGGCGCAGCTGATCGGGCGCGGGGACGAGAAGGCGGCGGATGCGGCGGCGGTCGCGGCCATGCGCAAGGCGTTCGACAACCTCTACATCGATGGCACCGTGGTGATCGGCGAGGGCGAGCGTGACGAAGCGCCGATGCTGTTCATCGGCGAGAAGGTCGGCATGGGCAAGGGCCCGAAGATCGACATCGCGCTGGATCCGCTGGAAGGCACCACCATTACCGCCAAGGCCGGGCCCAACGCGCTCGCCGTGCTGGCGGCGGCGGAAGAGGGCTGCCTGCTCAACGCGCCCGATGTCTACATGGACAAGCTGGCGGTCGGCCCGGGCTATCCGGAAGGCATCATCGATCTCGCCAAGAGCGCGACCGAGAATGTCTGCGCGGTCGCCAATGCCAAGGGCGTGAAGCCGTCCGACATCAATGTCTGCGTGCTCGATCGCCCTCGCCATGCCGATCTGATCGCCGAGCTGCGCGCGCTGGGCTGCGGCGTGGTGCTGATCGGTGACGGTGACGTTGCCGGCGTGATCGCGGCGACCGACGAGGAAACCACCATCGACATGTACATGGGCCAGGGCGGCGCGCCGGAAGGCGTGCTGGCCGCAGCCGCGCTGCGCTGCGTCGGCGGGCAGTTCAATGGCCGTCTGGTGTTCCGCAACGATGATGAAAAGGCCCGCGCCCGCAAGTGGGGGATCGAGGATCTCAATCGCATCTACAAGCTGGAAGACCTCGCCAAGGGTGACTGCATTTTCGCTGCCACAGGCGTGACCAGCGGCTCGCTGCTCGATGGCGTGAAGCGCCGCCGCAAGGTGACAGGCGAGACGATCCTGACCACTGAAAGCGTTGTGATGCGGGCTTCTTCGGGGACCGTAAGGTGGATCCGGGGCGAGCATCGCATCGGGTGATCCCGGCCTAGGCCTCCGGTGCCGCGGTCGCCTGCGCGATGGCGGTGGCCGGGGCGGGTTCGCCGAGATCGAACAGCTTGCGCACTGCCTCGTTGGGCATCAGCGTGCCGGGCGGATAATGCTTCTGGTGGAGAGCGCGCATCGCCGCGATGTGCGCCTCGCCCAGTGAGGCCGCGAAATCCTCGACGATCGCGCTCTTGCCCCAGTGCGGGCGCACGCCGGGGAAGTAGCTGGTGACGGCGCGCTGGAGCCGCTCCAGCCAGGCATAGTCGCGCACGTCGGCGAACAGGTCGATTGCTGCCATCGGCTGCCCGAAATTGCCCGCGAAGGGCAGGTCGCTGGCATCGGCACATTCGCGTACCGAGATCATGCTTTTCAGCACGAAGCCCAACGGGCGCAGCTTCTGCGCTTCTATCATGATGAACCGCACCACCTCGTCCGTGCGGCCCAGCGGCACGAAGAAGGCGAGGTTGTAGGCGGTGAAGGTGGTCGAGAAGAAGCCGGTCAGCAAATCGGGCGGGCGCTGGGATTTCAGCAGGGGCTCGGGATCGTAGAGGTAATCCAGATCCTCGGGCGCGGTGATGACACGCTGGTGGCTGCGCGGGTCCAGCCGGTTGGCGGCGCGTTGCAGCCAGTAACGGAAGGCGGGCACCATCCGGTCGAAGGCCCACAGCCGGCGCAGCAGGAACTCCGCCAGCCCCTTCATCGAGAACACCGGCGCACGGCTCTGGCGCGGACCCTTGCCTCCGGTCGCGGGGCGCAGGGTGTGGAGCATGATCAGCGGATCGGCTGGATCGCTATAGGGCACGAAGGCCGCCGTCACCGCAATCGCCCCGCGGGCCAGCGCGGCCTTCTTCGACAGGCGGGTGACCCACGCATCGGACTGGAAGCTTTCGAGCGGCGCGGTGCGCAGGGTGACGCTGAGGATCGGGCCGATGGTGCCGAACGACAGCGCGGCATAGGGCAAATCCGCATCGCCTTTTTGCAGGGAGACCTTCTGCCCCTTGCCATCGAGGAACGTCAGCGCGGTCACCGCCTGCGCCACGACCGCCTCCGCCCCGTAGCCGTGGGTGCCGCCGGTGAGCGCGCCGATCACGGTCTGCTCCATATAATTGCCGCTGTTGAGCATCCGCCGTCCGTGCTTCAGCAGCAGCTGCTTCAGCTCCACGACCTTGACCGATGGCCCGCAGGTGGCGGTCTGGGTCGCGGGGTCGTAGACCGCGTCCCTGAAGGCCGATTTGCCCATGTGGAAAGCGGTGATGCCGGGGACGACCTGAATGCCGTTGTAGCTGTGCGATTGCCCGATGCAGCTGTAGGGTCGGCCCGCGAAGGCGGCGATCAGCTCCGCCTCGCTGGCGGGCGTGCTGACATATGCGTCACCGAAGAACACCTTCATCCAGGATTCGACCGGCGTCATCCCGCCCGCGCCTGCGCGCGGCCTTGTGGTGAACCAACCCATGCAAAAAGCCCCCGATTTGCTGCGGCTCATCTTTGAACGCAGCGCACGGGAAGGCAATCGAAAACCCGCGCGGCGGCGGCCACGCGGGTCTTGCGGAGAAGGGGCGGGGGGCGCCTAGCCGCCGGGCTTCAGCACGACCTTGGTCCAGCTGTCCTGCTGGTCCTTGAAGTTCCTGTATCCCGTCGCCGCCTCTTCCAGCGGCAGGCGGTGGCTGATCAGGAAGCTCGTGTTGATCGCACCCTCCTCGATCATGCCGAGCAGGTCCTTGAGATACCGCTGCACGTGGGTCTGGCCGGTGCGCAGTTGCAGGCCCTTTTCCATGAGTGCGCCCAGCGGGAACTTGTCGGTCATACCGCCATAGACGCCCGGCATCGACACCCGGCCGCCGGGCCGCACCGCGAGGATCGCCTGCTTCAATGCGCTCGCCCGGTCGGCACCGATGCCAATCTTCTGCTTGGCGGCATCAAGGATGTTGTCGATGGCAAAGCCGTGCGCCTCCATGCCGACTGCGTCGATCACTGCATCCACGCCGATCCCGCCGCTCATCTCCATCAGCGCCTCGCGCACGTCGGAGGTGCGGAAGTTGATCGTTTCCGCGCCCAGTTGGCGGGCAAGCTCCAGACGATGCGGGTAGTGATCGATCGCGATGACCTTCGCCGCGCCCATAAGGATCGCCGATTGGACGGCGAACAGGCCGACCGGGCCGCAGCCCCATACGGCAACCGTATCGTCAGGCTGGATTTCGGCATTCTCTGCCGCCATCCACCCGGTCGGTAGAATGTCGGAGAGGAACAGCACCTGTTCGTCATCGAGGTGATCGGGGACGACGATGGGGCCGACATCGGAAAAGGGCACACGCACATATTCCGCCTGCCCGCCGGCATAGCCGCCGGTCATGTGCGAATATCCGAAGATCCCCGCCATCGGGTGCCCGTAGAGCGTTTCGGACATGTCCTGCTTTTCGACCGGATTGCTGTTCTCGCAGGCGCTGTATTGCGTAATGCGGCAGTGGAAGCACCCGCCGCAGCTGATCGTGAAAGGCACCACGACGCGCTGGCCCTTGGTTAGCGTGCTGTCAGCCCCGGTCTCCACCACCTCGCCCATGAATTCATGGCCGAGCACGTCACCGGGCTTCATCGCGGGGATTACCCCGTCATAAAGGTGCAGATCGCTGCCGCAGATCGCGGTCGATGTGACGCGGATGATTGCATCGCGCGGGTTGACGATCTCGGGATCATCGAGGGTTTCGACGCGGACATCCTGCGTCCCCTGCCATGTCAGAGCGCGCATCAGCGGGCCTCCTCGGTCTGGTGTTGGTGATCGGCGCGGGTGCGGGCGCTGGTGGCGATCTCGCCGGTTTCCATCAGCATCTTGAAGCGCTTCAGGTCGTGCCGGCCCTGCAATTCCGGGCTGCGGCGCATAAGCTTGGCAACCGTATCGCCAAGAATGCCGCCTTTGGGCTTGTAGGCGATGATCAGGCTGACCCGCGTGCCGCGCTCTCCCGGCGCATCCTCGAAGGTGACGCGGCCTTCGGTATCGATGTCGCTGTCTTCTGTGGACCTCGGGTAATCGCGGCATCGAGTCGGATTACCGCTAGTGTTGCGATCCGGGCTTTCTGCCCGGTGGTGAGTAACATTGGAGGTTCCGATGCCGCATTCTGTAGGATTGGACGTT
>Ga0114986_1000038_pt1 | contig 36099 bp, 33 predicted proteins | sample Shrwel1BS1Day17_FD_96988 | JGI IMG/M metagenome (GOLD analysis project Ga0114986, IMG submission 96988) | Subsurface microbial communities from deep shales in Ohio, USA - Utica-3 well 1 S-1-Day17 | ecosystem: Environmental > Aquatic > Deep subsurface > Shale gas/oil reservoir > Produced... | reverse complement strand
GCGAGACGCCGGGCAGGAACTCGATCAGCGCCGCCGCCTTGCCTTCGACCATGCGCCACGATGCTCCGCTGCGGTCGTGCATGGTGCGCGGCACCGGGCAGCCCTTGGCCGCGAGATGATCGAGCAGCCCGAGGAAATAGGGCAGATCCGCATAGTCGATCCGCCGCTCGTAGAGCGTCAGGATGAAGCGCGTCCCCGACCCTGCCGAACCGGTCGTCTCGACCAGCCAGTTGGAATTGGACACGCCCTCGGCGATGCCCTTGGCCATCACCAGCCCGCCCACGTCATATTCGCCGATCAGCCGGGCGAGATCCTCCGCGCCGAGGTGCGTGTAGACCGCCACCGGAACCCCCGCCCGCGCGCTATTCGGTCAGCTGGCGGGGCAGCTTGAACACCATCTTCTCGACAGTGGCGGTGATTTCCTTTTCGTGGATCGTGCGGTGCTGTTGCAGCGCCGCGACGACCTCGCGCACAAGGATTTCAGGCGCCGATGCCCCCGCCGTCAGGCCGAGCGTCTCCACGCCCTCAAGCCAGGCGAAGTCGATCTCGGAGGCGCGCTGGATCAGCTTGGCAGGCGTGCCGAGCCGTTCCGACACCTCGACCAGCCGCAGCGAGTTCGAGGAATTGGGCGCGCCGATCACCAGCACCAGATCGCAATCATGCGCCAATTCCTTGACCGCCGCCTGACGGTTGGAGGTCGCATAGCAGATGTCTTCCGCCTTCGGCCCGAGGATGTTGGGATAGCGCCATTCCAGCGCCTGAATCACCTCGCGCGTGTCGTCCACCGACAGGGTGGTCTGGGTAAGGTAGGCCAGTTCCTCGTCGGAATCGAAGGGCAGCTTGTCCACGTCCTCGATGGTTTCGACCAGCGTCATCTGCCCGGGCTCCACCTGACCCATGGTGCCGATCACCTCCGGGTGGCCTTCGTGGCCGATGAAGATGATGTGGCGGCCCTTTTCGATTTGGCGTTCGGCCTGGCGGTGGATCTTGCTGACCAGCGGGCAGGTGGCATCGACATAGAGCAGCTGGCGGCGCTTGGCTTCTGCGGGGACCGCTTTGGGCACGCCGTGGGCGCTGAACACCACCGGCGCATCATCGGGCACTTCGTTCAGTTCCTTGACGAAGATCGCGCCCTTGGCCTTCAGCCCTTCGACCACGTATTTGTTGTGGACGATCTCGTGCCGGACATAGACCGGCGCGCCATAGCGTTCGAGCGCCTTCTCGACGATCTCGATCGCGCGGTCGACCCCGGCGCAAAAGCCGCGCGGGGCGGCGATCAGCAGGTTGAGGGGCGGCAGCCCCGAAGCTTGGTCGGTGGCGGGAGCATCGGCAGCGGGAAAGGGCGCGTTCATGTCCTCCCCTCTAGCGCAAGCCGCACGTCCTCGCTAGGGCGCACGGGATCGTTTAATTCGAGGACGGCTTTGATGAAGCTTCGCGCACGCGCCCTGTTTGCTGTTTCCGCCGTGGCGGCGCTGTCCGCTTGCTCGAACGAGGGCGAGCTGGTGATCGATCAGGGCGTCGGCATTGCCAGCGTGCTGACCCTGTGCCCGGCGGTCGGCATCCCCGATTACACCGGCGATGTCACCGTCTTCCGCAACCCCGCGGACACCACCGTCGCCAGCCTCGATGTGAGCGCGGCGATGACCAATCTGCGCGCCGAATGCAACGATAGCGCTGCCGACCGGATCTATTCCGAAGCGAGCTTCACCGTGAACGCGCGCCGCACAGACACGCGCGGGGCGCGGACGGTGGAACTGCCGTACTTCGTCACCGTGGTGCGCGGCGGCAGCGCGGTGGTCTCCAAGCGGATCGGCACGGTCAGCGTGACCTTCGCCGACGGGCAGGAGCGGGCCCAGGGCACCGCCCGGGCGGGCGCCTATGTCAACCGCGCCGATGCCGCGCTTCCCGAGGAAATCCGCGAGAAGATCACCAAGCGACGACGCGCAGGCGATACCGAAGCGGCGCTCGATCCGCTTGCCGATCCCGAAGTGAAGGCCGCGATCGCGCGCACCCGCTTCGAAATGCTGGTCGGCTTCCAGCTGACCGAGGCGCAGCTGAAGTACAACGCGACGCGTTGACGTTGCGCGGGCGCCTCCGCGCCCGCGTCCCCGGTGCTGTTCCCTTCGCTCCGCTTCGGGGCACCTGCGGCTCGCGCGCGTGCGCTCGCGGTGCCTTTGGCACCGATCATCGCTACACGCTGCGTTTCGCTTGTGTCCCTTCCTCCCCCGTCCCGGGCTTGACCCGGGACCCAGCTTCCTATCTTGCACGCGCGACATTCCGCGCAGACCGCACGAGAAACCGATGACCGCCACGAACACCCTCTATGCCGCCCACACTGCGCTGATCGAAAGCGTGCTGACCGAACTGGTCACCGAGGGCACGCTGCCTGCGGGCACCAGCTTCGCCAACGTCACGCTCGAACCACCGCGTGATGTATCGCACGGCGATCTGGCGACCAACGCGGCGATGGTGCTCGCCAAGCCTGCCGGCCTCAACCCGCGCGCGCTGGCCGAGGCGATCACGGGCAAGCTTGCCGCGCACCCCGGCATCACCAGCGCCGATATCGCCGGACCGGGTTTCATCAACCTGCGCCTCGCCCCGGATGCTTGGCTCGCCGAATTGCGCGCTATCGCCGAGCTGGGCAATGACTATGGCCGCTCTGCGATGGGCGGGGGCAAGACGGTCAACGTCGAATATGTCTCGGCCAATCCCACCGGCCCCATGCATATGGGCCACTGCCGCGGCGCGGTGGTGGGCGATGCGCTGGCGGGCCTGCTCGAATTCGCGGGCCACAAGGTCATCAAGGAATATTACGTCAACGATGCGGGCGCGCAGGTCGATGTGCTCGCCCGTTCGGTGCACATGCGTTACCGCGAGGCGCTGGGTGAGGAAATCGCCATCCCCGAAGGCCTTTACCCGGGCGACTATCTGGTGCCGGTGGGGCAGGCGCTCGCCGCCGAGTTCGGCGACACCTATGCCGCCGCGCCGGAAGCCGAATGGCTGGTCCTGTTCCGCACCCGCGCGGTTGCGGCGATGATGGACATGATCCGTGAGGATCTCGCGACCCTCGGCATCCAGCATGACCTGTTCTCCTCCGAGGCTGAACTGCAAGCCTCGGGCAAGGTCGATGCGGCGGAGCAATGGCTGCGCGAACATGACCTTGTCTATGACGGCGTCTTGGAAGCCCCCAAGGGCAAGGCCCCGCCCGAAGACTGGGAGCCGGTCTCGCTCCCGCTGTTCCGCTCGACCAAGTTCGGGGACGATCAGGATCGCCCGATCAAGAAGTCGAACGGGGCGTGGACCTATTTCGGCGCGGACCTCGCCTACCACTTCCAGAAGGCGCAGACCGCCGATGCGCTGGTCGATATCTGGGGCGCCGACCATGCCGGCACCGTCAAGCGGATCAAGGCCGCGGTCGCCGCGCTAACCAGTGCTGACGGCGCATCGCCCAAGCCCTTCGAGGTCAAGCTCGTCCAGATGGTGCAGCTGATGAAGGGCGGTCAGCCGTTCAAGATGTCGAAGCGCGCGGGCAATTTCGTGACGCTCGCCGATGTCGTCGAGATGGTCGGCAAGGACGTGGTGCGCTTCACCATGCTGGCCCGCAAGCCCGATGCGCAGATGGACTTCGATTTCGACAAGGTGGTCGAAGCGTCCAAGGACAATCCGGTCTTCTATGTCCAGTACGCCCACGCGCGCATCCGCTCGACGCTGCGCAAGGCGGCGGACATGGGCGTGACGCCCTCCGATGCCGCGCTGGACCGGCTCGGGGCGGAGGAGCTGGCGCTGGTCGCCCGCGCCGCGCAGTTCCCGCGCGAGATCGAACTGGCCGCCCGCGCGCGCGAACCGCACCGGATCGCCTTCTATCTCTATGATCTGGCGGCCGACCTCCATTCCTACTGGAACCTTGGTAATGACCGGCCCGAAAAGCGGTTCATCGTGGAACAGGATGCGCAGCTGACGGCGGCAAGGCTTTTCCTCGCCGCCGCGATCGGGCAAGTGATCCGCGGCGGCCTTGGCGTCCTCGGCGTCGAGGCGGTCGAGAGCATGTAAGGCGCGCCTTTCGGGGGACACGGAATTCGTGATGGTCGATGCGGAATATGAAGAGCTGAACGACGCGGACGGCGAGCTGGGGCTTGCCAATACCGACAGCCTGCCGTGGCTTGAATCCGAAGAGGAAGATGAAGACGCGGGCGGCATCGACACCAGCCAGATCATGCTGTTTGCCGCAGGGCTGGTGGCGCTGCTCGGCGTGGTGGTCGGCGGCGTGTGGTGGGTCTCGAACCGCGCGGCGACGAGCGAGGCGGTGGCCGATGGCAGTGTGATCGCCGCGCCCGAAGGCCCGATCAAGCAGCGCCCCGATGATCCGGGCGGCAAGACCTTCGACGGCACCGGCAGCGTCGCTCCGGTGGTGGGCGAGGGCGGATCGCGCCCCGCCGTGGTCGCCGATGCGCCGCTCCCTTCCGGAACGCAGGGCGCAAAGCCTGTCGCCCAGCCTTCTGCGGCGCCCTCTGCTGCGGCAACCAAGCCCGTGCCCGCCGCAACGCCCAGCGCCGCGCCGGTCCCCGGCACCGGTGTCCAGCTCGCCGCCTATGGCACCCGTGCCCGCGCCGAGCAGGGCTGGGTCGATGCGCAGCGCCGCACCGACAAGCTGTCCGGCGTGAAGTACCGGATCGTCGAGGGCAAGGTCGATATTGGCACGGTCTATCGCTTGCAGGCCGTGACCGGCAGTCGCGCCGAGGCGGAGAGCCTGTGCCGGGCGCTGAAGGCCGACGGGGTCGATTGTCAGGTGAAATAGGTGGGGATTGGCAGGGTCCAGACCCTGCCTTGACCCCCTCCAGCCCTTGCTAGACCCCCCTTTGAGTGCGACTTTGGGGCCATGATTCCGGCGATTTTCGGCCTTTCCGGCCCCGTCCTGACCGCAGACGAGCGCGCTTTCTTCCGTGATTGCGATCCGGCGGGCTACATCCTGTTCGGTCGCAACTGCATCGATCCGGAGCAATTGCGCGCTCTGACCGATGACCTGCGGGCGATCCACGGACGCGATCGGCTGCTGGTCTCGATCGATCAGGAAGGCGGCCGCGTCGCGCGCCTGCGCCCGCCGCACTGGGCGGGCTATCCCGCGGGTCAAGCCTTTGAGAGGCTGTATGAAATCGCTCCCGCCAGCGCGATCGAGGCGGCCCGCGCCAATGCCACCGCGATGGCGCTGGAACTGTCGGCGATGGGCATCACGGTCGATTACCACCCCCCGCTCGACCTGCGTGTGCCCGGCGCGCATGACGTGATCGGCGACCGCGCCTTCGGCAGCGACCCGATGCAGGTCGCCGCGATCGGCCGCGCAGTGCTCGAAGGGCTGGCCGCTGGCGGCGTCACCGGCTGTGTCAAGCACATGCCCGGCCACGGCCGCACCGATGTCGACACCCACAAGGCGCTCCCGACAGTCACCGCGACCGCCGGCGAACTGGAGGATGATCTCGCTCCGTTTCGTACATTGAATCATGCGCTTATCGGCATGACGGGGCACCTTGTCTTCACCGCCTGGGATGCGGAGAACCCCGCCACCCTCTCCGAAACCGTGATCCGCGACGTGATCCGGGGCCGCATCGGCTTCGACGGCCTGCTGCTGACCGACGATATCGATATGGAGGCTCTCGGCGGGTCCATCCCCGATCGCGCCGCCCGCGCCCATGCGGCCGGCTGCGACATCATCCTCAATTGCTGGGCGAAGATGGACGACATGCAGGGCATCTGCGACGTGCTGCCTGCCATGTCGGAAGCCACCGCCGCGCGGCTCGACCGGGCGCTGGCGGGGACACGCGTTGCTGACGCGATCCCTGCGCAAGCCGCCGATCTTCTGGCCAAACGCGATGCGCTGCTGGCGCTGGGCGGAACGCCTGCATGAACGCGCCAGACCAGCCTTTCATGTTCGCACCCGACGCCGGGCGACCGGACGCGGATGCGCTCTACCTTGAACTCGATGGCTGGGAAGGTCCGCTCGATCTGCTGCTCGATCTGGCGCGGCGGCAGAAGGTCGATCTGAGGCAGATCTCGATCCTTGCGCTGGTCGACCAGTACCTCAACTACATCGAGCGTGCCGGGGCGATGAAGCTGGAACTGGCCGCCGATTACCTCGTGATGGCGGCGTGGCTGGCTTACCTCAAGTCGGCGATGCTGCTGCCCAAGGCCGAGCAGGAGGACCCCTCGCCGGAGGAACTGGCGCTCAGGCTGCAACTGCGCCTCCAGCGTCTCGGCGCGATGCGCGAGGCGGCGGCGCGGCTGATGGGCCGCGACCGGATCGGGCGCGATGTCTTTCTGCGCGGCGCGCCGGAGGGGCTGCGCACCGACCGCAAGACCGTGTGGCGCAGCGACCTGTTCACGCTCATTCAGGCCTATGGTCAGGTCAAGGCGCGCACCGCGCCGCGCATCTACCACGTGGCGAACCGGCCGGTGATGACGCTCGATTCCGCGCTGGAGCGGGTCTCCTCGATGCTCGGCGTGACGCTGGAATGGATGGAAATCCGTGACTTCCTGCCGCCCCACGCCTCGCCCGCGCTGAAGCGTTCGGCGCTCGCCTCCAGCTTCGTTGCCGCGCTGGAGCTGACCAAGCGCGGCAAGGCGGAGCTGGAGCAGGACGGGGCCTTTGCCCCCTTGCGCATCCGCCGCCTGAAGGATGCAGCCCAGGGTCTCGGCGCATGAGCGAAGAGCCCGGCACTCTCGAACGGGCGGTCGAAGCGACCCTGTTCGCGGCCGAGGCACCGATGAGCGTCGAGGCGCTCGCCGGGCATCTCGGCGGTCTGGCACTTGGCGACGTGCGCGAGGCGCTGGGCCTGCTGGAGGCCCGCTACCGCGCGCGCGGGGTGCATCTGGTCGAACGTGGCGGGCGCTGGCATTTCGAGACCGCGCCCGATCTCGCCCACCTTTTGCGACGCGAGAAGGAGCAGGTGCGCCGCCTAAGCCGCGCGGCCACCGAAGTGCTGGCGATCATCGCCTATCATGAACCCGTCAGCCGCGCCGAAATCGAGTCGATCCGCGGGGTGCAGACCAGCGCGGGGACGCTGGATGTGCTGATGGAGGCGGGCTGGATCAGGCCTGCGGGCCGCCGCGAGGTGCCCGGCCGCCCGGTGATCTATGCCACAACCCCCGATTTCCTCGACCACTTCGGCCTCGCCAGCCGCCGCGACCTGCCCGGCATCGATGAATTGCGCGCGGCGGGCCTGCTCGATCCCGTGGACGAGGCGATGGAGGCAGCCATGCGTTTCGAGCCTGACGAGGCAGACGAAAGCGCCACCGGCGACGACGAGAATCTGGCGGACTGACTCGCAATTCGCGCGCGGCTGGCCTAAATGGGCCCCTATCGAACGCCGGGTTTGCCGCCCGGCCATGCGGCACCCCCACGCGCCCGCCGCGGTTCAGGAGTTGAGACAATGGGTTTTTCGTCGATTTGGCACTGGGTGATCGTTCTCCTGATTGTGCTGATCCTGTTCGGTCGCGGCCGGATCGCCGAGATGATGGGCGATTTCGGCAAGGGTATTTCCAGCTTCAAGAAGGGCCTCAACGAGACCGAGGACACCGCCGCCAATGCCGCCCGGATCGAGCCGCCCGTCCCGCCGGTGGAAACACCGGCTCCGGCGCCGGCTGACAAGTCCGACAGCACCGGCGCCTGATCGCCCGCCTCTGACCCCGGCGGCTGAGACGCACCCACCATGTTCGATATCGGCGCCGGAGAGCTGCTGGTCATCCTGATTGTCGCCGTGGTGGTGATCGGGCCGAAAGACCTGCCACTCGCCATGCGCACCGCAGGCCGCTGGATCGGCAAGATGCGGCGCATCTCGGCCCATTTCCGCAGCGGCATCGACACCATGGTGCGCGAGGCCGAGCTGGAGGAAATGGAGAAGAAGTGGAAGGCGCAGAACGAGGAAATCATGCGCCGCTCCGCTGCCCTGACCGAGGCTGAAGCTGGCGCGCCGGTGATGACAGGGCCGCCGCCGGTGGAACCTCCGCCCTTGCCGCCCCTGCCGCCCGCGCAAACGCCCGCCGCCGAGGCGCCTGCCGCCCCGGCCGAAGCAGGCGATGCCGATGCGCCGCCCCCCCTTCCGCTCGCCAAGGGGGGCGAATGATGTTCAAGGTCGACGACCTCGACGAGACCCGCGCGCCGCTGCTCGATCATCTTATCGAACTGCGCACCCGCGTGATCCGGGCGCTGCTGGCGCTGGGGGTTGGCTTTGCGGTGTGCCTTTATTTCGCCGACGCGATCCTCGGCATTCTGATCCAGCCGCTCAAGGATGCCTTTCCTGAGGGGCAGGGCCAGCTGATCTTCACCAAGCTGCCCGAAGTCTTCTTCGTCGAGCTGAAGGTCGCCTTGTTCGCGGGCTTCATGGTGAGCTTTCCGGTGATCGCCAACCAGCTGTGGGCCTTTGTCGCCCCGGGGCTCTATGCGCGCGAGAAGAAGGCGTTTCTGCCCTTCCTGTTCGCCACGCCGGTGCTGTTCGCGGCGGGTGCCTCGCTGGCCTATTTCGTGGTCATGCCGGTGGCCTTCACGTTCTTCCTCGGCTTCGGCGGGCTGACCGGCGGAATGAACGTCCAGGCCCTGCCGAGCGCAGGCGATTATCTCAGCCTGGTGATGCAGTTCATCCTCGCTTTCGGGCTGACCTTCCTGCTGCCTGTGTTGCTGCTGCTGCTGCACCGTGCGGGGATTGTCAGCCGCGCGCAGATGGTCGCGGCGCGGCGCTATGTGATTGTGGTGATCTTCGTGATCGCCGCGATCGTGACGCCGCCCGATCCAGGTTCCCAGATCGTGCTGGCGGTGCCGCTGTGGCTGCTGTTCGAAGCCTCGCTGCTGCTGATGCGCTTCCAGGAGAAGGCCGTCGCCGCGGACAGGGCCGCGCGCGAGGCTGAACTCGCGGCAGAGAAGGCGGCGGCGGAGTAATTACTCCCCGCGCACTTTCACGCCGCCGATCCACACCTGCAACACTTTCGTCTCGCGCAAGCCTTCGGGCGAGGCGAACAGCGGATCGCGGTCGACGAGGATGAAATCGGCGCGTTCGCCGGGCAGCAGACGGCCGAACCGGCCCTCGGCAAATCCCGCATAGGCGGCATCGGCGGTGAACCCTGCCAGCGCCTGTTCGCGGCTGACCGTTTCTTCGGGGAACCATCCGCCGAAGGGCTGGCCGCTGGCATCGGTGCGACTGATTGCGGCGGCCATGCCAGCCCACGGGTCAGCAGGCTCGACCGGCGAATCCGAACCGAAGGCGAGCCTGCCGCCCGCCTTGATGACGGACCGCCACGGATAGGCGCCCGCCAGCCGGTCCGGCCCCAGCCGCGCTTCGGCCATCAGCCGGTCGGAAGTCTGGTGGAGCGGCTGCATCGATGCGATCACGCCGTGCTGGCCAAGCCGCGCGATGTCGGCGGGATCGACGATCTGCGTGTGCTCGATCCGCCAGCGCCGGTCGCCCTTGTAGCTTTCCGAAAGCTCTTCGATCGCAGCGAGCACCTCGGCATTGGCGGCATCGCCGATGGCGTGGACGGCGGTCTGGAAATTGTCCATCGCGGCGCGGCTCATCAGATTGCGCAGCTGCGAGGGGCTGAGGAGCGGCAGCCCGCGGGTGCCGTGATCGTCGGCATAGGGGGCCTTGAGGCTCGCCCCGCGCGATCCCAGCGCGCCATCGAGGAACAGCTTGATCCCGCCCATGCGCAGGCGATCATTGTAGAGCCATCCGGTCGGCTCCGGCCCCGCCATCAGTTCCAGCGTTTCGACGCTGTCGGCGTAGGACATGATGCGGACCTGCAACCGTCCCTCGTCGCCGGCGCGGCGGAAGGCGGTCCAGTCGGCGGGCTTGGTGCCCATGTCGGCGACTGCGGTGACGCCCTTGGCCAGCAGCACTTCCTGCGCCTTGGCGAGCGCGAGGTCGCGGTCTTCGGGGCGCGGGGCGGGGACGACCTTGGCCACCAGTGCAATCGCATTGTCGACGAACACACCGGAGGGCGCGCCCTTGGCGTCGCGGATGATCTTGCCGCCTGCCGGGTCGGGCGTCTTCGCGGTAATCCCTGCGGTCTGGATCGCCAGCGTGTTGGCCCACTGCGCGTGGTTGTCCGCGCGTTCGAGCCACACCGGGCGGTCGCTCACCACCGCATCGAGTTCGGCGGCGGTGGGGAAGCGGCCAAGGCCCCACTTTTCCTGATTCCACCCGCGCCCGATGATCCACGGACGGCCGGGGTTCTCCTCGGCAAAGGTCTTGATCCGGGCGAGCGCATCTTCCAGCGAGGTGGTGCCCGACAGGTCTAGCGTCAGCGCGGCAAAGCCCATGTCCATGACATGCACGTGGGCATCGATCATGCCCGGCAGCATCACCCGCCCCTCTCCATCGAGGCGGTAATCGACCGGCGGGCGCTTGTCGCTGCGGGTCAGGACGGCGGTGATCTTGCCATCTTCATCGAAGACGAGACCGTTGAAACGCTTCACCTTCCCCTCGGCATCGATCGTCACCCCGTCGACATTGTCGACCAGCGTATCGGCAAGGGCCGGGGCTGACAGGGCAAGGACGGATACGGCGGCAAAGGCGGAAGCGAGAGAAAGGCGCATGGTGATCCTTGGGCAATCCAGGGGGCGGTCAATTCAGGAAGCGCGTGCTGCCTATCGGCTTCTGCGCGGCTTGCCAACTTTCACCCCCGCACAGAAATCCTTTGCTGTCCGGGGGCTGAGGATCATTGCCCTTACGGCTCCGAGCCTCTAATCCGCGCCCACCATGTTGACGAAAGCTACCGCATCGCACCCCAAGGGCGCCGCCGCCACGCCGGCCGACCTCACCCTCGACGACGTTCGCGCCGCTGCCGCGCGGATTGCCGGATCGGTGGTCAACACGCCGATGATGCATTCGATCACGCTGTCGGAGATTACCGGCGCGGATATCTGGCTGAAGTTCGAGAACCTCCAGTTCACCGCCGCCTACAAGGAGCGCGGCGCGCTCAACGCCCTGCTGCTGCTGACCGAGGAACAGCGCAACCGCGGCGTGATTGCGGCTTCGGCGGGGAACCATTCGCAGGGTCTTTCCTATCACGGCACCCGGCTGGGCGTGCCTGTCACCATTGTCATGCCGCGCACCACGCCGACGGTGAAGGTGATGCAGACCGAAAGCGTCGGCGGCAAGGTGGTGCTGGAGGGCGAGACCTTCGATGAAGCCTATGCCCATGCCCGCAAGCTGGAAGGCGAGCTGGGGCTGACGTTCGTCCACCCCTTCGATGATCCGCACGTGGCGGCGGGCGCGGGCACGGTGGCGCTGGAAATGCTCGAAGTGAACCCCGATCTCGATTGCATCGTCACGCCGATCGGCGGGGGCGGGCTGATTTCGGGCATGGCGACCGTCGCCAAGGCGCTGAACCCGAAGATCGAGGTTGTGGGCGTGCAGGCGGGCCTGTTCCCGAGCATGTTCGACCGCATCAAGGGCGCCAGCCTGCCGTGCGGCGGCGATACGCTGGCCGAAGGCATCGCGGTCAAGGTGCCGGGCGATTTCACCTCCAAGGTCATTGCCGAGCGGGTGGATGACATTCTGCTGGTCGATGAACCCGCGCTGGAAAAAGCTGTCGCGCTGCTGCTCCAGATCGAGAAGACCGTGGTGGAGGGTGCGGGCGCTGCGGGGCTTGCCGCGGTGCTGCGCAATCCGGCGCGGTTTGCGGGCAAGACCATCGGTCTGGCGCTGTGCGGCGGGAATATCGACACGCGGCTGCTCGCCAACGTGCTGCTGCGCGATCTGGCGCGTCAGGGTCGCCTTGCGCGGCTTCGTATCACCCTTCAGGACCGCCCCGGCGCCCTGTTCCGGGTGATGCGCCTGTTCGACGAGCACAACGTCAATATCATCGAGATCTACCACCAGCGCATTTTTACCACGCTGCCAGCCAAGGGCCTGATCACCGATATCGAATGCGAGGCGCGCGATGCCGAGCAGGTCGAGCGGCTGGTCGAAGGCCTGCGCGCCAACGGCTATTCGGTGCAGCTGGTCGAACTCGGCTGATTTTCCACGACTAACGGCAGGGCGCGGCGGGCAAGCGTCCCGCTTCGCTCCATCCCGGGCGCAGTTTTGCGCACGGTCCATCGCGCTTGCGTGCCTTTCATGTCATTTTCATGGTTAAAGGACTTTTACCGGAGCGAAGGTGTGGGCATAAGATTTTCTTAACACTTTCGCCCACCCGCGATTCACCAGGCTGCTCTGGCGCACAAAGGACAGGCCCCACCCGTGACGGCACCGATCCGCTTTCCCCGCTTCTTCGTGACGAGCCCCGCGCCGTGCCCCTATCTGCCGGGCCGCAGCGAGCGCAAGGTGTTCACCGAGCTGAAGGGCCCGCACGCGGACCAGCTGAACGAGGCGCTAGGCCGCATCGGGTTCCGCCGCAGCCAGACGGTGGCCTATCGCCCGTCCTGCCTCGATTGCCAGGCCTGCGTTTCGGTGCGGGTGGTGGCGGGCAAGTTCCAGCCGTCGGCCACGCAGAAGCGCGATCTGAAGCGCAACAGCGACATCATCGTCACCGAATGCCGCCCCTGGGCGACCGACGAGCAGTTCGAACTGCTCGCCCGCTATCTTGGCCAGCGCCATCCCGATGGCGGCATGTCGGCCATGGACGAGCTCGATTATGCCGACATGATCGAGCACACGCCCGTTTCCACCGTTGTCACCGAATACCGCGAGCCGGGGCCGAATGGCCAGCCGGGCCGGCTGATCGGCGCCTGCCTGACCGACCGTCAGGCCGACGGGCTGTCGATGATCTATTCCTTCTATGATCCCGACCATCCCACCCGCGGTGGTCTGGGCAACTTTATTATCCTCGATCATATCCGCCGCGCGTCGGCCGAGGCATTGCCTTACGTCTATCTGGGTTACTGGGTCGAAGGCTCGCCGCGCATGCAATACAAGGTTCGCTACCGCCCGCTCGAGCGGCTGACGCGCGAGGGCTGGCAGCTCATGGAAGAGGGTGAGCAACACCGCCTGATCGCCGCGGCCACAGCGCCGCGCCGCGCGGCTGCGGAAAGCCTTGCCGGTGCGCGGGGCAAGGATGGCCAGCCTGTCAAGTTCCCCGCGACCTGAGCGGCGGCTTTCGCTCGGTCTCGCCATTGTCGCAGGATTGGGTCAGAGCGCGCTGGCGTTGAGCGGCGCTCCGGCGGCTGCTGCCGGGGTGCAGGCAGCAACCGCGCAGGATGCCGGGAGCGACGTGGCGGAGAGCCCGGAAACGCCTCCGCCCGCGGCCGCGCCTTCTGTCTCCCCTGAACCGGAACCCGTTCCCCAATCCCTTGATGACCTGATACCCGAAGCCGCGCTCGCCGATCCCGAAGCCTGGGCGGCGGGCGGCGTGCCCGATGCATCGCCGGTGGTCGAGCCCGAGGATCTGCTTGCGGGCCCGCCCGATCCCGCATTGGAGGAAGCGTTTGCAGGGCTTGGCGAAGGCCCAGACGGTGCGGCCCTGCCCGGTAGCGAGGCCGATCTTGCCGACCTCGCCATCCCCGACCCCGAACCGTTGCCCCCCGATCCGGCGCTCGAGGAACTCGCCAGCATTGCCGCGCCGACGATGGCCGCGTTGCCCGAGCTTGCCGAAACGCGGGTCAGCAGCACCCTCGTGCTGGCGCTCCCTGCAGCGGCCGCGGCTTTTCCCGAGAAGGACGAATTTGTCGAGCGGTTCCGGGATCTGTCCACCCTGCGCGAACTCGATGATGGCGAGGAGGCTGCCCCGCAAGTCGCGGCCCGGGCGCGGGCCGATGAGGAGCTGCTCGGCGATATCCTGCGCACCTATGGCTATTATAGCGGCGAGGTGGTGCGCCAGCTATCCGGCGGCCGCCGCGCCGGCGAGGCGAACGAGGCCGAGGCCGAAGACGCCGCCGAAGCCGCCTCGCGCGAGCCGAGCGTGCGGTTCGATATCCTCCCGGGCTCCCGCTACCGCTTCGGGGTGATCGATCTCGGTGCGCTGCCCGCTTTGCCCGAGCCCGATGCCAGCCGCCTGATCGCCGCCTTCGGTATCCAGCCGGGCGACCCGCTCTATGCCGACCGCATCGTCGAACGCGAGCTGGAACTGCGCGTCGCGCTGGGGGAGAGCGGCTATCCCTTTGCCGAAGTTGCCGAGCCCGAACTGCTGATCGACCATGCCCGCGAGGAAGGCGATCTGACGCTACCGGTTGCCCCGGGGGGCAAATATGTGTTCGGCGAGGTGGTCAGCAATGATCCGCGCTTCCTTTCCGGCAAGCATCTCGGACGCATCGCCCGTTTCGACCCCGGCGACACGTTCCAGCAGAGCCTCGAGACCGACTTGCGCCGTGCGGTGATCGCCACCGGGCTTGTCTCCAGCGTCACCATCACCCCGCGTGAAACCCGCGCTCCTGAAGGCGGGCGGCCCGGAGAAGTGGCGCTCGATGTGGCGATGGAGCGGGCACCGCTGCGCACTATTGCGGGGGCGATCGGTTACGGCACCGAGGACGGCTTCAAGATCGAGGGCCGCTGGGAACACCGCAATCTCTTCCCGCCCGAAGGCGCACTGCGGCTGCGCGGCATCCTCGGCACGCGCGAGGTGCTGGGCAGCGTCGGCGTGCGGCGCAACAATTTCCTCGGGCGCGATCAGGTGCTGACGGTGGATGTGTTCGGCAGCGACATCACCACGCAGGCCGTGGATTCGCGCGGGGGCGGGGTCCGGGCGACGTTCGAGAAGGTATCGAACATCCTGTTCCAGAAACCGGTCAGCTGGCAGGTCGGCGGCGAGCTGATCTACACCGACGAGCGCAACCGCAACGTCCGTATCGCCCCCGGCGCGCAAGTCCCGCGGCGGGCCTACATGATCGGCGGACTGTTCGGCAGCGTGACGCTGGATGCGAGCGACGATCTGCTCGACCCGACGGAGGGGTGGCGCACCACCCTGTTCGTCGCGCCCGAGGTGTCGCGGCAGGGCGGAGCGGAGAGCTACTATCTGCGCGCACAGGGGGACGCGAGCGTCTACAAGTCGCTCGGCGATCTGGTGCTGGCGGGGCGGGTGCGCGCGGCGACCATCCAGGGCGCGGCGGTGGACGCCATCGCTCCATCGCGCAGACTATACGGCGGGGGCGGGGCATCGGTGCGCGGCTACGGCTTCCAGGGCGTTGGCCCGCGCGATGTGCTGGGCAACCCGACGGGCGGTGCCTCGCTGGTCGAATTCGCGCTGGAGGCGCGCATCCCGACCCCGCTGTTCGATGGCGCGATCGAGGTGGTGCCCTTTATCGACGGCGGCTCGGTCGCACGGGGTTCGACTCCCGACTTCGACGAAATCCGCTTCGGCGCGGGCATCGGCATCCGCTACAAGACCAGCTTCGGCCCGATCCGCGTCGATGTCGCAGCGCCTCTCAATCCGACGCAGTTCGATAGCCCGGTGGTGGTGTATGTCAGCCTCGGGCAGGCGTTCTGATGGCGGAAGCGGCGCAAACCGCAGCCACCCCCCGTCCGCCGCAGGCGCGGCGCTGGGCCAAGCGCGCGGGCTGGGCGCTGGGGCTGCTGCTCGCGCCGTTCCTGCTGGCGGCGCTGTTCTTCGCCACGCCGATCGGCAAGCGGTTCATCGCCGACCAGATCGCCGCCGTTGCCCCGGCCTCGGGGCTGCGCTTCACGGTCGGGCGGATCGAGGGTGACATCTACGGGCAGGCGGTATTGCGTTCGGTGACGGTCAGCGATCCCAAGGGTGCCTTCCTCACCATCCCCGAAGTGCGGCTCGACTGGCGGCCCCTGAACTGGCTGTGGAGCGGGCTGGACATCCGCGAGGTCACCGCCCGGCGCGGTCGCCTGACGCGGCTTCCCGAACTGCTCCCCGGCGATCCCGATGCACCCTTGCTCCCCGATTTCGATATCCGCGTGGACAAGCTGGTGGTCGAGGACCTGACCATCGCCAAGGGTCTTGCCACGGCGCGGGACGAGCGGGCCAATCTCACCGCACGGGTCGATATCCGCAAGGGCCGCGCGCTGGTCGATGCCAAGGCGCGGCTGGGCGCGCGGGACCGTTTTGCCCTGCTGCTCGACGCCGAGCCCGATGGCGACCGCTTCGAGCTGGAAGGTGACGCGCTGGCACCTGCGGGCGGTGTGCTGGCGGGCCTCGCGGGCCTCGAACAGGGCTATGCGGCGCGGATCGTGGGCGACGGGACCTGGGCCAGATGGCGCGGCGCAGCGGTTGCGCGGCGCATCGGCGCGCCATCCGAGCGGCCCGTGGCGGCCTTCCGCATTGCCAATGATGCGGGCCGCTATGGCGTGCTCGGCCAGTTGCGCAGCGGGATCGGGGGCGAGACCATCATCGGCCGCGCGTTGGGCGAAACCACCTCGCTCGCCGCCAGCTTCACGCTTGAGAACAGCGTCGTTGAAGGCCGCGCCGCCGCTGTGTCCTCCGCGCTCGATCTGCGCGCGGGCGGGGTGGTCGACCTTGCCGACAACGCTGTCGATGGCGCGCGGGTGCGGCTGGGTCTGCGCGATCCGGCCCTGCTGGGCGAGGCCTTGCGGATTGAGGGCGGAAGGCTCGACGCGAACCTGCGCGGGGCGTTCGATGATCTCGGCATCAAGCATGAAATCACCGTCGCCCGCCTTACCGCCTCGGGGGTGACCGCAACGGGCCTAGCGCAGGCAGGCAGCGCGCGGCTGGAGGGTTCAGTGCTCAGCCTGCCCCTCGCGCTGACGGCGGAGCGGGTGACGACCGGCATCGCCCAGGCCGATCCGCGCCTCGTGAAGGGGCGCGCCACCGGCCTGCTCACCTATGACTTTGCGCGGGGCGCGCTCGCTGCCGAGCGGACAGACATCACTTTCCCCGGCCTGACCGGGCAGCTGAGCTTCATGGGCGATATTCCCGCCGGAGCCTTTGCCATCGCCGGGCCGGTCACCGCGCAGGGCCTGAAGGTCGATGGCGCGGGCGATGTGACCGCCAATGCCAAGATCCTCGCCAAGTTCGGTCCCGCTGTCCCGTGGAGTCTGCGCGCAAATCTTGCCGGTGTCCTGAGCCGCATCGGCAACGACACGATCGTCAATCTCGCGGGCGAGCAGGTGCGCTTCAAGGGCGAGCTTGGCATGGGGGCTGGCCAGCCGATCATCCTTCGCAACACCACGATCACCGCCCCCCGCCTGACCGCCACGCTTGACAGCAAAGTGGTGACCGGCGGCGGGGTGACGCGCACCGTGCTGGCCGGCAGCGGCCGGCAGACGCAATATGGCCCGTTCCGCTTCGACGCCGAGATCGCCGCCGATGGCCCGCGCGCCGTGCTGGTGCTCGCCGATCCTTACCCCGCCGCGGGGCTCAAGGACGTGCGCATCGCTCTCGCACCGAGCGAGGAGGGCTTCGGGCTCGATGTCGCAGGGCAATCGCTGCTCGGCGAGTTCGATGGCGCGCTTGAACTGTTCCTGCCCGAAAATGCGCCCACCCGCATCGCGATCAACCGCCTTGATGTCTACCGCACGAATGTCACAGGCGAGGTTGTGCTGGGCGAGGCAGGCCCTTCGGGCGACCTGCGTCTGGCGGGCGGCGGTGTGAACGGCACGCTCAACTTCCGCCCGCAAGGCGCCGGGGCGACCGGCTTTGCAGTGGATCTCGCTGTTCGCAACGCAAGTTTTGGCGGCGCCACCCCGATCACCATCACCCGCGCCGATATTTCTGCGACCGGGCGCTATGCCGATGGCAACACCAGCGTCGATGCCGATATCACCGCGAACGGGTTTGAATACGGGGGACTCTCGCTCGCTAATCTCTCTGCCCGTGCCGCGATCAACGGCGGGCGCGGCAAGGTCACGGGCACGGTCAGCGGGCGGCGGGCAGATCGTTTCGCGCTGAACTTCGATGCCGATGTCGCGCCTTCGCAGATCGCGGCCGTGGCACGGGGGCAATATGGCAATGCTGCCATCACCATGCCGCGCCGGGCGGTGCTGAGCGCGCAGGATGGGGGCGGCTGGAGCCTTGCGCCCACGCAGGTGGGCTTCGGCGGCGGCTTTGCCATCGCACAGGGAAGCTTAGGGGGTGGCACCACGGCGCTGGAGCTCAAGTTGTCCCGGATGCCGCTGCGGCTGCTCGATCTGGCTGGGGCAGACCTTGGCCTTGGCGGACGGCTGACCGGATCATCGACTATCGCCAATCCGGTCGCGAGCCGCCCACCGCGCGGGCGCGCGGCCGGATCGACCGGTTCAGCCGGGCGGGGCTGGTGCTTTCGTCCAAGCCGGTCAATGTCGTCGGCGTCATCGACCTTCAGGCGAGCCGCATGACCGCCGCCGCGCGCCTGTTCGAAGGCGATGCGCGGCGCGGCGATGTCTCGCTGGCGATCACCGGCCTTGCGCCGGACGGCGCGGTGGGCGAGCGCCTGTCGCGCGGGCGGCTGGCGGCGCGGCTCGCCTTCGATGGCGCAGCCGAAACCCTGTGGCGGCTCGCTGCGGTCGAGGCGTTCGACCTTGCCGGCCCCGTCAGGATCGCAGCTCGCGCCACCGGCACGCTAGCGGATCCGCGTATCACCGGCACCGTGGCGAGCGATGATCTGACGGTGCAAAGCGCGCTGACCGGCACGCGCATCACAGCGGTCAAGGCGCGCGGGCGCTTTGCCGGATCCCGGCTCGAACTGGTGAGCTTTGCCGGGCAGACCTCAGGCAACGGCACGGTGAGCGGCAGCGGCACGGTGGATCTGGCGCAAATGGGGGCCGGGCGTGGCCCGGCGCTCGATCTGCGCGCTGCGGTCAAGGATGCGCGGATTCTTGATGCCAACGGCTTGCAGGCGACCATCACGGGGCCGCTGCGGATCATCTCCAACGGGCTTGGCGGCACAATTGCCGGGCGGGTCACGATCGACCGCGCGCGCTGGGCGCTGGGCCGCGCCGCCGAGGACAACGCCCTGCCGCGCATCGCTACGCGCGAGATCAATGGCGAGGACCGCCGTGCCCGCAATCAGGTGTCTGCCCGCGATGCGGCGTGGCGCTACCTCGTCAACGCCTCGGCACCGAACCGTGTGGCGGTGGAAGGTCTGGGGCTTGAGAGCGAGTGGGGTGTCGACATCGCGCTGCGCGGAACGGTGGACGATCCGCGCATCGGCGGCACGGCGCGATTGGTGCGGGGCGATTATACCTTCGCCGGCACCCGTTTCGAACTCACCCGCGGGCGCATCCTGTTCGATGTGGGCGAGCCGATCAACCCGCGTCTGGACGTGTTGGCCGAGACGTCGAAGAACGGCACCAACGTCGATATCGCCATCACCGGCAATGCCCAGTCGCCGGCGATTGCCTTCTCAAGCGATCCCGCACTTCCCGAGGAGGAGATCCTTGCCCGCCTTCTGTTCGGGGGATCGGTGACTTCGCTTTCGGCGACCGATGCGGTGCAGCTGGCAGCGGCGCTGGCGGCATTGCAGGGCGGGGGCGGAGGGCTTGACCCCATCGGTCAGCTCCGTCGCTCGATCGGGCTCGACCAATTGCGCATTGTCAGCGCCGATCCGCTAACCGGGCGGCAGACGGGGATCGCCATCGGCAAGAACATCACACGCTCGATCTATGTCGAGCTGGTCACAGACGGACGCGGCTACAGCGCGACGCAGGTCGAATATCGCATCACCAGCTGGCTGGCGCTGCTCGGTACGGTATCGACCATCGGGCGCGATTCGGTGCTGGTGCAGGTCAGCCGCGATTACTGATCAGGCGAGATAGAGCTCCGTCTCAGCGGCCCGCCGCCGGACGAGCCCCTGAAGTACCCGTCCGCCGGCGCGGTTCCAGCGGGCAAACTCGCGTGCGGCTCCCGCATGATCGCCTGCGATGTGTCGTTTCGTCAGTGTCGCGCGGGCAATCGCGCCGGTGTTGTAGTGGAAGCTGACCATCGCATCGAACTGGCTCTGCGTGGTCACGGCCCCGCCGATCGCCGCGGCGACCTCCTGGGCATAGCGAACCAGATCTTCGGCCAGACGCGCATCGCATTGCGCCTGGGTCCAGCGGGTTGCCGGTCCGATCATGCCCCCGTTGAAGCGGTCTGCGCCGGTCGCGCCCCAGCCGATTGTCCACGGCGCGCCGCCCGTGCCGGGATCGGGATAGGCCTCGATCAGCCCGTCCGGCCGCAGCCGCGCACAGCCTTCGAACCGCTTGATGAGCGCAATCCCCGCGGCGCCGATCTCGCGCCTGGCCGCAAGGGGCGCGCTGGCGGGCAGGGCGGCAAGCTTGCGCATCAGTGCGCGCAGCGAGGTCGATGGCTGGTAGGGCATGGCGCGGGCCTCCGTCTGATAGTGAGGCCGGATGATTGAGCAGGCTTTGCGCGAGTAGGAAAATGGTTTCTGTGTCGACCGGGGTGACAAGAACTCTTGACTGACAAGAGTTCTTGTCTGTAAAGAGCTCTTGTCAGGCCCATCGCCTCGCGAAATGCAGATCGGCGGGCTGAGGATGCACCCTTTCACTCTGGTCCGGGCCGCGTGTGGAAAACCGTCTCAAGCATTACCGCGAAGCACAGGGCTGGAGCCAGGGCGAGCTTGCCCGGCGGCTCGGCGTGTCGCGGCAGACGATCAACGCGGTCGAGACCGACAAGTATGATCCCTCGCTCCCCCTAGCCCTGCGCATGGCGCGCTTGTTCGGGGTGCCTGTGCCTGAGCTGTTCATCGATAACTGGGAGCCGGAAGCGTGATGACCGAAGACAAGTCCCCCACCACCCCGCGTTGGGTCACAAAGCTGCTGATCCCTGCCTTGACCGGTGCTGTGGTCGGCTTCGCGACTGCTGCCGGAGCGCTCCATTTGATCGGACTGGAGCCAATCGGCGTGGTCGGCAAATCGACTACAATCGCCACGCTGGTGGGGATGATCTATATCTGCACCGGTCTTGCTGTGAGCCTTGGCACGGCAAGCCCCAAGGTCGGCGCGCGTTTCCTCAATGTCGAGGATGCAGACGAATTGCGCGAACAGAAAAAGGTGCTGACGAGCTCGGGTGCGGCGATGGTGCTGTGGGGGATTGCACTGGTCGGCCTTGCGCTCGCCGCACCCGAAGGGCCGGTGCCGCAGGCTGCGGCACTGGCGCTGGGGGCGGGCGGACTGGTGCTCGGCACGCTCCTCGCGATCCCGTCCTATCGGCACAGCGACGAGCTGATGCGCGCCGTCAATCTCGAGGCTGGGGCGCTGGCCAATGGATTGGTGCTGCTGGTTGTCGGTAGCTGGGCGATGCTGGCGCACCTCGGCTATGCCGCAGGGCCAGCGCCGCTCGATCTGCTGACGCTGTTCTATGTGCTGGGGCTTCTCGCAAGCTTCATCGCCACCGGACGTCGGGGGATGCTGATGCCGCGCTGACTGGCACCACCGCCCGATACGAAAAAGGGGCGCCCGCCGGCTGGCGGACGCCCCCTTTTCTTTTGCCTGGCGGCAGCGATCAGAAGCGGTAGGTCGCCCCGGCGCGGATCACCTGCGCATCGGCATTGGTGCGGCCGATGGTGGTGTCGAGCGCCAGGTTCATCTGCAACGCGCCGGTGCCGAAGGTCGCGTTCACGCCCACTTCGCCCCAGGTGTGGTCGGCGGTGTCGAGCACGAAGTTGGCGTTCGGACCCGTCCCTTGCGCGAAGTTTGCGCCGAGCAGCTGCGGGCCGTCCTCGAACTCCCAGACCAGCTGGGCGTTGGCGTTGATCGCCACCGTCTTGCCCTGCTTCTCGTAGCCGAAGCCGAACCGGGCCTGCTTGCTCTCGAAGCTCTCGCGCTCCGCACGCAGCGCCAGCGTGCCGCCGGTTTCGCGCACGGTCGACAGGTCGACGCTCGCATAGCGGGCCTCGATGCCGGGCGAGATCGTGCCGATGCTGCTGGTCAGGTCATAGGAGATACCCAGCGACCCTGACACGAGCCGGTCGTCCGAGCTCGACTGGAGCGTCTGCGGGGCGGTGAGGAACTGCACCTGGCGCCGGGTGTCGAAGCCCATGCTGCCCATGCTGATCTGGCCATCGATCACCGGACCATCGGTGATCGCATGGCGCACATAGAGCGAGGCGGCATAGGTGTCGCTTTCGACACGCTGACTGAGCGGCACGCTGGCATCGAGCGAGCTGAAGTAGCCCGAAATCCCGATCATCGTGTTGTCATCGGGATAGAACTCGAGACCGCTGGTCAGGTAGAAGCCATCGACCTCGGTGTTCTTCGAGATCAGCTGGCCGGCCACGGTGCTTCCCTGAACGTAACCCGGCAGCGAGCTCACGTCGCCGAACACCAGACCGCCCGCTGCAAAGATCGCGACGTTGTCCGGCAGGTTGGCTTCGGTGACTTCGGTTTCACCTTGACCTTGGGCCATGCCCATCAGGCCGCCGCCCATCGGCTGAAGGCCCGGCGCGAGGCTCATCTGCGCCATTTCGAGCGGACGACCGGTCACCGCGATCTTGCCGCCGGCCCGCGACTTGTCAGCCTCGCGCAGGCGCGCGGCGTTGAAGTTCTGGAGCATGTTCACCGACTGCGCGGCCAGCGAACGCACTGCCTGTTCGTTCACCGGCGCGAGCAGGCTGAAGGTGTTGCGGATCGTATCGGCGGTCGCGAAATCGAGATCGTAGATCCCGGCCAGCGCCGCGTTCGAACGGTTCTGGTCGAAGAGCTGCGCATAGGCCGCCTGCACCGTGTTCCCGCTGGCGATGACCGAGTTGTAGCTCGCCGCGTTCACTTCCATCAGAACAGCGTTGCGCTGGTAGATGAAGCTCTGCGAGAGGATCGGCGAGATCGTGCGTGCGGAGAAGGCCCCGCTCACCCCGCCGGTCGAGGTGAGGATGGTGTATTGCTGGCCAAGGCCGTTGACGCGCTGCGTCACGCCGTTGCCAAGGCTCACCACCCCGCCGACATTGGCAAGGCCGTTGACCGCAAGCCGGTCAGACACGCCGCCGGCGCCGAGGTCGACAAGGAAGTTCGATCCCGAAGCCATCACGACGTTGCCATTGACCGTCAGCGTGCCGGTGGTCCCCATCGTGCCGGGCGAGATAGCGCCGGCAATGCTGGTCACGAACGGAGCGGTGATGGTCCCCGTACCCTCGAGCATCCCGGAGAACAGCGTGTAATCCCCGATCGAGGTGACACCGCCATTGACGTTCACGCGCCCGCCGAACTGGTTGATGTCGATCAGCGACCGCAGCGAACCGGCCGAAGCGACCGTCAGACCGGCGCTGCCGCGCACGGTCAGCTTGTCGATGGTGACATTGCTGCTGAGCGTGGTGGTGCCGGCGTTGGCGAGCGTCACGTCGAAGTAACGTGCTGCCACGCGGCGCGCCGGATCGGCGCTGACGACCGGGTTGACGTTGTTCGGAACGAAGTTGGTCGCGCCGACCAGCCCGTTCGCCAGCGTCGGAGCAGGCAGGGTTGCAGCGACGTTCTGCGGCGCATCTTCCGGAACGATCGCGGTCCCGTTGATTGCCACGTCTTCGGCAAGGCCAAGGCCGCTGGCGGTTCCGTCAGCCAGATCGAAAGTGGCAAAGCCGGGCGCCGAAGCGTCTTCGGCGCCGAAGACGCCGCCATCGGTGACCGGAAGCTCGGCGAAACCAGCCGAATTCCCTACCGTCGGGCGTGTATTGGTCGTCACGCCGGTGCGGGTGTCGGTGCAGAAATCGCCCGGCGCTTCTAATTCGACGCAAACCGAACCCCAGTCTCCGCCGGTGCCGTTGAGTCCGAGTTCGGGGGTGGTCGGCAAGCCGTTGACGATCCGGCCGGTGCTGTCGATCACGCGATAGTTCGGATCGAGTGTGGTCTCCCAGCGGGCCGCGTCCTCCCAGTTGCCGTCACCCGCGCGCGCGGTGACATAGCGGTAGGGGTTGTTCGCGACGACATATTGCCAGAACAGCGAAAGCGGCTGGTAGAAGCTGGTCGTGCCGAGCGAGCTGAACGGCTGCGGGCCGAAGAAGCGCGAACCGCCCGAAAGGACGCCGATCACCAGATTCTCGTTGGTGATGGGGTTGCGACCACCACCGGTCAGCACCAGCGGCCCGCCCGAGTCGCCCTGCGCGGTCGTGCCTTCGTTCGGCAGCGCGTTGTCGCGGTGCGCGTTGATATCGAAGACAGCCTGACGCCGCTGCGAATCGAAGTCGATGTTGTAGAGGTTCTGCGTCAGCGAGCTGGCCCCTGCGGGACCGAAGATCACGCTGTTGCGATCCGAAAGCGACATGAAGCCGCCAAGCATGTTCTCCGCCGCGCGACGACGCCAGTCGAGGCCGAGCTGCCCTTGCGTGGCATTGCCGGTGTTGCCGTAACCGACGATGTTGACGTGATAGCCGAGCCCGCCGATCGGATCGACAGTGGTCGGTGCGGGAAGAGTGCTGAACAGCATGGCCCAGGTCGGGATGCCAGCGGCCGGGGTATCGAGGCTGGCGAGCGCCACATCCGCCTCGATGAAGCGCAGCGCGGCGGGGTTCTGGACCGAGCGGGCGTCCCAGACGATGCTGTTGACGTTGAATACCGACAGCGCCGTGTTGGTGCGGTTATTCGCGAACCAGTTCTGCACGCCGGGCAGGCCGTTGACGTTGAAGGATACCGCCGCGCGCACCGTTGTGCCGTCATAGGCGGTTTCGGGGCGGGTGTTGACGCAGTGGGCGGCAAACAGAACCGTGCGCGGGTTGATCAGCGTTGCGGTGCAGATGCCGACGCCGCCCTGGCCGACCTGGTTGGTGACGATCACGCCGACGCCGCGGAACGTGTCGGCATTGTCGACGATTTCAGCAGGCGTCTTGGTTTCATTCGGAATGACGGCGTGGGCCGGGGTGGCTGCGACGGCCATCGACAGGGCAGCAAGGCCGGTGCCAGCAAGAAGGCAAAAACGCGGAGCAAGCGACATGCTCATCTGGGGTCTCTCCATAAGGGGAATCGGTCGAGACTGCCGACCGAACGGCGTCACATTAGAGACACAAGATGTTATATCAATTGGCTTTGTTCGACTTTGCCGAAATGTAAACAAAGCGTTGCGGGTTTGCCTCAGCGCGTTGCCAGAAACAGCGTGTAGCCTGCATACAGCGCAACCAGCAGCACCCCTTCGATACGCGACAGGCGCCAGCCGGAGCGCAGCTGCACCAGCAGCAGAGCAGTTACGCCGAGCATCACCCAGATATCGAAGCGCGCGATTTCGGCCGGGACGGCGATCGGCTTGATCAGCGATGTGATGCCGAGGATGCCAAGCACGTTGTAGATGTTGGAGCCCACCACATTGCCGAGCGCGACATCCTCGTGCTTGCGGATCACCGCGACGATGCAGGCAATCAGTTCGGGCAGCGACGTGCCCACGGCGACGACCGTGAGACCGATCACGCTTTCCGAGATGCCGGCCGCACCCGCGATCACCACCGCCCCGTCCACCAGCCAGCCCGCGCCGAAGATCGCGGCGACCAACCCGGCGAGGATCATTCCGCCCAGCACCAGCGGGCCGGTATTCGGCGGCACGGGGCGGTCTTCGGCTTCATGTTCGTGACGCACCGCCTCGGCATCGTGGGAGGCGCTTTCCGACTTGTAGGCCCACCAGACATAGCCGACCAGGCTCGCCAGCAGGACAAGTCCTGCGGCCAGCCCGATGGTCCCGGTCAGCACCGCCACAGTGCACAGAAGCGCCGAGCCTCCGAGCGCGATCGAATCCCGCGTGAACGAGGCCGGGTTAACCGAGAGCGGCAGGATTATCGCCGACAGGCCGAGGATGAACAGGATGTTGGCGATGTTCGATCCGACCACATTGCCGATCGCGATGCCCGGCGATCCCGCCAGCGCCGCCTGAACGCTGGTCGCCAGTTCCGGGGTGGACGTGCCGAAGCCGACGATCGTAAGCCCCGCCAGCAGCGGCGAAATGCCCAGCCGCGCCGCCATGCCGACGGCGCCGCGCACCAGCAGCTCGCCTCCGATTGCGAGCAGCACCAGCCCTCCGGCGACAAGCAAAAGCGATTCGGTCATGGCCTTCCTTTCTCACCGTGCGCTCGCAAATCGCCGCGCTGGATGCAAGAAGGCCGCCCGGTCGCCCGGACGGCCTCCGTTGTCGCCGATGCAACGGGCAGCAAGGCCGCCCGTTCCCTGCCGGAGCAGGCTTACATCGAGTAATACATGTCGAACTCGACCGGGCACGGCGTGGTTTCGGTGCGGATCACCTCTTCCCACTTGAGTTCGCAATAGCTTTCGATCTGGTCCTTGGTGAACACGTCGCCCTTGAGCAGGAACTCGTGATCGGCAGCCAGCGAGTCCAGCGCCTCGCGGAGCGAACCGCACACGGTCGGGACTTCGGCGAGTTCGGCCGGCGGCAGATCGTAGAGGTTCTTGTCCATCGCCTCGCCCGGGTGGATCTTGTTCTCGATCCCGTCGAGACCCGCCATCAGCAGTGCCGAGTAGCACAGATAGGGGTTGGCCATCGCATCGGGGAAGCGGAACTCCACGCGCTTGGCCTTGTCGCCCGCACCGTAGGGAATGCGACACGAAGCCGAACGGTTGCGGGCCGAATAGGCCAGCAGCACCGGCGCCTCGAAGCCCGGCACCAGACGCTTGTAGCTGTTGGTGGTCGGATTGGTGAAGGCGTTCAGCGCCTTGGCATGCTTGATGACGCCGCCGATGAAATAGAGGCACATTTCCGACAGACCGGCATATTCGTTGCCGGCGAACATCGGCTTGCCTTCCTTCCAGATCGAGATGTGCGTGTGCATCCCCGAACCGTTATCGGCCTTGATCGGCTTGGGCATGAAGGTCGCGGTCTTGCCATAGGCATGGGCGACCTGGTGCACGACATACTTGTAGATCTGCATGCGGTCGGCGGTCTGCACCAGCGTGCCGAAGGTCAGGCCCAGCTCGTGCTGGGCAGCGGCGACTTCGTGGTGGTGCTTGTCGCAGGGCAGGCCCATTTCGAGCATGGTGGTGACCATCTCGGCGCGGATGTCGACAGCGGAATCGACCGGCGCGACCGGGAAGTAGCCGCCCTTGGCACGCGGGCGGTGGCCCATGTTGCCGTTCTCGTATTCCTTGCTGGTGTTGCCCGGCAGTTCGATATCGTCGATCGCGAAGCCCGAACCGGCATAGCCGTCTTCGAAGCGCACATCGTCGAACATGAAGAACTCGGCTTCGGGGCCGACGTACACGGTGTCACCAAGGCCCGTCGACTTGAGATACGCCTCGGCGCGCTTGGCGGTGGTGCGCGGGTCGCGGCTGTACCAGTCGCCGGTCGAAGGCTCGACGATGTCGCAGTTGATGATCAGCATCGGGGTGGCGCTGAAGGGATCGACCCAGGTTTCGGTCAGGTCCGGCTTCAGGATCATGTCGGATTCGTTGATGACCTTCCAGCCGGCGATCGACGAACCATCGAACATCAGGCCGTCTTCCAGCTCGTCTTCGCCCATGACGCTGGCGACCATGGTGAGGTGCTGCCACTTGCCCTTGGGATCGGTGAAGCGCAGATCGACCCACTCGATTTCCTCGTCCTTGATCTTCTTCAGGACGTCTTTTGCTTTCGACATTTCGGTATTGCCTCCGGGTATTTGATAGGCTTGGCCTGCCCCCGCGGCAGGCCGGAGAGAGTGAAAATCAGATGGCGTCGTCGTTCGTTTCGCCGGTGCGGATGCGCAGCGCGCTCTCAATCGCGGTCACGAAGATCTTGCCGTCGCCGATGCGACCGGTCTGGGCGGCGGCGGCGATGGCTTCGACCACACGTTCCGCCTGATCGTCGGCGACGACGACTTCGAGCTTCACCTTGGGCAGGAAGTCGACGACATATTCGGCGCCGCGGTAGAGTTCGGTATGGCCCTTCTGGCGGCCGAAACCCTTGGCTTCGGTCACGGTGATGCCGGACACGCCGATTTCGTGCAGCGCCTCCTTCACCTCGTCGAGCTTGAAGGGTTTGATGATCGCTTCGATCTTTTTCACGTCGTCCCCATCCGGTTGGCCCATCCGTGCCTGACTGATTGCTGAGACGATTCGTAACAAGAATCGTGCCAAGCCCTAAGGTGATGGCCTTGAACGATCCTTGCCGCTTGAAGACTCAAGGGGAGGGATGTCTTTCGCCGATAGGGCGCGGTTAGCAACATTATGGTGCGCTGCGCAATGGGTGCACAGCATCTGATCGGTGCTTGCCTAAATTTTAAGCAATCGCGCCGCGATTATAGGCGAAGGCCCGTAGTCTCGGGCAGGCCGCACATGATGTTGAGGTTCTGGATCGCGGCCCCCGAAGCGCCCTTGCCGAGGTTGTCGAGCACCGCGATCAGGCGGGCCTGCGTGCCGGTTTCGTCGATGCAGCAATACAGCTCCATGCCGTCCCAAGGCGCGGCATCCTGCCGGATCAACAGTTCACTTGGTGTCTGGACCGGCCAGTTGACGTTGATCAGTGGCGAGCGCTCGAACCAGTTTTCCAGCCAGACCGCAAGATCGATCGGACGGTCGTCGAGCCCCAGCCGCACGAGGTCGAGCGGCACGTCGACAACCATACCGCGAAATGCAGGGATGACGCTGGGCGAAAAGACCGGTGGACGTTCCAGCCCGGCATAGGCCTGCATCTCGGCGAGATGCTTATGCCCCATGCCGAGGCCGTAAGCCCGGAAGGCCAGATCAGGCTCTGCCCTGAAGCGATCGATCAGGGCGTTGCCGCCGCCCGAATAGCCGCTCACCGCATTGACCGAGTAGGGGTAGTCGCGAGGTATGATCCCGTCACGGGTCAGACCGCCGACAAGCGCGAGGAAGCCCGTGGGATAGCACCCCGGATTGCTCACCAACTGCGCGTTGGCGATGGCCTCGTGCCCGATCAGCTCGGGAAAACCATAGGTCCACCCCTCGGCAACGCGGTGCGCGCTGGAGGCGTCGATGATGCGGGTGCCGGAGCCTTCCGCCAGCTTCACCGCCTCCTTCGCCGCCTCGTCGGGCAGGCACAGGATCGCGATGTCGGCGGCGCGGAGTGCGTCGCGGCGGGCGGCTTCGTCCTTGCGCTGGGCGTCGTCGAGCACCAGCAGTTCGAATTCGTTACGCCCTTGCAAACGCTCGCGGATTTCAAGGCCGGTGGTGCCTGCCGCCCCGTCGATGAACAGCCGGATCGCCACCGCGCGTCAGGCGCCCTGCGGGGCGAGATCGCTCGCCCGGCACCAGCCGGAGGGCCCTTGCGGACCCGGGCAACCCCATACCCAGTCGCCTGCGACATCGAGCAGCTCGAACCGGCTTCCTGCGGCAAGCTCGGCGAACACTTCGGCATCGCCGCGCGGATTGAGGCGCAGGCCCGCGCCCGCGCTACCCACCGTGTGGACATGGGGGATGACATAGTGCGCGGCCAGATGCGTGCCCGCGAGCGCCATGTGTGCCAGATCGCCGCGCAGAGGCAGCGTGCCGGGCGCGGGCTTTTCGACCGGACCCTTCAGGCCCAGCACGCCCTGCGGCACTGCATAATCACTGTCCTTGCGCGTCGCGCCGCTCATCTGCGTTCCCGATACTGGTGGCGCCGCAGCCTCTCCCCAGGCACGGCGTGGCAGGCCCGTTAGCGGCAAGCAGCGCGCGGGGCAAGCTTAGCCCGCGTATCGCGCGCGGATGGCGTGCCATGCCGCCCTGAGGCCGAGCCCCCGTCCGCCGCGCGCGCGGCCCGGCTTGGGGGCAGGGCTCCAGGCGAAGGTGTCGAAATGGACCCAGTCCAGCCCCTCTCCGACGAAGCGGTCGAGGAACAGCCCGGCGACGCTCGCCCCCGCAAAGGGGTTTGGCGCCGAGTTCGCCATGTCGGCGACGTCCGAGGCGAGGTATTCGCGGTAGGCATCGTGCAGCGGCAGGCGCCAGGCGGCATCGTCGTTCGCCTTGCCGGCGGCGAGGAAGGCTTCCGCCGTCTCGTCCCTCCGGGCGAAGAGGGCAGGGAGATCCGGCCCCAGCGCCACCCGCGCCGCGCCGGTCAGCGTGGCGAAATCGACGATCAGATCGGGGGTCTCCTCCGAGGCGCGGGTCAGCGCATCGCCGAGGATCAGGCGGCCTTCGGCATCGGTGTTGTCGATCTCGACTGTGAGGCCCTTGCGCGTCTTGAGGATATCGCCGGGCCGGAAGGCATTGCCGGCGATGGCGTTTTCCACTGCCGGAACAAGCAGATGCAGCCGCACCTTCAGCCGCGCGCCCATCACCAGCCCTGCCAGCGCCAGTGCGTGGGCCGCGCCGCCCATGTCCTTCTTCATCAGGCGCATGCCGCTCGCCGGCTTGATGTCGAGGCCGCCGCTATCGAAGCACACCCCCTTGCCGACCACCGCCAGCACCGGGTGCGACGGATCGCCCCAGACGAGGTGCATCAGCCGGGGCGCATGGTGACGGGCCGCCGCCCGGCCCACCGCATGGACCATCGGGTAGTCCTGCTCCAGAGCCTCGCCGCGCACCACGGTCAGTTCCGCTTTGTAGGCCTTGGCGAGCCGCTCGCACTCGGCCTCCAGTGCGGCGGGGCCCATGTCTTCGGGCGGCGCGTTGACGAGATCGCGCACCATTATTTCCGCTTCGGCTTCAGCGACATAGCCGTCAATCTGGCCGACCTGCCCGGTCAGCAGCACGCGCGGGCCCTGTCCCTTGTCCTCGCTCTTGTAGCGGGTGAAGCGGTACTGCCCCGTCACCCACCCGAACATCGCCGGGCCGGGGTCCCCGCTGGCGAGGCGGTAGAGCCCCTCCGGCAGGTCTTCGGCAAGCTTGGCGAGGCACCAGCTCGACAGGCTTTCGGGGTTCGCGACGCCGCCAACCACTAACCACGAATCCCCGTCCGGAACGATGGCATATTGATAGCCGCCGCCTTCGAATTTCTGCGCCGCCAAGGCTGCCCGCTGGCCCGCGGCAAGGCCCTTGGCGAAGGCTTCGAACCCGTCCTTGTTGACGAGGTGGATGGCAATGGCGTCTTCGCCGCGGTCGGGACGGATCAGGGCTTTGGCTTCATGCATTCCCGTTCCATAATCGCCGCAACCCGAATGTCACCAGCGGATTCGGCAGCAGTGGAGGGAAGGGCGATGGCCGAGGCAATGTTCCACATGAAACATGCCGCAAACCCGGGCAAGCGGGGGGCTAGGCGGGGTCTGGAGAGGGTCAAGCCCGCTCTGGCGCGGGGCAAGGGCGACTTTTGGCGGGCCTGCGCAAACCTGCTGTTGGGAACGCTGCTCGCCGCCACCGCGCCCCTATCCGCGCAAGGCGAGGAACAACCCGCCGCGCCGCCGCCCGGCCCGGAAACCGGCACCGTGATCTTCACCGATCAGGAAAACCGCACGGCAGGCGGGAGCGAAGTGGAGCGCAGTTTCAGCTACAGCTGGCCCGCCGAGGTCGCCGCTGTCCCCGCACTGGTCCGCCGCTTCACCGCAGAGCGCGCGCGGATGCTCGCCGACCAGAAGGCCGACTTTACCGAAGGCCTGTCCTATGCCGATGCCGAGGGCTGCTTCGGCTGCAACCGCGATCTGGCCCGCGACTGGTCGGTGGTGGCCGATACGCCGCGCTTTCTGGTGCTGTCGGGCAGTGTCTATGTCTATAGCGGCGGGGCGCATGGAAACACCGGCTTCGAGGCGCTGGTGTGGGACCGGCAGGCGCGGAAAGCCTTCGATAGCAAGCGCATGTTCACCTCCGCAGCCGCGCTGCAAGCCGCGCTGGGCGAGCCGTGGTGCGCAGGCCTGAAGACCGAGCGTGCCGAGCGGCTGGGCGAGGAGGCGAGCGCGGTGATGGGGGAGGACGATATCTTCCCCTGTCCGCCGATTGCCGATCTTCAGCTTTACCCCGTCTCCAGCGACGGGAAGCTGTTCGATCGTATCGAGCTTCTCGCCGGACAATATGTCGCCGGGTCCTATGCCGAGGGGGTTTACGAGGTGACGCTGCCGGTAACGCCAGCAGTGCTCGCGGCAGTGCGGCCCCGCTACAAGGCGGCTTTCGTGGCTGCGAAGTAGCAATTCGCGCCCGCCCACGCTATGTAAAGGCCATGCACGATTATCAACTCGTTGACGGCGATACGACCGTCTACCGCGATGGCTCCATCAAGCTGCACACGCCCGAAGGCTTCGAGGGGATGAGGAAGGCCGGCAGGCTTGCCGCCGAAATCCTCGATGCCTGCGTCGAACTGGTGAAGCCCGGCGTCACCACCGGCAGCATCGACGATGCGATCCGCGGCATGATGCTGGATGCCGGCGCGGTGCCCGCCACGCTCGGCTACCGCGGCTATGCGCACTCCTCGTGCATCTCGATCAACCATGTGATCTGCCACGGCATTCCGGGCGACAAGGTGCTGAAGGATGGCGACATCCTCAATATCGACGTTACCCCGCTGGTCGACGGCTGGCACGGCGATACCAGCCGCATGTTCTATGCGGGCGAACCTTCGCTGAAGGCGCGCAAACTGGTCGAAGTGACCTATGAATGCCTGATGCTCGGCATCGCGGCGGCCCAGCCCGGCGCGCGGCTGGGCGACATCGGCGCGGCGATCGAGGCGCACGCGAACAGCTTCCGCTACGGCGTGGTGCGCGAGTTCTGCGGGCACGGCCTCGGCCGCCTGTTCCACGACGCCCCCGAGGTGGTCCACGCCGCCCGCGCAGGGACGGGGCCGGAGCTGAAGCCGGGGATGTTCTTCACCATCGAGCCGATGATCAACCTCGGCAAGCCCTGGGCCAAGGTACTGGGCGATGGCTGGACCGCCGTGACGCGCGACAAGAGCCTGTCGGCGCAGTTCGAACACTCGATCGCGATCACGGAGACGGGGAACGAGATCTTCACCAAAAGCCCGACCGGTCGGGATTGCCCGCCTTACTCCTGACTTCCCCGTCCCGGGCTCGACCCGGGACCGGGCTTTCTTGCGATCACAAAAACAGCGCCGCCAGCACAGCGCTCATCACCGTCACCAGCCCTACCGAGAACCCCAGCATCGCCAGCACCGGCTTGGTGATCCGCCCGTGCAGCACCCAGTCGTAGCCCGCTGACACCGCGACCGTGATCGGCACCTGCACCGCAATCGCGACCGGATCGGGCAGGCCCAGCACCTGCACCACGCGGGCATAGGCGGGGGTCATCAGCGCCAGCGTCGCGATCAGCATCGCCTGCCGGTGGGCGGCGATGTCGCGGCGGCGGGCGTAGTGCAGCGCGGCGAAGTAGAGCGGGATGAAGGTCGCAAAGGCGGCGAGGTTCACCACCGTCACCTCGGGGCGGCCGAGCTCCTGCCCGATGCGCCATGATATCACCCCGCCGCTCACCAGCATCGCCCCAACCAGTGCGATCGAGGCGCGGCCGGTCGCGCGGTGGGCGGCGAACCTGACCTTGGCGGCAAGGAAGCTCTGGCTTGCCAGCAGGATCAGCCAGGCGATCATGCTCCCGGCGTGGAACACCACCAGCGGCGTGTAGCGCGCCTGCACCTGCGGGTGCACCGCCGCCTTCAGCGCGAAGGCAAACAGCGTGAAGCCCAACAGCCCCAGCGCGATATTGCCCATCAATCTGTTGGCGCGGACATGGCTTTCGGGGGTTCTCACTAATTCTCTCTCGCGGCGCGGATCGCGGCCCCGGCTGCGAAGGGCGCGAGTGCGACCAGCCCGAGGCTTATTGCTCCAACGAAGCCGAGGCTCACTTGATCCTGACGGGCGAGCGCGCCTGCGCCGAAAATCAGGATCGGCAGGGCGAGCGGGATCAGCAGCAGGCCGGAAAGCGCCGCGCCCGCGCGCAAGGATGCGGTCAGCGCGGCGATCATCAATCCGATGGCCGCCAGCCCCGGCGTGCCCGCGAGCAGCCCGAGGAGGAGGATCTGGAAACTCTCGCCCTCGATCTTGAGGAGGGCTGCGGCAGGGAAGGTCGCCAGCAGCAGCGGCGGGCCGAAGCTGAGCCAATGGGCGAGGAGGCGCACCGCCATCATCGCCTCTTCCGCCATGCCGCGCAGCCGCAGCTGGTCGAAAAAGCCCAAGGCGATGTCGCGCGCGACCAGCTTTTCCAAAGGCAGGATCGCCGCCAGCAGCGCCGCGATCCACACTACGCCGCCGCCGGTCTTCGCCAGCACGTTCGCGTCTGGGCCGACCGCGAAGGGAAACAGCATGGCCACCGCGACGAAGAACACCACCGGCAGGGCCGCGCCGCTGCCGGTGAAGGGGAAGAACTGCGCCAGATCGCGGCGGAGCAGGGCGGCGATCATGCGTGATCCTCTTCCGGCGCGGGCGCGAAGTCCTCGATCGCGAAACTCGTCATCCCCGGCACATCCAAGGGCTGGTGCGAGGCGATCAGCGCGATCCCGCCGCCGCCAACGTGGAGCCGGATCAAGGCGATAACCTTGCCGATGGTCTCGGTATCGAGACCGGACAGCGGCTCGTCGAGCAGCCAGATCGGCACCGCGCGATTGAGCAGCGCCGCGAGCGCCGCTCGCTTCTTCTGCCCGGTCGAAAGGAACCGCACCGGAACTTCCAGCAGCGGCCCTAGCCCGAGTATCGTGATCGCGCCGTCGGGACTGGTGCAGCCGTCGACGTGCTCCCAGAAGGCGAGCGCGCGGCCCAGCGGCAAATCGGGATCGAGACCCGTGCGCTCGTCGAGCAAGCCCAGCGCGCCCTCGCGCACCACGCTCCCGGCATAGGGCGTGGTCAGCCCCGCCAGCGCGCGGATCAGGGTCGTCTTGCCCGCCCCGTTCGCGCCCGTCACATGGCACGCCGCGCCGCCTTCGAGCCGGAACGACAGCCGCCGGAACAGCAGCCGCTCCCCGCGCCGGCAGGCGAGGTTTTCGGCGATCAGCGAGGGGTTTGCGGCTTGCATTGCGCCGAAGCGTTAGGGAAAAGGCGGCCCGCAAACAAGCGAAGCGATCCAAGGAACCCCACCATGTCCGTCCCCGAACTCACTGCCGAGGAAACCGCCGCGCTGCTGGCCGCGCACCCGGATTGGGCCGCCGCGCGCGAGGGCAAGGCGATTGCGCGCACCTTCCGCTTCAAGGATTTCTCCGAGGCCTGGGGCTTCATGTCGCGCGTCGCCCTGCTCGCCGAAGCGCAGGACCACCACCCCGAATGGTTCAACGTCTACAACCGCGTCGAGGTGACGCTGACCACGCATGATGCAGGCGCCAGCGGCGGGCTTTCGGCGCGCGACGCCAAGATGGCCGCCGCAATCGATGCCTTACTGGCCTAGGGGCCGCAAACTCGCCCGCAGCTGCTTCCTGACCTTGCCCGGCATCCAGCGCTTGGCGAATGCCATGCGCTTGGCGGTCGCGCCGACGTAGTAATCGAGCTTCGTCCCGTGGACCGCGTCCCAGATCGCCTGCGCGACGTGTTCGACCGGCGTGATCTCCAGCCCCGCGGCCTGCACCCGCGCGCGGATTGGCTCGTTCGACTTGCGGTTGCCGGTGCCATTGAGGAGCGGCGTTTCGATGAAGCCCGGGCACACCGAGGCGACCGTGATCCCGTCGGCGACCCATTCGGCATCGAGGCTCTCTGACACCGCGCGCACCCCGAACTTGGTGGCGCAATAGACGCTCATCCCCGCAGAGCCGACTATCCCCGCGGCGCTGGCGATGTTGATGCAGGCCGAACCCGGGCCGCTTTTCTGCAAGTAGGGGTAGGCCGCCTGCGCGCCGTAGAGCACGCCTTTGAGGTTGATGTCGAGACAGCGGTCGATCTCTTCGGTTTCCAGCTCGCTCAGTGACCCGCCCGTGCCGATCCCGGCATTGTTGACCAGCACATCGATCCGTCCCCCGGCGGCCTCGGCAAAGGCGGCAAGCGCCCCGTCCCACGCCGCCCGGTCACGCACGTCGAGCTTGCCGGACCACTTGGCATCCCCTGCGATTTGCGAGAGGGTTTCGGCCATGCCGGTCTCGGAGATGTCGGCGACACCGACGAACCAGCCCTTGGATGCAAAGTGCAGCGCAGTCGCCCGCCCGATGCCCGATCCGCCGCCGGTGATGAAAATGCTGCGCTGTGCCACTGTGTGATCCCCTCAGATTGCTATTTGCAACCTGTCTAGAACGGACTGACAGGCTTGTCAGCAGGAAGCGTGGCGGAGTTCACAGCGGCAGGTTCTGGGGCGGCTCAAATGGGGTGCGAATGACCGGGAATGGGTGGATTGTTGAACGTCTGGTTCAGCTTTCAAGTTTGGTTCTGTATCGCACGCCTAGGTTGACGCCAAGAACGACTGCAACTGCGATCAGGTGAAGCGGCCCCCGAATTCCCCGGACAGGACCTCACACTTATGTAAGAGTGAGGAATATGACCGACAGTAAGCCTAGGAACTATGTGCATGCGGAGGTTCTCGGAGGGGTTCAGCGCCGTAG
>Ga0114986_1000037_pt1 | contig 36148 bp, 38 predicted proteins | sample Shrwel1BS1Day17_FD_96988 | JGI IMG/M metagenome (GOLD analysis project Ga0114986, IMG submission 96988) | Subsurface microbial communities from deep shales in Ohio, USA - Utica-3 well 1 S-1-Day17 | ecosystem: Environmental > Aquatic > Deep subsurface > Shale gas/oil reservoir > Produced... | reverse complement strand
GATAAAAGAAGAATGTAATGTAAGTATGTAAGAGGTATAAAGAGACAGAAGAACAAAGCCGACCCAGGCGGGCCGGCTTTTCTTTTGGGCTGTTTGCTTATGGGCCGCGATTTTCAGCGGACCAGCTCCGCATAGACCCCGTTGAGCGGCATCGCCCGCAGCACCGTCTGACCTGCAGGGTCCACCATCGCGTCGATCACCTGCTCGATGGCCGGGCCGCCCAACGACCAGATGTCCTGGCTGGCGTCCACACCCACCGCCCCGATGCCGAGGAAGCCGGCACGCTCGATGCCGTGCATGACGTGATCGCCCAGCGTCCAGCCCTGCATGTGCGTGGGCAGCGAGCCGCCACCCTGGATGAGGCCCTTCATGATGTCGCTTGCCATCATCGCTGGCACGTACCAGGCGAAAGCGCCCATCGGTGCCAGGTTGCCGTAGTTCATCTCCTTGATCGCACGCTTGAGCAGCGTCTGGTGGAAGCTGTAGCTGAACTGCTTGAGGTGGAACATGAAGGACCACCGCGGGTCGCTGGCCCAGGCCGGGCGCTGAGCAGCGTTCGGCGTGAGCACCGCGCCTTCGACCCAGCGGTTCACTGCGTTGCGCAGCTTCACGGCCGCCTCGCGTGCCTGGTCCTTGGACATGCCCGTGGCCTCCAGCGCCTTCGGGCTGAGCACCAGCTCGCCGTCGGCGTCGAGGTGGACGTCGTCCTTGGTCAGGCCCAGCTCCTTGAGCCAGCGCTCGCTGTGGAACTCCGGTCGGGTGGCGTGCCGCACGATGAAGCGCGTGGCTGCCTTCGTCGCGCCCACACGCATGCCGCGGTTCCAGGCCTCCATGCCGTTCAGGCGGAACAGCCAGTCGTTGACCTTCTTGGCGCCCGGGGCCATGTAGCCCGACGAGTACTCCTCGGCAACGTGGTGGCTGAGCATGACCGCATCCACCGCGCCGATGTCCTCGGCGAGCTTCTCCCAGCGGTCGAGCTGGCGCTGCTTGGGCTGGTCGCGGAACATGTCGCCCCACTGGGTGAACACCTCACGCATGCCGCGCAGGAAGCTGTCATAGGCCTCGCGCATCGTGGCGCCACGGGCGACCATGCCCAGCGGGTCCACGAACGAGGCGAACAGCGTCAGCGGCAGCAGGCGCAGGTTCTGGTACGCCGTCAGCCAGCTCGTGGCCTTGCGCCACCCGTGGGCCGTGTCCTTGCCCAGGGAGCCTTCGATGGCGCCCACCGAATCCTGCACGAGCTGGAGCTGGCGGTCGGCCCAGGCGTCGGCCTGCTTCTTGTCGGTGAACCGCCCGGCGGCCAGCTCCTCGGCGGCGTGCTTGCGCAGCTCGTTGCCGATGCTGTTCAGGCGGGCGTTGAGCACTTCGCCCTTGGCGCCAAAGCGCTGGGTGTACTCGGCGTTACGCGCGCCCTGGTGGAAGTAGTTCGAGAGCGTGCCCACCAGGCTGTCCTGCAAGAACTTCTGCCGGTCGGCCGGCTCGAAGAAGTCGAGGGTGACTTCCTCCTTACCGGCGAAGAACGGCGACAGCACGCCGTCGGCACGGTCGGGGTCGCGCTTGTTGTCGCGCGCCGGGTCCGTCACGCCGGTGAGTGCGTCCCACACGGCTTCGCCGTCGCGGCCGTACTTCGTGGTGACGAGGTTGATGAACTCGGCGCGCTTGTCCATCAGCTTGTTGAAGTCCCAGACGATGGGGAAGTACTTCTCGCCCCGGTCCTGCAGCTCGACGCCCTTCTCCACCGAGTAGTTGTAGAAGTCGCGCAGGAGCTTGCGGATCTCGCGCACAGCCTCGCGGTGCGGGGCGAACGGGATGTCGGCCAGCTCGGCCTCGTCCTGCAGGTACTTCAGCACCTGGGCCGAGTCGCGCTCGCCCAGGTCCTTCACGATGCGGGCCATCCGGTTGTTGAACCGGGTGTACGACGTGCGGCGTGCGTTGAGGTACCCCTCGGGCAGCCCAGCGCTGCCCTCGTCGCCCGGGTTGGTGAACAGCTCCTTGGCCAGCTTCTGCGCGGTGGCGCTGGGGCTGCGAGCCAGCACGGTCTCGGCCGGGGCCACACGGCTGTAGGCCCACTGGATGGTGCGGTCCATCCGGCGGCGAGCCTTCAGGTTCATGGTGCCCTGGGCGATGATCTTGCCCACCACCTGGCCGGCAGCGCTCGGCTGGGCCAGCTTGCCTTCGTGGAAGGCGATCAGGATGTCGGCGGCACGCTCGTGGTCGGAGATCGCGCCGGCCACGCGCCGCAGGAACTTCTTCACCTTGGCGAAGAAGCTCTTGCCGGACGTGCCGGGCAGATCCAGCAGGCCGGCAGCCCAGAACTGGTAGGCGTAGGCCAGGCGCTCTTCGGCGTTGGCCAGCTGGGCCTGGGCAGCCGGGTGGCCGTCGAGCAGCGCGACGAGGCGGTCGAGAGTCGGGCCGTGGTTGACCAGGCTGGCCAGCACGCGCTTGGCCTGCGGATTGGCCTGCACGAACTTGCTGAAGAAGGCGTGCATGGCCTCGTGGTAGGTGGTCTGCAGCACACCGGGCGCGGAGGTGGTGCTCACGCGCACGATGTTCTCGGCCTCGATCCACTCACCGCTGTAGCCGGTCAGGTTGCGGAACTCCAGGCGCACGCCAGGGAGCACCTTGTGCAGGTACTCCTTGGCGCGGATCATGGCCTCCTGGCTGTTGTCGCCGGCGGCAGCGGTGGTGCTGGCCTGGGCGTTACGAGCGCCACTCGGAGTCCAACGACCTGGTGCAGACTCGCGATACCCGCTCTCAGCCAAGAACTTGGCCACCTCGCGCTCACCCACGTTGTACTCGCGGTCGCGGTTGGCTTTGTCGTCGGTGATGATCGTGGCGCGGGCTTGAACCGCTCGGCCGATCTCGTCCAGGTCGGGGGCGATGCGTCCGCCGCGGTTGCCCTCCGCGGAGACGAACACGACGTCTGACGACGTGTATTGGCCGGTGTTGGCGCGAGCGCCCCACGCCTTGGCGTACTTGGCCGTCGACGATGCAGCGGACCCACGGCCGATGAACTTGTTGGCCTGGTCAGACTTTGCCTGGTCTTTCGCAGCGTAGGGGCCAGTGCCGCCCAGGGCAGGACTACGACCGCCACTCAGCGCGCCTTGGGATTTTGGGGCCTGGGCCGCCACCTCCGGGGCGGCACCTTTGAGCATGGCGCGTGCTTCTTTGTCGTCCTTCCACTCGCCCTCGACACCGTCGTAGAACGAGCCCAGGTCGGTATGGGCCGCAGCACCCATGGCAAACGTCTCGTCGAGCACGCGGATCATGTCGAGTGCCTTGTCGAGCTGGGCGTGCTTGGCCCGGTCGAAGCCTTCGGTGGCCTCGAGGTCCGCGCGCTGCTTGCGCAGGTTGGCCTCCGCGGCCTTGCCGCGCTGCCACATGGCGTAGCCGGTCTTCAGGAACTTGTCCACCTCGGCAGCGGTCTTGAAGTCGTACCGCTCGTTCATCAGACGGTCCATCACGTCCTTCTCGTAGGCGGGGTCGCGGGCAGGTGCTGCGGGCTTCGGTGCTTCGGCCGTCGGTGCTGCGGGTGCTTCGGCCGTCGCTTCGGTCTTCGGGGCTTCGTCGAGCTTGGCGAGGGCTTTCGCCCGCAGGCTCTGGGCTCGGTCGATCTTCATGCGGAGCACGTCGGCGCGGAGCATGTCCGCTTTCCGCCCGGCGGTATCGTCGTCCTCGCGACGGACCAAGGACTCCTTGACCTTGGAGAGCTGGTCTTCGAACTGCGCGATGTCCTTGGTGAGCGCTTCTGCCTTCGCCTCCGCCTTCGCCTTCTCGGCCTCCCGCCGTGCCTTCTGGGCTTCCAGCTCTGCCGGGCTCAGCTTAGTCGCGCGCGCAGCGACTGCGGTCGGCGAAGAGTCGATCTCCTCGGCCAGCATCTTGCGGTACTGGCTGAGCGAGATGTTCGGGCTGTCAAACAGCAGACGCGCGCCGGCGAGGGCGTCCTTCGGGGCCATCTTGTTGAGGATCGCAGCGACCTCGCCGCGCATGTCGGCGGCTCGCTGCATCTCGCTCGCGGAGAGATCCATCATCGAGAGGTTGTCGCCGGTCAGGGCGGCGGCAGCAGCGAAGATGTAGTGCGGCGCGCCAACGAGGTCACCCGTTTTATCGCGGCGGGCAGTGCGGATGCGGCGAGCAATCGCGTCGAGACCTTCCTGCGCCAGCTCCATCCCGCGCGACTTGGCCATGGCCAGCGCCTGACCCTTGTTCTCCATCGGGCGGGCACCAGCGGTAGCGTCGAAGCCCTGCGTGCGGGAGGTGTAGCGCTGATCAGCGAACTCATCGGGGGTCTCGGGCGCTTGGAGCTTGTCGAAGAAGTCGAGGGGCGAGATGTTGTCGTCGGAGTCTTCGCGCCAGCCACCCCAGCGCATATTCCACGACACGTCGGCGGCTTTCTTCGGCTCGGCGGTGTATGCCGCCCGCACGCCGCCGTAGGGGCTGGGCTTGTCGGAACCGAACTCGAGCGGCTTCTTGGGGTCGGCGCCATAGTCCTGCAGGCGGGTCTCTTGGTCCACGACCCGCGTGCGCTCTTCCTCGCCCTGGGCGTTAACCTCCACGCGGTCGACCGCCACCGGGCCTCGTGAGCTGCTCTGTACCGTCGAGAAGCGTTCACCGCTCTTGCGGGTCAAGCCGCGCTGCTGCAGGAACTCTTTGCGCCCCGAAGGCGTCCGCAGTTTCCGGTAGTGCTCCCGCTCGCTGGCCGTCATGGCGGCGTACTCTTGCGGCTGGATCTCCGGCTGCACCTCCTCGCCTTCCAGCGGGTCGGCAGTGAAGAAGTCGTGGTCCTGGTCTTCTGCGACGCGATCTTGATACACCTCCCACGTCCGCTGGTCGCGCTTGGGGTTGTCGGTGAGCACCTTCTTCTGACCCACCTCCTTACCGCCTTCGTACAGGCTGATGGTGCGGCTGACCTTCATCGGTCGGCGGTCGTGCATTGGCAGGTTCCGGGCCGCCCGGCCCTCACGGTACGCCTGGGCGTAACTTTCTGCGCGCGCGGCCCGACCGGCCTTGCGGTCGCCCATCGTCTCCGTGGGCAGCGTCAGCGAGTCCGGGATGCTGTCCTCGGCGAATCGCTGCTTGGTTACCTTGCCGCCGACCGCGGTGATCTTGTAGGGCATGGTGTCGCGCACGTCGCCCGAGGCCAGTACGGCGGCGATCCCTGAGGCGAGATCCTTGAGGAACTGGCTGTCGCGCGAGTCGTCACTCAGCTCTTTTTTGTCGGCGTTCTTCTCGAAGTCCGCCGACTTCTGCTCGCGGCGCTGTTTCGCGGCCCAGCGGGCCAGGTCGTCAGCGCGCATGTGCAGCAGCACGGGCTTGCCCTTGCGCTCGCCCCGCGTTGCGAGCGTGGTCGACTCGAAGGTGATGATGTTGTTGTTGTCGAAGACCTCGGCCCCGGCCAGGCGAGCTTCCTCCTGCATGGCCAGGATCTCGTCCGGCTCGGCAGTCGGAGCCGCCTCAACCAGATCCTTGAAACGGTCAGCGGTCGCCTTACGGGCGAAGTCGACGGCGCGCGAAGCCTTCTCGACAAGGTAGCTCAGCTCGGCTGGCTCCATGCGCTCGACCAGTCGGTCGCTGAGCTGCTCCGCGACAGCCACCTTGTGGTAGTCGAAGAACTCGAGCGCGGATGCATACAGGTCGCGCAGGCGGTCGGCAGAAACGCTGCCCAGATCGCTCGCGCCGGTGATCGCCCGGCGGAAGCGAGCCCGGGTCTGCATGCGTCCGGCGCGGCGGTCCTTGTCGAGGGCGGCGCGTTCTTCAGAGGGCAGCTCGTCATAGCTGCTGAACTCCTTCAGGTCCGGCAGGCCCAGGCGTTTCGGCGCGGGCAGGGCGTTGGGGTCCGTGCCCGTCGGTACTGCGGCATCCAGCGTCGCAGAGAGATCGCTCAGGAGCTTGCGCAGCGCGCGCTCGTCGTCCGCAGAGAGTGGGCTGTCCTTGCTCTTCAGCGCCTCGGCGAGGACCTTGCTGCGGTAGCGGCGGTAGGTGTCGAGCACCTGCTCGGGCGTGTAGCCCCGCTCCTTCATCACCGTCAGCGCGCTCTTAGCCGAGACCTGATAGCGGTGCCCATCGTCGCCCTCGGTGCCCTTCAGGCGCAGCTGCTCGGCCATATCGGCCAGGCGCTTGTCGAGCGCCCGCACGTCGGGGTCGTCCGGCGACTGCTTGTGGAGGATGCGCTCGGGGTCGAACAGGTTCGGGAGGTCCTTCCCACGGAACGGGTCGGGGCGCTCTTTCGTGCCGGCCTTCAGCGTAGGAGTGCGATCGAACCCGTACAGCTTTGGCGCGGCGCCGTTGGCCAGCGCCTTCTCGGCACCGCTCTGCTTGCCGGCCTCGTAGTCCTCGCCGAACTGCTCGCCTTCGTCGTCCTCGATGGCGGCAGCGGTCTTCTCGCCGCCCTGCTCTGCCTCGGTCTCCGGGTCCTCCATCTGACCGCTGTACGCGCTCAGCAGGCCGTTGAGCACCTTGGGGCCACCCACGGCCTGCTCCAGGAGCTGGCGCTGCTTCGCCGTCGCACGGCCTGTGGCCACGCGGTCGACCGCACCCAGGAACTCCGAGCGCAGCTGGGCGCTACCGGCCAGCTCAGCGCGGGCCTTGTCCGGCAGCAGGCGCATCAGCTCCATTGCGGTGCGCGCGTCGTCTTGCTCGTAGGCGGTGTCGTGGTTGCGGATGGTCTCGTCGGCGACTCGGTCTCGCAAGGCATCCAGCATCTCATGTCCGTTGGCAGACATGAGCTTCATCGCCTCGATTCGGGTGATCGCGCCGTCCCGACCAAACGCAGCGTCCATGTCGCGTGCCAGGGAGTTGATGGCGCGCCGGATCTGCGGGGCCATCTCGGCGGCTTTCCGGCGCTTGCCCGACTTCGAGGTCTTCGCGCTCTCGCTGAGCGTGATGAGGTCGCCGAAGTCCTGGCCGAGGCGCTCGAAGTGCTTCCCCGCACGTCCGGTGCGCAAACCGAAGGTCGAGTTTTGCGCCTCGGCCCCGAGGTACGCCCCGAACGTGTCGCCCAGAGACTCGTCGAACGCCCCGGTCTGCTCGGCGCCCTGCATGTTCTTCTTCGTGGCCGCAGCGGTGACGCCCTCGACCGCAGCCTTGCCCACCTTGAACGCGCCCTTGGCCGCCGCCTTCACACCGCGTGTGGCGAGGCCGCCGGCGATGCGGGCCAGCTGCTCGGCCGGCGTGCCCTGCTCAGCGCGGCGGATCAGCTCGTCCTGGTTGTGGCGTTGCGCGATCTTCGTGCTGGCGGCGTCCACTGCACTGCCCAGCATGTCGATGTCGCCGGCACGCGCGCCCTCCTGGATCTGGGCCAGGAGGTCTTGTGCCTCCGGGTCGTCCTGGAACTGCGGCAGATAGCGCTGGGCCATCTTCACGCGCGACTTGAGGTCGTCCATCGGGTCGACGCCTTCAGGCACGCTGTTCAGGTAGTCGATGTCGGCCTTGTCGAACTGGATGCCAGATGCCTGCGGCTTGCCGGCTTCGGGCGCGGCGTCTTCGCCCAGGTCTTCGCCGGCAGCATCGCCCCGGCGGAACACACCCACGGCGCGCGCCAGCAGGCCCTTGCCCTTCTGCGCCGCCTCGGTCACGGTGCCGGTGGCCAGGTCGGCCACGTCCCCGGCCTTCTTGCCGATCGCGTCGCCCGTCTTGCCCAGGCGGTCGTGCCCGGCCTGGGCCATGTTCGAGGCCAGGCTCACCGGACCAGCACCGACGAAGCCGCCAGCGAACGAGTCGACCAGCTCCTGGGTGTCGCCGGTGGTGTCGCGGTTCGGGTTGATGCCCGACTTCATGAGCTGGCTGCCCTTGGCCTGCAGGGCCTCGGTCGTGCCCTCACCGACGAGGTCGAGACCCGCGCGGGCGCCGAGCGGCATGCGGTCGAGCGCACGCAGCGTGCCAGTGCCCACCACGCGCCGAGCTGCCGCTGCCGGCAGCAGGGTGTCGAGCGCGGCGGCGCCGAGGCCGTAGGTGTTGGCTTGGCGGTTCAGGTCCTGGGCGCTGATCTTGTCGGCCAGGGTCGGGTCGTTCATCACGTCCGCGCCGAACTCGCCGGTCAGCTGCCGCTGGTTGATGCCGTAGGCTGTGGCCGGGGCCGCGAACTGCGTCGCCAGCTCGACCGCGCGCCCCAGCGGGGTCTTCGTCATGCCGGCCAAGCGCCCCAGCCCCTGGACGCTACCAGCGGCCATGAGGGGGTCTGCCATCGACGCAGCGCCCTGCCCCACCTGCCCGGCAGCCCAGTCCAGGCCCGAGCCCAGGCTGTTGACCTGGGCCAGGCTCTGCACCTGCGGCGCCACACCGGCGCGGACAGCTTCCAGACCCTGGCGCTGCAGGCGCAGGTTCTCGGCGCCCTGGATGTCGCCGTTCGCACGCAGACTCATCTCGTCGGCGGCCAGGGCGTTGATGTCGGTGCTCAGGCGGCCAGCTTCCCAGCCGCGGCGCAGGCTGCTCTTGCCGTCATTGGCCAGCGCCTGCATGGTCTCCTGCGACGGTGCGGCGTCCAGGGTGAACAGGGGGTTGCGGAGGGATGCCATGCTTCAGTCCTTGCGCTTGGTGGCGCCGTTGTTCTCCAGCATGCGCAGCACGCGCTCGCTGGCCTGGTCGGCCGGGATGTAGTAGGTGTCGCCCTTGGCGGTGCGGATCTCGTAGTCGCCCCGACTGACGTCGCCGGGGGTCAACGCGCCGCTGACTTTGCCCACACGGCCGAAGGTCGCGCCGCGCAGCTCCGGCAACTGGCTGATCTCCGGCGTGGCCGGGTCCCACCCGATCATCTGCAGCAAACCGTTGTTGCGGAGGCGGTTCATACCGCCCACTGCCTGCACCGCCGCTTGGACCTCGGGGGCCAAGGCCTGGCGTTCCTGGGTGCTCATGGACGCCCACTTACCGCTCGTCATCCGCATGGCGGTGTCGTAGAGCTGGTTCTGGAGGGCCTCGTTGGTGTACGGCTTGTCGTCCTTGTCGAGCATGGTGGCCATGCCGCGGAAGTAGCCTCGGGCGTCCTCGTTGTTCTTGGTGTCGAGCCCTTGGAACCCCGTGGCAGCCTGGATCAGGTTGCTCGGATCGCCGCCCATCTGGAGGATGAGCTGCGCCGCCTTGCGCGTGTCGCCGCCGGCCATCTGCATGGCCTGGGCCTGAATCGCCATCTGGGTGGCCTTCAGGCGCTGGTCGTAGCCGTAGCGCAGGCCGGTAGCCTGGGCCTGGGCGAGGTTGCCCTCCAGGTTGCGGTCAGCGCCGTACATCGCCGCATCGGCAGCGGCACGAGCGTTGAACTTGGCAGTTTCGGACGCGAGCTGGGCGGCGTCCGACTTGTCCAGGCTGTCCAGGGTGCGCAGGCCCAGGGCGCGGGTGCGGGGGTCGATGGAGCTGGCCTGGGTGGCGGCGTCGGCCCGCTGCTGCTCGGGCGAGCGTGCGAAGGCGTTGCCATTACGGCCAGTGTTAAACCCGGCGGGTTCGGTCTGCATGGGCTGCTGGGAGGCCGCCAGGGCGCTGCCCATGGCGACCCCTTGGCCAGCCCCTGAAAGGCCCGTGGCGGGGCCAGCAGGCACCACGCTGGACGCCCCGCGGGAGGCCTGGGTGGCGCCCAGACCGTCCACGAGCTGGATGTCGCCCTTGATGTTCTTGCCGCTGTAGACCGTCCGGCCGCTGGCGTCCTTGGTCTTGAAGACCACACCCTCACGAAGGTCATCCGGGAGCTGGGCCGGCACGCTGGCCAGCTCGGGGGCGAAGTTGCGCGACTCGCGCAGGCTCCCCCGGGTGTTGTCCATGTCCAGGCGGCGGGGGTCGTCGAAGCCCACCCCACGGCCCGGGTTCTGCAGGCGGGGGTCAGGGCCGGCGGTTGCGGGCGCGGACTGCCCATTGATGCGGAGCTGACCGCCGAAGGTGTTGCGCAGGCCCCGCTCGTACGCTTCCTTTGCCGGCGAGCCGAACGGGTTGACCGCATCGACCGCCGAGGCGGCCATGCCGCCCAGGTCCATCGTGGCTTCGAGTGCGCCCTTGCTCAGGGACCGACCGGCTGCGCCGAAGTTGCCCTGGCGCAGCGCACTCATCGTGCCTGCTACGCTGGAGTCGACCTCAGGGTCGTCGATCTGATAGGTGCCGAGTTCTTTGCCGGCCGCGAACCCAGCGACCGCCGGGCCGGCGACCCGCCCGACCTTACCAAGTGCACGACCGACGCCCTCGGCCGTCGGGTTGCGCAGCGCGCCGGCTGTGCGCTTGAACCAGCCGGGCTGCGGGTTCGTGGGTGCGACCGGCGTTGCGGGCGCTGCCTTCGGCATCTCCGGCATAGAGAGGCCGCGCCGGCCGTCGCCGTAGTACGCGGGATCGGCCGGGGTACCAAGGGTGGGACGCCGCGAGAGCTGGTCAGCAGTCCATTGGCCGGGGTCGGGAACGGGCGTCGCAGGCGCGACGGCGTTGCGAAGGCTGTCAAACGCGAGGGAACCAGGGGTAGGCATAGAGGTGCTCCGTGAGGAACACCTTCATTGCCGCAGCTCCAGTGGTGGAATGCGTGGATTCTACCGGGTCAGCCGAAAAGATTGACGACCCACTGGAAGAAGCCGCCGAGGTACCAACCGACCGTGAACACGAACCCCGAGTCGGCCGGGGCAGGCGGCACTACGCGGGCAGCGACAAACCCCAACAAGACCAAGATGGCGCCGATCCAGTTACCAGCCTTCTCTGTCATAACCTTCATCCTCCTGCGCCGATCCTACCTCACACGTCGGTGCCGGTGTAGCCCGTCGAGGCGTGCAGCGCGTTGAGAGTTGCGGCAGCTTGCACGCTGATAGCCTGCATCGCGTTCGTGATCGCCCCCACCTTCTCCTTCAGGTAGCCCAGCTCGATCTGGGCCTTGTCCTTCACGAATTGGGTCTGGATCTCGTAGACGCCCATCGAGTTCTTGAGCAGCAGCTCCTTCAGGCCCACCTGCGCCTGGTAGTACGCCGTCAGCGCCTGTTCCAGCTGAGCCGAGGCCTGGGCCGACTGCACCACCTTCTCGGCGGGGAAGGTGTAGCCGAAGGTCATGCGGGCCAGGTAATCCAGCCCCGCCTGTACCGACGCCTTGCGCACGTCCAGCGCCGTGGTCAAGGCGAAGCGGGTGTTCTCCAGCTCGATCTCGGCCTGCTTGATGGCCACCTCGCGCGAGGACTTGGCCAGGTTGTCGCGCAGGTTCTGACGCACCATCAGGAGCTGGTGGGCCGCAGCGCCAGGAGGCAGCGGGTACCGGCGGGCCGCCCAGGCCGCAGTGATCTCCTCCTCGCCCTGCTGGGCCTCGTCCTGCAGGCGGTCGCGCTCCCGCTGCCAGATCTGGTCCTCGACAAACGGGCTGAGCCCGGTGCCCCCGGTGGTCAGCGCCTTGTTCACCCAGGCCTGAGCCGCGGTGTACTCGGCGTCCCAGGGGAAGTTGGTGCTGAGGAAGCCCGTGAACATGTTGGCCAGCTGGCTGATCAGCTCCGTGGCCCCCGTGCCCATCTCGGCCAGCAGCGTCGAGCGCCGGGCCAGCACGTCGCCCGTGTTGATCGTCGCGCTCACGCTCGGGACGGCGATGCCGTTGAGCGTCGGCGCGGCGGCGCTCGCTGCGTCGATGGCCTGGGTCGCATAGTCGTCGACCTGGACCATCTTCGCCTGGGCGATGTCGTGCGAGGCGTTGATGACGCCGGCGGCAAAGACGGCAGCAGCAGAGCTGCCGGTGTAGTTGATGATGGGCATCAGATCCTCCGAGTGAGGTTGGCGATCATGAGCTGCACGCTGGCGAGGTCGAAGTCAGCGCCTTCGACGTTGACCAGCTCAAGCAGGATGTGGGTGGCTTTCAGGCCTCGGCCGCAGTCGGCGCGCTGGGTGGTGAGCAGCGGGTTGTGCGTCCGCAGCGGGTAGGTGAAGGTCTGCCCGTTGGCGGTGATCCGCACGGCCATGTTGCCGCTCGTGCCCAGGTAGACGTACTGCACGGTCTTCTGCATGGTGCTGCCCAAGAGCTGCACGCCGAGACTGACCGTGGCGGCGATGGGCTCTCCGTCGTCACTGTCGCCGCCGAGCAGGTAGATGCCGTCGGCCCTGCAGGCCAGCTCGTCCGAGTAGCCGGTGAAGTCGTGGTTGGAGTACATGGCGCTGGCGCCGGTCTCCGCGTTGATGATCCAGGTGGTCATGCGCCGTCCTTGGAGTTGTGGGCGTAGCAGATGTGGAGGTATGCGTGACGCTTGCCGTCGTCGGGCACGCCGCCGCGCTGGTTGGGCCCCGCGACTTCCGAGTCGGCGAGCAGCGTGGTCGAGCTGTCCTGCAGGTTGTAGAAGAAGCACTTCGAGCGCAGCTCAGCTGTGGTGAGGTCGGGCGTGTATTGGCGCCCAACGACGCACAGCAACCGACTTGGGTCGGTCGGGTCTGCTGCGGCCTCAGCAAACACGTTCGTGCCCTGGACCCCCAGCGCCCCGGGGATGTCGGCGATCACCGCCGTGCCGTGCCGAAGCTCCGCCTTGTCCACTACAGGCGGCGCTGGCAGGAAGACTATGCGCTCCGGCGTCACCGAGAGATTGGGGAACGTCGCTGTCTCGGAAGCAGACACGGGGCCTTGGCTGACGGGGTAAGTCACCCGATAGACGCCGACCCGCAGATCCAGCGGCCATAGGGCGGCGTTCAGGCTGCCTTCGGCGGACGCAGACTCGCTGAGCGTGACCCCCTCGCCGAACGTCCCTGACAAGGCCAGGAGCGAACGCGTCCGCTGCTCCGTGCTCGTCAGAAGCAGAACCTCTTGCCCGCCCACCAGATATTTGTCGGAGTTGGACTTGTTGGTCCAAGACGTCTCCTCGATCTTGGTCCCCTCGATAGGGGCACCCGGACCCGGAGAGTCGTTGGTGAGTTTGTGAAGGACGAAGGACTCTTGTGTACGCTCCGTCGAGACCACGTACAGGGTCGGCGCGCTCGCACCTGCTGCGAAATCGGCGGCCCCTACGGAGTACCCGAGAGTCTGTGTGAGCGTGGTGGTCCCCGACTCCGCTGTCCCGCTGGTGCTCGTGGTCGTGCCACTCGGCACACCCGTGACGAGGTCCCGCGTGCTGGAGAACGCCGGGGCTCCCCGCCCCGGGCACGACATCAGCACGGGCGATAGGCGGTCGGTGCCGGTACACACGGCGGCGGTCCCGAACGAGTCGAACAGAAATGGACCGTCGTAGTCGTCCCCCGACGCGCCCAGCGCCTGCAGTCCTGGCCGGATGTCATAGGCCGAGTAATCCGTCCCAGAGGTCTGCCCGGCCAGCTCCAGCGGACACACGATGTACCGCCATGGGCCGAGAGTGGCGGCGCCGAAGGGCTGCCAGAAATCCCACGCCACCATCTTGAGGAAGTCCTTCACCACCCCATCGGTGCCGGCAAGTCGGACGACGCAGGCCCCGACGACGAGGTAGGGGGTCACGTACTTGCGTCCGTTGACCCAGATGGCCGAGCCGTACGGAGTTGCGTAACTCTGAGTCAGAAGCCCATAGCTGTACCAAGAGGAGAACGCCCCAGGCAGACCGTTCTCGGCCACTGAGTTGTCAGCGCCGTACTGCGGGCGCGTTGGCGAGCCGTACCGCCCCCGGGCCCGCCACGACACCACCGTCTTCTTGTCCGCACTGACCCAGTTGATCGTGCGCATGTAGGGCGTGTCAGACCGCTGGGCGCCGACGACGTCCGTCTTGCCGTCCTTCTTCCGCAGCTTCAGCATGACCGACGGCCGGGCGTGCGGCACAGCCGTGTAGACGCCTGTCGGACTGTAGTACCCAGCCGTCGCCGGGTCGACGTCACTGATGCGGAACTTCAGCCGCACGTCATCGCCCGGCAGGCTCTCCACCTCGCGGAACATGCCCTTCTTGCGGGCGATGAAGCCAGGTCCCGACGAGGTCTGGTATGGCGCGTCGGTCATTTCGAGGGCGCGCAGCTTCCCCTCGCCGACGGCGTTCGGGCCGCCCCACAGCTTAGGGAAGAAGCTCTTCATCGCGTGCTCACCAGGAATTGCTTGAGCCCGCCGCGCTCGATGAAAGTGCCGGCGGCCGAGTCCATGAGCGGGAAGTCGATGTCGCGCTCTTGGAGGTTCTTCGCCACCCCGTTGTTGTCGGCACGCACGAGGCCGCGATGGCTCATCCACCACACTGCCTTGCCATTCGGCACAGCGCCGCTGCCACCGAAAGGCGCTCCGTAGGGCAGGACCACGCGCGGCTCCGTCTCGGCCAGGTCGCCGGCGAACCAGTACGCCTGGTCAGCGACGACGTAGACGCCGTTCTCGCACGGCTCCACGACCGTGATCTCGGCGGGCAGCGGGATGTACCCCTTGCTCGGCACGCACAGTGCTGAGTAGGGCTCGCTGAAACACAGCGTGTTGCCGGTGGCCACCAGCACGCGCCCCATGTGGCTGCGCACGATGCGGCCCACCGGCAGCTCGGCGAGGTTCTGGGTGTAGCACCGTGCGCCGAGCGGCCCCACCGACGTGATGAGCACCGTGCCCGCTGACGACACGGTGCGTGCGCGCTGGAGCGTCTGTCCGTTCGGAGCCGTCAGGTAGATGTTCACTTCCTCCGCGCCAGCAGGCAGCGCAGGGACCTCGACGGCCAAGCCGCCGGGCGACTCCAGGGTGATGAGCACGGGCGTGGAGGCGGGGCCCAGCCCGAGGGCGCTGGCGAAAGCAATGGCGACCTGGTACGCGCCGGCAGGCATGACGCCAACGACTGCCGACACGGTTGGGGGCGGCGCGGCAGGTGCTGCGAGCGGGAGCGCCTCGTCGCCGACGATCCGCCCCATCTCATGCCCGTTCGCGAACAGCACGTCGCCGACGGGCGTGGCCGAGAACGACATTCGCGCCCCCGGCTCAAGTCCGCTGCGGGGCGTCACCACCGTGCGATCGGGCAGCACGATCTTCAGGTCCTGCCCGTCGACGAAGTAGTGCCGGTCGCCGATCTTGGCCAAGCTGTGGCAGTCCGTCCCAGGGACGAGCTTGACGTAGCCCGGCCGGCGCCGCAGCGTGCCTGCGTTCGTGACGTCCACGTTGGTCGCGCTGCGCAGAAGCTGCACGCGCTCCTCCACGTCAAAGAGCGCGTGGTCGGGCAGCCGGTTGTTCATGCCCCGCTTGAACGGGCCGAGGGTGGGGTTCGTGATGCGCGAGGTCATGGCTCATTCTATCGCCGATAGCAAAACGACAAACGAGGTAGAGCCACGCCCCAGCGGAGTTGACCGGGGCGTGGCTCAGGTGGGGAGTTGGATACGGAGGTAGCACGAGTCCCCCGAAACGGCGGCCACCCCCCACTGGGCCGAGTGCCGAATTCAGTTCGTCATCTGCCACGCCTGGCGCAGCAGTCGACGACACCCTTTCAGGGTTTCGCCGGTGTCTTTGGCGCTGACTGCGAAGCGGGCGAGTTCGAGCTGGCCGGCTTCATCGATGAGAAGATCTTCTGCATCCACGCCTCGTAGTCCGGGATGTCGTTCTCCATCACCTCCTTCGGAGGCTGCGGCACTCGGGGGATGGCCGGCGCGACCTGCACCACTTCGGGCTGCGAGGCGCAGCCGCCGAGAAAGGTCAGCAACGCGAGCGTCGCGATCAGCAAGCTGCGAGCGAAGTTCATTGACGGTCTCCATCTGGTTGGCGTTGGCATCGTGCTCTTTGTCGCGGGCCTTCTCGACCGACCTGGCCGCCACGGTCACGGTCTTCGCCTTGAGCTGAGCGAGCTGGGCCTTGGCCTCGGCGGCCTGTTCGCGGGCGTAGAGCCAGCCGGTACAGGCCAGGAGCAGCAGCACAGCGAGCAGCGCGATAGCGCCGAGCATGACGTGATCAAGACGCTGCATAGACGCCCTCCATGCACTGCTTGTAGGTCGCCTTGCGGCGGGTCCAGAGGCCCGCGCACACGCGGTTGGGCTGCGAGCAGTCCTGCCCCTTGTAGAAGCGCCACTCCAGGATCTGGCGGCACGCACCGGAGTAGTCACCGGCGTTGAGCCTGCGCACGAGGGTCGAGCCGCAGAACGCACCAGAGCCGATGTTGTAGGCCAGGTTCACATAGGCGTCGTACTCGGCCTGCGTGAGCGGCACGCGCACGCACTCCTTGATGGCGCCCTCGAACTTGGACACGTCGCGCAGAGCACGCTCCAGGGCGACGGGCGGCGTGATCGTGTCGCCGAGCTTGACGCCCTCGGTGGTGCCGAACCCGATGGTGGGCACGTCGCCCTTGGTCGGGATGACGGCGGTGCTGGTGTAGCTCTCGTCGCGGGTCAGGCCCACGAAGGCCGCGGCTGACATGGCGAGCGCAGCGACGGCGATGCGGTTGCGGAGTTCCATCACAGGTACTCCCCGCGGATCGCTCGCATGCGCGCTTCGTGCTCAGTCTGGTGGCGCCGGTCCTGGCGCAAACGGAAGAAGATGTTCACCAGCAAGCCGATCACGCCGATGACGATGCCGAGGATCACCCCGGCCTCGCTCGATGCGAACCAGCCCCACACGCTGGTGCCTGCCCCCGCGTAGGTCATCTTGGAAGCCACGGCTGCGGCTGCGGCTTCGGCGGTCTGTTGCTTTACATCGTCCATGGTGCTTACAGAGTTGCGTCGATCTTGGTCTGCACCTGGTTCAGCGTCGTTTGATCCGCAGGCGAAGTCGGGAGGTTGTCGGTCTTGGTCTTGATCTCGTCGATCTTGGCCTCCTGAGCCGGCGTCAGGCCGGAGGCCACGGTCAGGGTGCGAGTGGTGTTACTCCACACGGCATTGGCGATAGCCGACGTATCGACCGTGATCGCGCTGTAGCTGCTCGCAGCAAGGCGGGACGAGACCGCCACGTCCAGTCGGGCCAGCTCTGGCGTCAGTTCGGCGCGGACCGCGGCGGCGTTCTGAGCTGCGGTCGGGGCCGTACTCGGCGCCGTGTACGAAGCGGCTGCCAGCCGGCTGCTGACGGCGGCGTCCAGTCGGGCCAGCTCGGCCGCCAAGTTGGTTCGCACCGCCGCCGCCACGTCAGTCGCCGCGGGGGCAGCAGACGGGGCGGTGTAGCTGGCGGTGGCCAGCCGGCTGCTGACGGTGGCGTCCAGCCGGGCCAGCTCGGTCGCCAGCTCCGTGCGCACCGCCGAGGCGTTCTGAGCGGCGGTCGGAGCCGCCGGGCTGGTCAGCGTGCGGGTCGCGCTCGCCCAGACGGCGTTGGCGATGGCGGCGTTGTCGACCGTGGTAGTGCCGCCGGAACCGGACACGCTGATCGCGTAGGCCTTGCCCGGGTCCATCTGGATGCTGCCGCTGTTGGTCGCGATCACGGTGCTGCCGTCTTTCCGTGTGAGGTGGCCGCCGATGACGCGCAGCGGAATGCCGCTCACGTTGTCGAGCTTCATGTCGACCAGGGCTTGGTCGATCACGAAGTTCACGTCGTCGATGGCCGAGAGCGCGCCGAAGAACACGCTGCGGATGCCCTCCTCGGTGGTCTGGTAGTGCTGCATCCAGGCGTAGAGCCGCTGCACGGTCGTGATGCCGTCGGGGTCGTTGATGTCGACTTCGATGTTCGTGCCGTCCGTCGCGAACTCGGTGACGGTACTGCCGTCGATGCCGGCCTGCAGGTAGACGGTGTCCTCGTCCTGCACGTCGAGGAACGACAGGCCCGAGGACGTGAGCACGCCGACTGTCTCGAGGGGCAGCTTGGTGCTGTGCTCGGCGCGCAGCCGGATGATGTGCGACGAGACGTAGGTCGTGGCCAGGGTCAGCCCGGTGCCCGCGAGCACCCCGTTGTAGATCTCCGTCGCCGACGTCAGGTCGTAGATCTGCACGCGGCTGCCGGCGATCAGTGCGGGCGCGGTGATCGTCACAGCGCGGCCGGTCGCATCAGTGAACGCGCCGGTCACGTTGCTGCGGCCCACCACGCTGTAGCTCGTGGTGAAGTCGCTGCCGTCGCTGCTGGTGATGTGCACGGCCCGGCCCAGGTTCGCGGTTTGGCACAGGTCGGCGATGCATGCCTGGAACACCTCGGCCGTGGTCACTGCGCCCGTCACCGTGATGGTCTGAGCGGTGTGGTCCACCACCACAGGCAGCGCCAGAGCGGCTGCTTCAGTCATGGTGATGCGCGGGTCGGCCGTGCGGTAGACGTTGTTGTCGAAGACGTAGCCGAAATGTCGGACGGTCTCGACCCAGGGGGAGTCGGGCACGCCGTCGAACCAGCAGTAGGCGCCCGTCGTGTTCGCCGCAGACGCCGCTGAGTAGGTCACCGTGACATCCACCCGGTAGGCTTTGGTGTTAGACACCGTCAGCGAATAGGGGTGCCAGGCGTCCGGAGATCCTGCGGGGGCAACAACCTGGACATCTGCCTGCCCCGACACAGAGGCCGTCACTCGCGGCGCAAAGCTTGTGCCGTAGGTCGCGTTGTAACGCATGGCTCCGACCAAGGTGGCAGTCTGTCCTGCTGCGAGAGGGAAAGTGAACGAGTAGGTGTGAGTGATGCCGGAATACCAGCAGTCCATCCGTACGGACGAAGCGCCACGCCAATACACGTCGTTGTCGCGGAGCATGCTGCCGGCCGGCGTGTACCGCTCGTGCTTTGTTGGGTCCGAATCTCGATACATGATGCTGACGACGGTGTCCTTGTAGGTCGTCTCGAGGTTGCTGCCGACCCGAGCAAGCGACATTTGAGGCGGCATCGTGCAGTTGCGGAACGTGACGTTGTAATAGATGCCGCCTGCTTTGAACTTGAGTGCGGTGGTCTGCGCCGCAGGTCCGTTCACAGACCCGAAATCGCAGTCCGAGATATCGAGCTTCGGCATGTTTGCCGAAGTGAACGCGCCCACGTCAAACAGCGAGGTAATGTTCGGCGCTTTGATGCCCTTCAGCAGTGCGGATGCCTGGACGCTGCTGGTCCCTCCCGAACCCCACAGACCGCCCCCGAGGCAGGCCAGCACCTCGATGCCAGAGTGGGACACCGGGAATGCTGTCGACGTCGATGCGGTCGCGCAGTACGCGAAGCCGACGTAGTTGTCGCCGCCGGTGAACCCCGACCCAACGGCCATGTAGCCGATCGTGGCGCTGCTGTTGTTGGGGCCGATAGTTGAGAGGCATTTTGTCGCAGTAGGGCTCGACCCCAGGATGCCGACCCCTTGGACAAACGAAGAGCCGAACACAATCGTCTGAGTCGAACCGACCACCGACCCCAGGTTGTGAGCGCTCACCCCCTCACACTGCACCAAGATCGACGCCGCTGCGGTGAGAGAGAGCGTTGCCTGGTTCAGGTTCGACGACGTGTTCGTGCCGATGTTTCGCACTTCCAGGTAGCCAACCTCAAAGGCGCCTGCGGCTTGCAGTGAGCCTGAGATGTTCAGTTGGCAAGCCGCCTGAGGCATCCAACGCACATTGCGGGTCATGTTGGCGACGCGCCGCCCAACAGAACTCCCCTCAGGCAGGGCTGCCCCGAGGGTGACCAGCACCCCCGTGGTAGTGGGGGTGATCGCAGTGATGGCGCGGATGCTAGTCAGCGTCGGCATAGTCGCCGTCGCAGAGGCCGGTCCGAACGTCAGCCAGTCGCCAACCTGCCACCCTGAGGCGTCTGCGACGCGGATGACGGTGTCGGTCTGAGCCGCAGCGTCCAAGAAGCTGGTCACGACAGTCTTCGCTGCGCCCCAGACCTTGAATGTCGTGCCGGCAGCAGTCGGCGTGGCGAAGTTGTACTTGAGGTTGGCGAGCGTCGCGCTGCCGTTCGGGGAGAACACCGACGTGACGTTTGCCGGGATGGGATCGTCCTTCGTGCCCTGGTCCCACGCCCCGTTCGCGCCCCAGCCGATGTTTCCGCGCAGCGTGAGAGAGGTGTTCACGGTGCGCGAAAACCGCAGCGTGCCGGCAACCCAAAGGCTGGCGGTCGTGCTCACCCCGTTGATGCTGATCGTCGCGGTGCTGTCATCGCCCCAGGTGTAGGTGCCATCCACCGTCACGGTGTGGCCTGCGCTGATCAGCACGCGGTCGCCCGACACAGGCACGACACCCCCGTTCCAGACGGTCGGGTCGGATGCGAGGCCGCTCTTGATGCTGTAGATGTTTGCCATGTCAGGTGTAGCTCAGGGTTGTGCGGTTCGGCCAGTCGGCGGCCAGGTTCGCTGTGGCGCGGCTCGTGATCGCGGGCGGGTAGCTCGCGTAGTCGAGGCGCAGGATGCGCGTCGCGTAGCCGACGTAGGCCACGGGGCGGCTGGCATCGACCTGCAGGCTCTTGCCGTACGGCAGCGCATCGGCGCCGGGCTCCCCCTGCGGCCCGACCTCGCCCTGCGGCCCGACCTCGCCCTGCGGCCCGACCTCGCCCTGCGGCCCTTGGATGCCTTGCGGGCCAGGCTCGCCCTGGGGGCCTTGGGCACCGTCGTCGCCCTTGTCGCCCTTCGGCCCGTCCACGCCCGGCAGACCCTGGGCGGCGACCTCCAGCACGACGAACTCAGGCTCCCCCGCGGGCACCTCCACCACGGTGGTCTCCGCGCTGACTTCCGCGACGATGGGCGTCGCGTCCTCCAGCACGATGGCGGTGACGGCGGGGGACGTGCTCATCGCGTCACCTGCGGGTTCACGCGGACGATGCCGGCCATCAGGCGCACGACGCGCCCGCTCACCGGGTACACCAGCTCCAGGTCATAGACCGCGTCGCCCGCCGGCAGCTGGCTCGTGGCAGCTTCGTCCAGGTCGATGGTCAGCGTGCCGGCAGGGCCGCCGAGGGCCAAGCGGCCGTTCTCGGTCGTCATCTCCAGCAGCACGTTCTTGGCCTGTACGGTGGTGCGGATCTGGGCCCGCGCCGTGCAGCCGGAGAAGTCGACCGGCCCTGCAGGGTCGCCCACCTTCCAGGTGATCGTGCGCGTGTAGTTCGCGCCCTGCAGGACGTTCAGGGGGAAGTTGGCTGGCTTCATAGCTCGCGGCAAGTTCGGTTCGGTCAGGGCAGCGGTCTCGGCCGAGCCGCTGGAGACCAGGCTGTCGAGCAGCACGGCGCCCACGGACTGGAGCTGCGGCATGCCGGCCATTGCGGCCTGGACCACATCAGCCAAGGTCGTGGAGCCGACCGCCTGGGCGAGCACCTTTGCGACAGCGGCGCCGGCGACTGCTGCCAGCGCTGCCGCACCCGAAGCGACGCGGGCAGCCAGGGCTGCGGACGTGGCGGCGGCGGAGGACTGGGACACTGCTTCCAGCACGACGGCCGACGAGGCAACAGCCCCAGGCGTGCCGCCAGAAGTGCCGAACTCGAAGGTGAGCGCGTTCCCGGCCGGTGGGGTGTAGCCGGCCGCCGAGCTGAAGCTGAACGTCAGGGCGTTGCCGACCGGCGGGGTGTAGCTCATACCTTCTCCACGGGCGTGACGTTCGTGTAGACCTTGGCGTTGTCAGTCGCCGAGCCGGCGGCGATCACCGTGACCGGCGAGGGGTCCTGCATCAGGATGGAGAAGTTGCCTGCGGCGTCGGTCATCCCCATCTGAGCGGTCAGCCAGCGGTCGACCACGATGACCACTCCACCGGGGGCCGGCGGCGGGCCGCCGTCCGTCGTGATGACGCCGGCGATCTCGTAGTCCACCAGGCCCACCGCGTACGTGGTGTTGTCGGCCATGACCCCGTTGTTCAGCGTCCGGGTGCACTGGGTGGTCCAGCTGGCGCCATCGTCAGACCATTGGAGCGCGAACTGGTCAGGCTGCTGCCCGCCCGCACCCGGGGTGGTGCGGAAGTCGGCCGAGACCAGCGCGCGGGGTTCGGACCCGAAGTCGAACTTCACCCACGGCGCCGCAGGGTCCCCCGGCGTGTCGTTGCCGTTCAGCGTGGTGGGCTGGTAGGCCTCGGTGCCGACGGACGCCTCGATAGTCGAGTTGCCGGTGCCGCTCGCAGTCACGAGCGTGGCGGTGCCGAGCTGGAACGAGTACACGGCCTCGTTGCCGTCGGCACCGTACGGCGCCAGCATGCTGAACGTCACGAGGTTGCCACCCTGGGCGTTCGCCATGTTGGCGAACCGCCAGAATCGGTGCGGTTGGGGCATGCTGCCTCCGATCAGGCGTTGCCTGCGGTCAGAGTCTTCGCCGACACCGTGACGGTTTGCGTGGCAGACACAGTCGCGTTGTCGATGATCATGTCGCCGCCGCCACCGGCGACGGTCACAGTGCCCTGCTCATGGCAGGTGTCGCCCGCCGCGTTCAGGATGCGGTAGTAGCCGATGGTGCCGGCGCCGCTGGCCTGGCCCGACCAGGTGCCGGCCAGGGCTTTGGAGCCGCCGGCAGCGTCATCGTAGAAGTTCGACGGCAGAGCCATCTCCAGCAGCAGGCTGCCGGTGGCGGCGGCGGCGCAGTTGGCCGGCATGGCGCCGGAGTAGAAACGCAGCTTGGGGGACGCGCCGATGGCGACCTCGACAGCGTCGAGCATGGCGTTGCGCACGGCGGCAGAGAATTGCACGGTCATTACAGACCTCCGTAGGTGGTGGTGCCAGCACTGCGGCGCTGGCGGCTCAGCTCGGCTTGGACGAAGCTGCAATAGGCGCGGAAGGCACCTTCAAATTCCTGGGCCTTGCTCTTGTCGAAGGTCTCAGCATCCGGCTTCAGGTACGCGCGGGACTTCATCCACAGCAGCAGGTGCTCGTGGTGCTGCTCGGCCACCTCGATCCGGCTGTCTTCGCCGTCGATGCTGCCGAACGGCATCCGCAGGACGCTCAGGTTCAGCACGTCGGCCTTGGTGGGCACGGGCCACACGCGGGCCTTGCCGTCTTCCAGTCCGGTGACCACCGCGCGAACCTCGCCGGTCAGCCCAGGACGGAAGACGTAGCCCTTGTCCTGAGCGGTCTCGGGCGACACGACGTCGAGGCGCCGACCCGTGCTACCGAGCGTGACGGTGCGGACCTTGAGCACTTTCGGGCTGAGGTCGTACCAGGTCTCGCCCGGCACGACCTCGATCTCGGTCACGTAGGACGACGAGTCAGCGATGCCGCCCGTCAGCCGGGCAAGCATCGACTGGGCGCTGTTGGCGTAGGCGAACACCTCCTCGTCAGACCAGAGGTACGGCTCGACGGTGTCCACCATCTCGAGGCGGAAGCGGTGGAGGAGTTCGCCCGGCGTCATCAGTCAGCCTTGGCTTCGCCGCGAGCTTCGACGAACGCGTTCCAGTAGCGCAGGCGCTCCTGGCTCGGCAGGCCCCAGCCCAGCACGGAGTTCACGGCCTTGCCGCCGGGGGCGCCGGAGGCAGCGAAGTCTTCACGGGCGCCTTTCAGCACGATGGCCTCGAACGCAGCGAACACAGCGGCCTGGCGCTCTGCCGGGTCGGTGGGCTCGTCCGTGGTCGACTTCTCGTCCTCGGGCAGCTCGCTCTCGGGGATGGCGCCGACGGCGATCACGTCGTTGTAGGCTTCGGGCGGCACGTAGGTCAGCTCGCCCTTGACGAAGTCGATGACGTGGCCCTTCGTGGTGGGCACGGTCAGCGTGCGGTGCAGCTTGAATTTCATGTGGGTTCTCCTGGAAGAACGGGGCCGAAGCCCCGTTCATTTCAACGCGACGATCAGTTCGGCTGCACCTCGTGGGAGCGGCCCGTGATGGTGTAGAGCGCGCGCACGGTGACGGTGCCCGCGGTGGCGTTGCCGCCAGCGTTGGCGAACGTCAGGCGCAGGTCCTCGCCGTTGCCGCGGTAGCCGGTGGGCACCAGGGCGGTACGGCCGGCGGCCTTGATCGACGTGGCGGCCAGGTAGCGGGTCGCGTTGCCCGAGTCGCCGACGGCGACGGTGGCGGTACCCGAGTCGTTCGATGCGGTCTCCACGACCACCTCACCGCCGATGAGGACGGCGTTGGTGGGCAGGTTGATCGCGTCGAAGACCGCGGAGGCACCGCCGGCGCCGAAGGCGCGCACAGCGCCGTCGGTGGCCACCATGGTGTCCGTCAGACTGAAGGTGAACTCAGCCACCAGCGGGTACTGGCGGGCGCTGTTCTTGCGGAGTTGCGGCATGGTCGTACCCTCCTTATTGAGCGACGTAGCACGAGATCACGCCGAAGTCTTCGGTGCTGTTCTCGTAGATGGTCTGGAAGGTCGGCTTCTTGAAGCCCAGGATCTTGCCGACCGAGATACCCTGCTGGTTCTCGTAGTCGAAGCCCTTCTCCTCCCAGTACGGGGCGCCGATGTCGGCCATGCCCAGCGACTGAGCGCCGCAGAACAGGATCTGGCAGCCGTCCACGTTGCCGGTCGCGCCCCACTTGCTGCCGGCGGCCGCGCCACGGGTGTTGTAGACGTGGCGGAACTCGTGCAGGTAGATGCCGTCGATCTTGACCGAGCTGCCGCTGAACAGCGCCTCGTTCTTGTCACGCTGCTGCGAGTGACGCAGGTTCAGCATGTAGTCCGGGTCCTGCTTCAGCTTGGCGAAGGCCGTGGGCGACAGGAAGGCGTGGAAGGTCTCCTCGCCGCCATCCATCACGCCGCGGATGTAGCGCTCCTTGGCGTAGGCCTTCAGCTGGACGAACATGCTCCAGGTCGGGGTGTCGGTGGCGGCCAGGCCGGAGGTGGCAGCGCCGGCAACCAGGGCCTTGGCGGTGCCGTCCCAACGCAGGCGGCGGTTCGCGGTCGGGGCCGACACGTCGGCGGCGAACTCCAGGAACTGCAGGTCCGAGCCCACGCGGTTGCCGCCGGTGTTGGTCTTGCCGTACGACACACCCGACAGCGTCAAGAACGCCATCTGGTCGATACGGTCGGCGAGCCAGTAGGCCAGCACGTCGCGGCTGTTGTTGCGGAACTCGACCACGGACTTCTGGTCGGCCATGCGACCCTCGTGGCGGTTGGCGTGACGCAGCTGGTCGATGCGGATCACCTGGTCGAAGGACTGCATCGCCTCTTCGTTGCCTTCCAGGGTGCGGTCGCCGGCAACGCCGTCGCCGACCAGGTCAGCCAGCAGGGTGATCACGGCGCGAGCGCCCTTCTCCGACTTCTTCAGCTCCGTGATGTGCTGAATCATCGAGTTCGGGCCGTTGCCCAGGAACTTGTTGACGAAGGACATGTTGCGAGCCTGCTTCCACAGGTCGCGCGACCAGACGGTCTTCTGCTCCGAGGTCAGAGCAGCGAAATTGGTCAATGCCATGATGGCATCCTTTCCAAATCTTTGAACGAGAAACGATCCGCGGACGGACCACTGCTTGCTCAGATGTCGCTCTGACGGGGCGGAAAAGTGGAAGGGCTATCGTGCCTTGCCTTACCGACAGATCGAAGTGTAATCGAAAAACGAGAAACGACGCCAGAGGCGTCGTTTCTTTGTCGGTCAGCGAGCGAGGGTCAGTCGCGGGCCTGCTCGCGTGCAATGGCACGCACCACGCCCATGAAGATGTAGTCCTTGGCCCGCTGCTCGGGCGGCAGGTCGCCGAACGGCACCATGCACGGGTGCAGCTTGTTCTCCGGGTCCTTGTAGGCCCCGTACTTCCAGCCCTCGTTCAGCTTCTTCTTCATCCAGGCCTTGTGCGAGGCCTCGGGCCCGGCATGCGGGTCGGCCAGGTGCATCTCGACACCGGCGATGGCGCTGTCCTTCTGCCACTGCGGGGCGTCCTCCCAGACGGGCTGGGAGAAATCGCCGAGCGCCATGCAGTAGGCGCGGTTCACTTCGTGGGCCACGCGTGCGATGGCCAGGGTCAGGTCGTTGCTCATTTGGCACCTCCGGCGAGCTTTTCCTTCAGGGCGTAGCCCATCAGGGGCCAGATCTTGTTGACCGCGTTGGCGCGGGCGATCTTGCGGCCCACCTCGGCGTCGAAGTTCTCAGGGCTGGCGCAGGCCGACTCGCCGGTGACGGTGAAGCCGTTCTTGAGGACGAGCACGCAGAACGTCAGGAGGCTGGTGGCAGTGGAGGCCATCCTGTCATCTCGGCGGATGGCGCAAAGCTGCCCTCGCGCCCTCGAGCCTTCGATCCCGTCATCGGCCGTGAAATAGAACTCGGCGCTGATGTTGGCCTCAACGTCAGCAGGCGTCACGCGCGGCGCGGTCAGCCCCTTGGCCTGGATCTCTTGCTCGATGGCGTTGTCGTCGGTGCGCGGGGAAGTGATGTGCATCATGGTCGTCTCCCGATCAGAACTCGTCGCCGCGCATGCGGGACAGCTCTTCGTCCGTCAGCTTCGAGAAGTCGGCGTGGCTCATCTTCATGACGTCCTTGGCCGAGATGCCGCCGCCCAGCTTGTCGGCGTCCATGCCGACGCGGGCGGTGCTCGGGGGCGTGCGCTTGGTGGCGTCCACGACCTTCGTGACGGCCTCTTTCTTGCGCTTGGCGGCCAAGTCCTCGGCCTTCACGCGGGGCTGCACCTCGGTGGCGTCACGCTGGGCGCGGGTGTCGACGTCCACGAGCTTCTTGACGGCCTTCTGCAGGGCCTGGGTGGGCGTCATGCCGCGGCGCTCGTAGGTGGCCTTCAGGTCGGCCACGTCCTGCAGGATCTCACCGTCAAAGTCCTCGTGGTCCGGGTTCAGCACCGGGAAGCTCTCTTCGATCCGCTCCAGAGCGGTCGAGTAGCGCACCTGCTCGACGGCACGGGCCTCGGCCGCGGCTGCGCGCATCTCAGCACGGGCCTCGACCACCTGGCGGTCCAGGGTGCGCAGCTCGCGCATCAACTTCGTGGCCTCGGCCACGTCGCCGTTGCCCATGGCTTCGTTGTACTGCTTCTCGAGGTCGACGATCTTGTCTTCGATCTTCGTGATGTCGGCGTTCACCTCGGCGACCTTCTGACCCTGCTGGAACGCAGCGACCTGGCGCTCCAGCTCCTGGCGACGCTCGCGCTCCTTGGCCAGGATCTTCTCGTGGCGGCTCAGCGGGATGCGGGCGCCCTTCTTGGTCTTGCCCTCACCCTCACCCTCGCCTTCGGGGTCCGTCTCGCCTTCAGGGTCCGTCTCGCCCTCCGGCGGGGTCTCGGCGGCCTCGCGCAAGGGGTTGGGCTCGTCCTTGGGAGCGTCCTTGGGAGCGTCCTTGGGGGCGCCCTCGCTGCCCTCGCCGGCGCCGTCAGCGTCCGGGCCGGTCGGGGTGAAGTCGTTGCCGTAGTCGTCGGCCGCACCACCGCCGGTGCTCAGGTCGTCGCCGGCAGGCCCCATGAAGCGGTTGAAGATCCAGTGCAGTTTCATCGTTCTCTCCGGGTGGTTGTGCGGGTCACCGCAGGGATGCGGTGGGTTGACGGCCCCGCGGGTCTTGGGCTGCGGCTGCAGCCTGTGCATTGGCCTGCTGGCGGCGCAGGAGCGCGTTCTGCTGCTGCTCGCGGACCTTCAGTGCGGTGTCGGTCTGCTGCTGCTCGCGCTTCATCGCCAGCTCGGCGTAGTCCATCTCGCGCTCGTGCTCGAACCGGCGCTCGTTGAGGTCGATCTCGGCGGCGGTCTTGGCCAGCTCGTGGCTGTTGTCCTGGGGCGCCTCCGGCCCCTCGATAGGCGTGTTGGCCAGCACCTGGGTCTCGACGAGCGTCTTCTGGGCCTTCGTGCCCTTGAGCTGGGCGTCGGCGTGCTTGTTCGCTGCCTCGGCCTCGATCTTGCCGACCTCGGCGGCCTGGGCGCGCTGCTGCAGCGCGGCGGCGGCGCGGGCCTCGGGGCTCTCGCTGGCGGCGCGGATCTGCTTGATGATGTCGGCCTTGTTCATCAGGCGGCTGGAGTTGATGAGCACCTCGTCCGGGATGGCCACGCCCAGCTCCTTGAGGGCCACGGCCTGCTCGAACTGGCTGTCTTCCAGCGTCTCGCGGTGCGGCACGCTCGTGATGACGACGCCGTACTCGCCCAGGGTGAGGTCGTTGAGCACCTGGCCGGTCTCTTCGATGACCTGGTTGATCGTCAAGTCCTCGGTCTCGCCGGTGACAGCGTCCTTGGTGATCGTGAGCACGCGCTCCTCGCTGTAGAACTCCTGGATCAGGTCCAGGACGTTGCGGGCGAGGATGAAGTCGCTGCGGGTCAGGTTGTCCAGCGGCTTGACCAGGTTCGTGGAGCCGGCCTGGCGCTTCTTGTCGATGGCCTTGGCCGCCACGTCCTCGCGATCGAAGCCCTGCATGCTGTCGGACACGCCCGAGATGCCCTTGATGTGCTCCTCGGCCTTGTAGGACACGCGGTCGAGGCCCGTTGGCACCGGGTTGGGCTGGATCTTGTCGACGGCGTCCATCTCGTTGACTTCGAGCACGAGGCCGGTCTGGGCGCCCTTCTCTTCCAGCTCCTCGACGGTCATGTTCGTCAGCGCGCCGGCCTTGACCTTCCAGCCGCTGTTCGCCGTCGTGTTGACAACGTGCAGCTCCTGGCTGGTGGCCTTGTTGAGCAGCTCCTGGCTGCCCAGCAGGTTCTCGACCATGCCGATGGTCTGCCCGTGGCGGAAGTACGGGAAGAACGGCACCACCGTGAAGTGCTTGTACGGGCTCCAGTCGTCGTGCAGGCGCACGTTGTCGGCGATCACGCTCCAGCGGATGCGGCGCACGAGCTTCTTCGTGACCTGGAAGCCGAACTTCTCGACGAACCAGGCGATCCGGTTGCGGTCGAAGTCGTCCGGGATGGGCCGCATGTCGCCCGTCTCGGGGCTGACGAAGTGCTTCTGCGTGTCCAGGGTGCGGTGCTGGCGCTCGATGAGGCGGATGTTGCGCACCACGGCCGAGAAGTCGTGGCCGCCGCCGTACATCGGGTTGAAGCGCTCGCCGAAGCGGTCGCGGTAGGCCTGGATGCTGTCGTAGCCGAACGGGAAGTAGCTCTGGTCGCGGTTGCGCAGCAGCTCAGCCTCTTCCTTGCCGTACAGCACGGCGATGTCGTCGGCGGTGACCCACTTCGTCGTGAAGATCTCGCCCCAGCTGTCCGGGTCGTACTCCTCGCCGTCCGGGTCGATCACGACGTTCTTGGGGTTCAGGTTCTCGATGCGAACCTCGCCCTGCATGCTGTCGTTGTAGTCGATCCGCACGTCCAGGAAGCCGCGCGACGTGATGATCCCGTCGGCGAACATGTCGCTGCGCTTCCAGTCGAGCTGGTTGTTGTCAGCGATCTGCTTGAAGACCTTGTTGAGGATGTCGGCGGTCTGCGACGGCGAGCCGTTGCGTGGGCGGAAGCTCGTCTCCGCGCGGTTGTAGATCTGCTCGCCCATCACGGTGCTGACGGTCGAGATGATCTTGTTGATGGTCAGCGCCGGGCGGCGCACGAGGTCCAGACGAGCCTTGTCGGCGCGGTCCCATTGGTCGCCGCGGAAGAAGGCGTCGCACTTGTCGGCCTTCTCGATGTACTTGGCGTGCCCGTTGTCGCGGGCCCAGGAGTAGCGCGTCCAGACCTTGGTCGCCAGATCGTTATCGATGGGCATTCAGGGCCTCACTTGAGGAATCGCAGCTTGTAGAGGGTCTGCGCGGTCGTCGCGATGGCCTCGTCCACGATGTTCTCGAGGGCCGTCTCTCCTGCGCAGACGTTGGTGCGGTTCGCCTTGAGCCAGTCCACCAGGTCGACCAGGAAGATCAGCGGGTCGGCTGCGGGGACGGGCACCTCCGGGTATTCGTCGATCACGGCGAACAGGCCCTGATAGGCCTCGCAGAACGAGTCCGCGGCCTCGACGATGTCTTCGTAGAACGCCTGCAGCGCGACGTGCGCGGCGTAGGAGCGGGTCTTGAAGTGCGCCATGTGCGCCGCGGTGCGGGCGGCGAAAAGGCGGGCAACGAGCTGGGCGGCGTGGTCAGTCATCGGCGCCTCACGCGGTCATGTGGCTGCCGCCACCACCCATCAGACTCCGGACTTTGTCTTTCCACGACTTCATTGGCTTCGCCTGCTGTGCTCGGGGTGGCTCTCGACCCACCGCCATGGTCGTCATCCAGGCCAGCGAGTCGACTTGGTCGTCGTGCACGCCGGTCGGAAATCGGAGCATCTCCGTGCGAGCGGCGTCGTACCACCCAGCACCTTCAGCGAAGCTCACCATCCCCTGCTGCATACGGCCTTGGAGCGGTCGGGCTCGGGCCTGCTTGTCGGTGATGGGTTTCAAGAGCACGACGGACGGATAGAACTTCCGCTCTCGCATGCGCTTCTTCAGAAGCGACTCGATCGCGCGGTAGATCTGGCCGTCCTCCATGCCCAAGATCAGGTTCGGACTATACCATTTCTGGCAAAGATTCAAGATAGATTCAACGATGAAGAAGGCGTCGCCGCTCTTGAAGCGGACCATGTCGGCGACGTGCAGGATGTCGTTTTCGTCCTGAAGACCGACCGATCCGACGGTGTAGTCGTTGTGTTTCTTCTCACTGATGGCGAAGTCGAAAGCCACGTAGACGTTGGCGCGCTTGAGCGGCGGCAGCGGCCCTTGGCGGAACTGCTCCTTCGTGAAGTAGGCGCCGTCGTCAGGCACCGGGTTCTGCTGGTACAGGGCGGCCCAGAAGCGGTTCGGGATCGTCTTGCGGATGCGGTTGAGCTTGACCAGGTCGTAGCGCTCCGGGTGGAGGGCCTCGCCCTTCTTGCGCAGCATCCGGCCCGACGCCGGCGGCTCGTCATAGACGATCAGGTCCGTCTCGTCGTCCAGGTACTCGTCGTGCTCGGCGATGGCGGGGTACTTGACGATCTCGAACTGGTCGGCTTCGGGGTCAGAAGCCATGGCGGTCTGGAGCTTGCCTGCCAGGTCGTCGTCATGCCACCAGGTCTGGATGACGAGGACGCCGCCACCAGGTGCAAGACGCGTGTAAGCAGTCGAGCCGTACCAGTCCCACAGCTTTTCGCGGACATCAGCACTGTCTGCCTCCTCGGCGTTCTTGATCGGGTCGTCGATGAGCAGGACGTGCGCGCCCTTACCCGTGATACCGCCGCCCACGCCGGCGGCCACGTAGCCCCCGCGCGTGCCGGCAATGCCCCACTCCTCGTTGGCCTGGAAGTCAGGGTGCAGGCGGGTGGTGAAGACGCTCTGGTAGCTCGGGTCGACCAGCACCTCCTTGACCTTGCGGCTGAAGGACATGGCCAGCGACACGTTGTACGAGCAGGCGATAATTTCGTGCTCGGGGTAGTGCCCCAGGTGCCAGGCCGGGAACATGCGGCTGGCCAGCTCCGACTTCCCGTGCCGCGGGGGCATCAGGATCATCAGGCGCGGGCTCTTGCCCTCGGCGACCTCACGCGAGAAGCGCTCCAGGCGCCGGGCGATGTCCTGATGGACCCAGCCGGCGCTGTAGCGGGGGTTGATGCGCTGCGTGAACGGGATCAGGTGGCGCTTGGCCAGGATGCGCTGGGCCAGCTCGACCTGGGCGGCCAGGACCTTGGGGTCAGGCTTGGGCGCTGCTGGCGCTGGAGGGGCTGCGGGCGCGCACCCACGCAAGGGCGCACCACCAGCGGCGCTTCGCGGAGACGGGGCCGGGGCCTGCGTTCTCCCAACCTTCGATCCAGACGCGGATGAAGTCTTCGCTGCGCCCTTCTTCACGGAGCTTGCGGACTTCGCGGTTGCGCGCGTTTTCGATCGGCTTGTCGAGGAGGACGTGGAGCGCGTCTTTGTACTGGAGGCCATCAGACGTTGTGATCATCGGATTCCTCGCCATCAGGGTCGTCGGGGTTGGGGAGCGCCATGGCTTCGGCCGCCTGGATCGCGGCCATGCCCTCGGCAACCATCTTGATGAGGTCCTCCGTGTCCAGGGTCTCCAGCTTCTTGTGGACGACCTGGCCGTTGACGGACACCTCGATCTTCTGCTTCACGGGCTCGTAGTAGCCGCACATGCGCCCGATCTCACGGGCGGCTGACACCATCGTGGCCGGCTCGGCCATGAGCTTGGCCATCTCGTAGGCCTCGATGTGCATGTCCATGACCTTCTTGCGGGTCATCTGGGCGGCTTCTTCGAAGCGGGCCTTGATCCGGTCGTACTCGGCGCGGATGTTGGGCATCTTGGCCATGCGGTAGCCGTAGCTGGGCTGCTCGTTGTAGCCGGCGCGGTGCATGGCAGTGGTGATCGACTCACCCTCGGCCCAGTACTTCACGAAGGCCTTCTGCATCTCCGTGAGCGGCTTGTCCACGGGCACCAGCGCCGCGGCGGCCATGGTCGTGGTCTCGCGGGCGACTGCACGCACAGCGGCGCCGCGCGTCTTGTCTGGGGGTCGGACTTGCTTGGCTGGCATGGCCTCGATTCTAGATCGTTTCTCGACAAACGATTTTCTCGCAAAATTTTTGGAAGTGGGTAAGTCGCGAGGGGTGGGGTACTTCGGATTCGGTGGCGGGGCGGCGAAGAAAAGTCGTGGTGGAGGGCTACACAGCGCCGCGTGAGTCTCCCCTCCCCCTCGCCGCTTGGACGCACCCCACTTCGGATTTCGTCTCCGAGCGCCTCGAAAAGGAGTCTCTTCGCTCCTGGCTCACGAGTACCTCGCTGCGCTGCCCAACAGCCGACGCCCAGCAAGCTGGTCGTCCTGCGTGCGCCGTGCATCTCAACTCTCCACGAAGGAGCACACCATGGATTGCATCGAACTTGACGTCGAAGTCGTTGTCGCTGACGAAGCGTTTGACATCCACCCGCCGCACCCGGCCGCGGTGTGCGACGCCCACGTCGACGCCGCGTGGGAGCACGCGCGCGAGATCAACCCCGACGCACACGTCCAGGCGTGGATCGTCTACTTCAACGACATGCCGTTCTGAACAGCCACCAGCCGGCAAGCCGGCTGGCCTGCATGCCACCTCTGTCTCAACTTTCATCACTGGAGCACATCATGACTGCACGCGCTAACACCACCATCGGCCTGACCATCGGCAAGGCTCTCGGCAACGCTGCCGCCTACACCGTCCACGGCGCTGTCCGTGCCGCAGAGGGCGCTGGCCGCCTCGGCGCTGACATCACTGCGGGCGCCACCGCGCAGTACACCGTCAAGAGCGAGGAACTCGCTGCACGGCGCGAGGCCATGCGCGCTGAACTCAAGGCGCGCGCCGAGCAGGGCCTGCTCGACATCGCCGGCCTCGTGGCCGAGCCCGCCGAAGCCGAGCCGGTGCGCATCAAGGCACCGCGTCGCACGGCCAAGGCCTGACGCATCAGCACCGGGGCCAAGGCCCCGGTGCCTCGCGCCTCGGGCGCATTCATGGGTAACAGGAGAGCTTCATGGGCAAGACCGTGACCAAGGCCGAGATGGCGGCCGAGCTGGATGTGCTGCGTCGCCACTGCGACGAACTCAGCACGAAGTGCGACGTGCTGGCGCTGGAGAACGACGAGCTTCGTTCCCAGGTCGCCAGGCTCAAGGCAGCACCGGCCAACAAGGCCGATGGCATGGGCCTTGTCACTGGCTCACCGAGTGAGCGTGTGCGAGTGCTGCCGCAGCGCAACCGCATCGTCCACGAGTTCGACCCGGATCTGCCGGGCGACTACCTGCGTGCAATGCAGCGCGCCCGGGAACTGGGCGGCGTTGTGAGGAGGAAGCAATGATCGTGCGCCGCTCGAGCTGGGCGGCGCGGCTCGCTTGCCGCCTCGCCCGTCACATCCCGTCTGTATGGGTTGAGTCCTGCCGTGTGGGCAGCGACTTGACCTCGTTTGTCCGCATCACGCTAAGGAGAGCGAAATGATCGAAGCGGTGTTCGTCTTCGGGTTTCTGAACGTGCTGTTCGAGTTCATCTTGCTCAGCATGATCCCGCCGCGCACTCGGCTCAGAGTGCTGGGTTCGCAGGCTCAATGTGTGAGCTTGCACTTCTTGTGCCTCATCCTGAATCTCGCGATTCACTGGGGTACGTTGATTGGCACGATGAGCGGGATCTTCTCGTTCATCTGCTCCATCTTCACCGTGAGCATTGCACGCATGGTGTTCGGCTACATCACGGGCACGCGCTATCGACGCGGCATCGTGGGCTACACGAAACAGGAGATCGCGTGATGCGTGAGCTTGACGAACAGACCCTCGCACGCCTCGACGAAGAGGCGTACATCGCAGCGGCCGAGCGCGAGTCGCCGAACTCGCCCGGCTTCGACGTACTGCGCGAACGCATCTATGAGCAGCTCTGCGAGAAGGAGGCTGCGTGATGTGGGTCGTGTCGTACTGGGATCGAGACGCGGATTGGCACGTAACGGTGCTGGTCCCCACTCACGAAGCTGCGCTGCGCAAGCAGGCATGGGCCGAAGCACGTGGCCACTCTAACGTGCAGATCAAATTCAAAGGAGCCAAGTGATGGCCATGAAATTCACCGTCGTCGCGCACAAGGGCAACAACGAATCGCCCGCCTACATCGCCACGCACTCCACGTTCGAGGAAGCGTGGCTCGATGCCCTCGAAGTGCTCAGCTACGACCACGCCGTCATCGAAGCCCGCGACATGAACGGGCTCAGCGATTTCGTCTACAAGGTCGACATGCATGCCGCGGAATACCGCCCGCTGCTGCGTCCCACCGAGCAGATGCACGAGATGCTGCGTACTCAGCCCGAGGCCGCTATCGACGCAGGTGCATGGGGATGACCATCGACATGCCTACGGTGCGGCGCTACCTCAACGCGCTCACCAGGCTCGAGTCGCATCCGACCTTCGGGTCATTCGCTCGGCGCACGCTGCGCGAAATGCTCGAGCCTGGCATCACGCCCACCGAGTACATGACGCCTGTCATCACGCTGCCGGAGGACAAGCTCACCCCGGAAGAGCGTGCATGGCGCAAGGCTGCCCAGTCAGCAAGCTGCCTGGCCTGAATTCACCTCTCACAACATCGGAGCCCAACATGGCAGTGAAGATCAAGCGCTATACCGAAATCCGTGCTTCGTTCGTTTCTCTTGAAGAGATTACGCACGAACTGGCAGAGCAGGCAGACACCAGCACGGAGCCGTATGAGGTGCTGCGTCGCAAGACCAAGAACCTCGCCTCTCTGCTGGACTGCACCGAGGAAGAGGCAGAGCGAATCATCCTGGAGCGGATGTGATGCTGGACTTGCGCACTGAAGCACTGCGTCTCGAAGCCAAGCGCATCGAACGCAGCATGAAAGCTCCGGTGGACAACGCACCGCTGTTCTCCGCACCACCGCGCGAGGACCACAAGCCTGCGTTCGTCTACCGGCTGGAGACCGTCCCAGCCACCACGCCGCAACGCCCCTTCTCGTTGCCTGACGAGTACTGGGAGCAATTCCCTCGCATGGCCAACGCGCTGCGTCTCGCACACGAGCAGCGTCATCCGTTCGAGTGGCTTGAGTGAGTTCATCTCTCTGGGTGCTGCGCGTGCCCAGACAGACGCACTCCCGCGTCATTCCAACCTGTAACGAAAGAGAGTTCCCCATGTCCAAGACCTTCAGCACCAACATGTCGTTCGACCTGATCGAGTACATCCAGGATCTGCCCAACGTCGAAATCGCGGCACAGGCCATGCAGTCCGTGGCCTTCCGCATCGACGTGCTCATCCAGAGCAATGCGCGTGCGATCTTCAAGCAGCTGCGCAAGGAAGAGCAGGAATCGCTGCCCATGGCCGAGCGTACCGCTGACACGCTGGCTGAAATCGAAGCAGCCTTCGCAGAGATGAAAGCAGCAGATGCAGCGTTTCATGAGACCGGCATGAACCGCAGCGGGTTTGTGCGGATCATCAAGGAGTTGCTGGCCATGCGCGACGCAGTCAACGAGTCCGCTCAATCGCTCACTGCCATGACCGTGGACTGGAAGGGCGATCCGCGCAAGTTCGAGCCGACCGACTTGAACGACCTGTTCATGATGCGTCCCAACATGCGCGTCACGGACCTGGAGAAGCAGCGCATCAACGCCACTGCGCAGCTCATGAAGGAACATGGCCTGGCCGACAACCTGTCGGTCGACGAGCTGGTTGCTCTGGATGTCGAGCGTCGCAAGAACGAGCTGGAGCGCATGGCCGACACGCTGGAGAGCCAAGCGCACATCGTGCAGAACTTCTTCATCCTGGCAGAGCGCGAACCGATGGATGACGTGGCGAGCGACTTCTGGCTCATGGATCTCGGCACGCAACGTGTGCTGATCGAAGCTGCACGCAATGCCATCGTGCGTGAGATCGACCGAGCCAAATCGAACCGCAAGCTGGATTCGATGACGTTCATGCAAGTCGTCGGCCTCGGCATGCAAGCCGTGAAGAAGCTCGACGAAGTGCTGCGCTCTCCGAAGTTCGTGCAGCGCCAGATCGAAGACAGCGTGGTCGAGAAGTAAGTAGGTGCGGAGCGGCGGGTCGAGGCCTCGTCGCTCTGCTCCTCGCCTGAAAAGTCGCTCGGCTCTCGCCTCGCCGCATTGACCTCCGCGCTTCGCGCGTCGGGTCGCGGTGGGCGAGAGCCGAGCGTTAGCGGCTCGGGGCCTTATGGGAAGGATGGGAAGGCCTGCGTTCTTACGCTGGCGGCCGAGTTACCTTTTTCTATAGGAAATATCTTCTAAGT
>Ga0114986_1000036_pt1 | contig 36785 bp, 31 predicted proteins | sample Shrwel1BS1Day17_FD_96988 | JGI IMG/M metagenome (GOLD analysis project Ga0114986, IMG submission 96988) | Subsurface microbial communities from deep shales in Ohio, USA - Utica-3 well 1 S-1-Day17 | ecosystem: Environmental > Aquatic > Deep subsurface > Shale gas/oil reservoir > Produced... | reverse complement strand
GAGAGGATCACCGCCCCCTGCCCTTCGGCCGCTTCGCGCAATTCTTGAAGCGAATCAATATCGAGCAGGTCGCACTTGTTCCAGACTTCGAGGATCGGGATATTGCTCGTCCCGGTCTCGGCATCGACAACGTCGAGATCGGCGAGAACGTCGAGCACCTGCTTCTTTTGCGCAGCGTGCGAGGGGTTGGCCATGTCACGCACGTGGCAGATCACGTCGGCGGCGGTCACCTCTTCCAAGGTCGCCCGGAAGGCGGCGACGAGCTGCGTCGGCAGATCGGAGATGAAACCCACCGTGTCCGAGAGGATCGCCTTCTCGACCCCCGGCAGGCCAATCGCCCGCATCGTGGGATCGAGCGTCGCGAACAGCAGGTCCTCGGCCATCACCTCGGCGCCGGTCAGACGGTTGAACAGCGTCGACTTGCCCGCATTGGTATACCCCACCAGCGCAACTACCGGCCAGGGCGCCCTTCCCCGCCGGTCACGGTGCAGCGCGCGCGTCTTGCGCACCTGTTCAAGCTCGCGCCGCAAGCGGCTCATCCGCTGGCGGATCATCCGCCGGTCCGCCTCGATCTGGGTTTCGCCCGGGCCGCCAAGGAAGCCGAAGCCGCCGCGCTGGCGTTCGAGGTGGGTCCAGCTGCGCACAAGGCGGCTCTGCTGGTAATCGAGATGCGCGAGTTCGACCTGCAAACGCCCTTCGGCGGTCGCCGCGCGTTCGCCAAAGATCTCGAGGATCAGCCCGGTGCGATCGATCACCTTGCGTTTGAGGCGGTCTTCCAGATTGCGCTGCTGGATCGGGGTGAGCGCACCGTCGACAATCACCAGCTCGGCTTCATGCTGTTCGCACCAGATACCGATATTCTCGACCTGGCCCGATCCGAACAGCGTGTTTGGCTGCATCTGGCGCACCGGCAGCACCGCGGAATGGGCGATCACCACGCCGATAGCGAGCGCCAGACCTTCGGCCTCGGCCAATCGCTCGGCCGGATCGAGATCATAGCGCAGCGCGCGGATATCCGGACACAGGACAAGGGCCCGCGCCCCGCGGGTCACCTCGTCCTGAAACTCGCTGTCAAAGCTCAGTCGTCTGCCCCGTCATCATCGCCGTCATCCTCATCTTCGACACTGAGGTCGACAGGCGCGGCAGGCTGTATGGTCGATACGGCATGCTTGTAGGCCAGCTGCACCGCGCCGTCGCGTTCAAGCAGCATGCAGAACAGGTCGTAAGCGGCGATCCGGCCTTGCAACATCACACCGTTGACGAGGAACATGGTGACCTGCACTTCGGCCTCGGCAACGCGGCTCAGGAACACGTCCTGCAACAGCTTCTGCTTGCGTCCGCCAGACTGGCTGCCGAACTGCGCCGGATCGAGCGAGGTGCCGGGCATGATCGTGCTGATCGCGTGCTTGTAGACGAGCTGGGATTGACCGTCGCGGCGCAGCAGGATCGAGAAATTGTCGAACCAGGTCACAATTCCCTGCAGCTTGACCCCTTTCACCAGAAACATGGTGACGGGAATCTTGTTCTTGCGCAGCAGGTTGAGGAAGGCATCCTGCAAATTGCCACCCTGGCGAACCGGGGCACCACCGCCGCTCTTGCGTTCGGCTTCTGTGGCGGCAGGACGGGAAATCGGACGGGGGGAGAGCGTTCGCCCGCTGGACATGGTCGTGGCTCCTGTTCTTGGCGGCCGGGTTTTCTCCGGTCCGCATGGCCAAGGCCGTCGCAAAAAGTATGAAGCGGCGGCCCTTGGTGCATAATGGCGATTGCACCGCCGCGCGACAAGGCTTGATTTGGCTGTGAGAGAGCGGGCGGCCTATTCGTCTCCGTCGCGCCGGTCTGCCATGCCGAGCAGCTTGAGCTTGCGGTGCAGCGCGGAGCGTTCCATGCCGATGAAGCTCGCGGTCTTCGAGATATTGCCTGAGAAGCGCCGAATCTGGATCGAGAGATACTCGCGCTCGAAACTGATCCTCGCCTCGCGCAGCGGCACTCCCATGATCGCGGTCAGGCTGTCGCTGGCAAGGCCGATCTGTCCACCGATGATTTCAGGGGGCAGCATGTCCGGTTCTACAATGCCGAGCCGTTCGCGCGGGGTCATGATGATGGTACGCTCGACGACGTTGCGCAGCTGGCGGACATTGCCCGGCCAGTCATAGGCCTGAAGCGCGGCCATCGCCTCGGAGGAAATCTCCGGCGGTGCGAGGCCCTGGTCGTTCGAATAGCGGGTGAAGAAATGTTCGGCGAGTGCCGGGATGTCTTCGCGGCGCTGGGCGAGCGAGGGGATCGTCACCGGCACCACGTTGAGGCGGTAGAACAGGTCCTCGCGGAACCGCTTTTCGGCCATTTCGACATTGAGGTCGCGGGTGGTCGATGAAACCACGCGCACATCGACACCGATCTGGCGGGTGCCGCCGACACGCACAAAGCTCTGGTCGGTCAGCACGCGCAGGATGCGGGCCTGCGTGGACAGCGGCATGTCGGCGATCTCGTCGAGATAGAGCGTGCCGCCATCGGCCATCTCCAGCAGACCGGGGCGCACCTGCTTGCCGTTCACTTCCTCGCCGAACAGCTCCTGTTCGAAGCGTTCGGGCGTGATCCGCGCCGAATTGACCAGCACGAAGGCGCCGTTCGCGCGCGAGCTCCAAGCATGGAGCAGACGCGCGGCGACCTCCTTGCCAGCCCCCGCAGGCCCGGAAATCAGCACCCGGCTGCCTGTGCTGGCGACGCGCTTCAGCGTCGCGCGCACGGCGTTGATGGCGGGCGAATTGCCGGTGAACTCAGCATTGCCCCAGCTGCCTTCACGCAAGCGCGAGTTCTCACGGCGCAGGCGTTCGGTCTCGGTGGCGCGCTCGACCAGCAGCAACAGCCGTTCCGCCTCGAAAGGCTTTTCGATGAAGTCCATCGCCCCGCGGCCCACGGCAGCGACCGCGGTGTCGATATTGCCGTGGCCCGAGAAGATGATCACCGGCAGGCTCGGCTCGCGGGTCTTGATCGCGTCGAGCAGTTCCAGCCCGTCCATCTGGCTGCCGTGCAACCAAACATCGAGCAGCACCAGCGAGGGCCGGCGTTCGTCAATGGCGGCGAGCGCCTCGGTGCTATCGGCGGCGGTGCGACAGGCATAGCCTTCATCGCCAAGCACACCGGCAACCAGTTCGCGGATATCGCGTTCATCGTCGACGATCAGGATTTCGAGCGCCATGGGGCGGGTCCTTCGCAAGGTAATAAAGGGACTGGAGAGAGCGGCTTCATGCGTTGCCGCCTTCAACGGGCAAGGGATCGCGGGCAAAACGCAGCGTGACACGCGTGCCGCCGCTGGGCGTGCTGGCAAAGCTCATGTCACCGCCGTGTTCATCGACGATCTTGTTGACGATGGCGAGGCCAAGGCCGGTGCCCTTCTCGCGCGTGGTGACATAGGGCTGGGTCAGGCGTTCGGGATTGGCGGGAAGGCCGATGCCGTTGTCCTCGATGGTGACGACAATTGCCTCGCCCGCATCGCGCATGGTCACCGCGATTTCGCCAGCATAGGCCCCCTTGGCCTCGGCCGCCCGCGCCTCGACCGCCTCGACCGCGTTCTTGAGCACATTGGTCATGGCCTGGCCGAACTGGTGACGATCGCAGCGCACTTCGCGGTCGATCAGTTCCGAGGACGCGACACTGAAAGCGATCCCCGAATGGGCGACTTCCTGAAGGAACACCGCCTGCCGCACCAGATCGAGCGCATCCTCGTCACGGAACACGGGCTTGGGCAGACGCGCGAAGGAGGAGAATTCATCGACCATCGTGCGCAGGTCCCCGACCTGCCGGACAATGGTGCTGGTGAGTTCGTCGAACAGGTCGCGGTCCTCGTCTCCCACCTGTGTCCGGTAACGGCGCTTCAGGCGCTCGGTCGCAAGCTGGATTGGGGTGAGCGGGTTCTTGATCTCGTGCGCGATACGGCGGGCAACATCGGACCAGGCGGCCTGACGCTGGTCGAGCAGCTGGCGGGTGATGTCCTCGAAAGTGATCACGTGCCCGCCATCAGTGCCGGCGGCAACCTTGACCGCGAGCGTGAGCAGCTCTGTGCCCTTGGCGTGGGTGACGATCGCCCGCTCCTTGCCCTCAGCCACGATCCGCGCGACTTCCGGGGCGAGGGTTTCGAGCGACTGGCCCACCAGATCCTCTGGCAGGCCCTCGTGCGCAAGCAGCCCTTGCGCGGAGGAATTCATCAGCGTCACCTGCGCCTCGGCGTCGACCGACACCACGCCCGCTGTCACGGATTCGAGCACGGCCTCAGTGAAGGCACGGCGATCATCGATCTGGCGGTTGGCGCTGACGAGCGCCTGGGTCTGCTTTTCAAGCTGCGCGGTCATGCGGTTGAAGGCGCGGTTGAGCAGGCCGATCTCGTCTGCGCCCGTCCGACCTTCCAGCCTGAGCGCGAAGTTGCCCTGCCCCACCTTGCGCGCCGCGCCGACGAGGTCGGTGAGCGGTTCCACCTGCCGGTCGGCAAAGCGCAGCGCAAACCAGATGGCGAGACCAACCAGCAGCAGGCTGACCGCCACCAGCGCGATGTTGAAGCGCAGCTGTAGTGTGCGGGCGCTGCCGGTCAGCCGGTCATAGGCCGTGACGATCGATTGCGCGCGCGACCACGAATTGAACATCGTCTCTTCGGTGGTGCGAGCATTGTAGAGATAGACGCCGGTTTGGGCATCGATCGGCACCAGCGCCTCGATCCGTTCGGGGCTGCCGACGACCACGGCCAGTTCCCCACGGTCGAGCCGTTTGACTGCCTCGCGGCTGAAAGTCTGGGGACTGTTGTCGCGCGTCAGGTTCACGGCCACCGCGGTGCGGAATGAACCATCCGGCATGCGCTGGAGGATCGCGCTTTCCGAAATCTCGCGCCCCGTGACCTGATAGGTGTAGAAATCGGGGAAGTCCGGATCGGTTATCGGCACCCGCGCCAATGTGTCGCGCATGTCGGTCGCCATGGTGACCGAGTTCTGTTCGACGTTGCGCTGGTTGGTATCGTAGTAGTTCTGCGCGAGCGCATTGGCGTTTTCCATCAACCCGCGCGATTCGTCCGAGAACCAGAAGTCGACCCCGGTCTGGAACAGGAAGGCAGCAAAGCCCGCGACCAGCAGCGTCGGCACGGCAGCAACCATCGAGAAGAAGAACACCAGCCTCACGTGGAGCCGCGCCGTGCTTCCCGCAGCGCGGCGCAGCGCGAGGCGGCGGCCGATCAGCACCAGCAGCATCATCGCCGGCACCAGCGTCGCCATCAGCAGGACCGAGACCTGCATCGTCGGCAGCAGGTCATCGCGAGCGCCGCTGCGGCTGAAGGCGGACCATGTCGCAATCACGGCGCCTGCCAGCGCGACAACGGCCGCGGCTTCAAGCCAGGCGAAGACGTTTGCCCGCCGCGCCGCCAGCATGAACCGTCGCCACCAGCGCGGCGGCGGGGGCAGGCTCATGGATTTGGGGGGTGTTTCCGCCATCGTTGCTGCTTTACAACAATGGTGTGGCAGATTTGCAAGACAGGACGCACGGAAACCTGTGGTTGTGCGACGTTGCGTGCCTCAGGCGCGGCGATCAGGCGGGAGAGAAGCGATCGGGATCAAGCCCCAGCTCGCCGATCCGCTTGCGCAGCGTGTTCCGGTTAATCCCCAACAATTGTGCCGCACGCAGCTGGTTGCCGCCAGTCCGGCCCAGAGCATACTCGATCAGGGGCTTTTCAAAGGCTGCCAGCGCGCGGTGATAGAGCGCGCCCGGCGGCGGGCTTTCGACTGTCAGCCAACCCGCCAGCGCCGCGCCAAAACCGCCCTGTCCGCCATCCGTCGGCACGCTGGCCGGGTTGATTTCGGGGCCGATGATATCCGTGACCGCATCGGCATCAATCCGGTCCTCACGCGCCATCAGCGCGAGGCGATACACGACATTGCGAAGCTCGCGCACGTTACCGCGCCACGCGCGCCGTTCGAGCCGCTCGATCGCCTCGGCGGTCAGCAGCCGGCGCGGCAGGCCATCCTCGGCGGCCAGCACCAGAAAATGCTGGGCCAGCGCAGCAATATCCTCGCGCCGCTCACGCAGGGGAGGAAGGACAATGGGGACGACGTTCAAGCGATAGAACAGATCCTCGCGGAAGGTGCCCGCAGCGATCATCGGCGTGAGGTCGCGGTTGGTGGCGGCGATGATGCGGACATTGACCGCAATCTCCTGCCGCCCGCCCACACGCCGGATACGCCCCGATTGCAGCGCGCGCAGCAGGCGGGTTTGGGCTTCGGCAGGCATGTCGCCGATCTCGTCGAGGAACAGCGTGCCGCCATTGGCCTGTTCGAACTTGCCGATCGCCTGCGCAATGGCACCGGTGAACGCGCCCTTTTCGTGCCCGAACAGCTCGCTTTCGACGAGGTCGGCGGGGATCGCGGCGGTGTTGACAGCAACGAACGGCCCGGTCCTGCGGTTGCCAAGTTCGTGGATCGCCTCGGCCACCAGTTCCTTGCCGGTCCCGCTCTCGCCGGTGATGAGGACGGTCAGATCGTTGCGCAGCACACGCGTGATCATCCGGTAGACGCCCTGCATCGGCGGGCTGCGACCGACCAGCGGCATGCGCTCCCCCTCGCCCGGGATGGCGGCGCTGGCAACGTCATCGACCGCAGGAACACGCGACCCTGCGGCTTGGCGCACCGCGTGGACCAGCTCATCAAGATCGAAGGGCTTGGGGAAGTATTCGAACGCCTCGCTCTCGCTCGCGCGGACGGCGGTATCAAGAGTGTTCTGCGCCGAAAGCACGATCACCGGCATGTCCGGTGCACGGTCCCGGACGGCGGACAGACTGGCGAGACCATCGCCGTCTTCAAGGATCACGTCGGTCAGCATCACGCCGAAACGGCGCTGTTCCAGCTGCCTGTCGCGCGCGGCGATGCCGGTGCAGTGGACGATGGTGAAGCCTTCATCCTCCAGCGCGGCGATAATCACCGTGGCGATCGCGATGTCATCCTCGACCAGCAGGACAGGGAGCGTTGTGGGCATGGAGTCAGCCTGCGTCCGGCGCCTGCGGCAGGTGCAGGCGGAAATGGGTAAGGCCCGCGCGGGCATCGCGGTCATGGCTCACGTTGCCGTTCATGTCGCGCACCAGCTTCCTCACCAGCGACAGGCCGAGGCCTTGCCCGGAGGGCTTGGAGGACACGAAGGGCTCGAACACATGGTCGCGCAGCGCGGGTTCGATCCCGCCGCCGTTGTCGGAGATGGTGATCTCGATCGGCAGCGGCACCGCGCGCCCGTTGCGGATCGCGCTGAAGGCGAGACCACTGACAAAGCGCGTCTGGACGATGATGAGGCCCGGCTTCACGCCCCCCGCAAGCGATGCATCGCGCGCGTTGGAGATGAGGTTGATGAGCACCTGCTCGAGCGCATCACGGTTGGCGAGCACCGGCGGGAGCGAAGGATCGAACTCCTCGCGGATTTCCACTTCGCCCAGCGTGCTGCCGGCTGCGCGCATGGTGGCAACCGCGGCGCGGATTGCTTCATGCGGGTTGCATGGATCGACTGAAGCGGTGCGGGTGCTGCCCAGCTGCTGCATCCGGTCGATCAACCGGGCGATACGATCAACCTCGTCGGTGATCATGCGCGCCAGCTTCCTGTCGGCGAGCGGCAGTTTGCGCGCTGCCAATTGCCCCGCCCCGCGGATCGCGGCGAGCGGGTTTTTGATCTCGTGCGCGAGCACAGCCGGAGCGCCCAGCATCACCTCTCCCCCGGCCGGGTTGGCGGTATCGTCATGTCCGATCTGCGACAGCGTCACCACGCGCCAGCCCGGATATCCCCCCAGCGGCGATGCGGTGAGATTGACGCGGGCTTCCTGTGCGCCGGTGCGGATTGCCAGATCGCGCGCGACAAGCGCCTCGTCACCCGCCATGAGCCGCGCCTCGACCCGAGGATCGAGCGGACCGATACGGTCGGTCAGGCGCGTACCGACAAGCCGCACGGCGCTGGTCCCCAAAAGGTCCTCGGCGGCGTGGTTGACCTCGGCGATCATGCCATCGCCATCAATCAGCACCACTGCAAAGATCAGACCGGACAGCTGCGCACGGGCATCGGGGCGCCCCCCGCCCTGCGGCTCTGCCGAAACCGTCGCCACGCTCAGGCGGCCTGCTGCATCAGAAAAGGTTCGTAAAACCGCTCAATCTCGGCAAGGACCTTGTCGGCATCGTCGATGAAGTTGACCTGGTTGCGGAACTCGGCCGAACCATGCAGTCCCTTCGTGTACCAACCGAGGTGTTTGCGCGCCATCTTCACGCCGGTTTCACGCCCGTAGTGATCGAGCATCCGGCGGTAATGTTCGACCACCAGCGCATATTGCTCGTCGATCCCCGGGGTCGCGCGCGCCTCGCCCGTGCGCAACCAGTGCATCACCTGCCCGAGCAGCCACGGCTTGCCATAGGCCCCGCGCCCGATCATCAGCCCGTCAGCGCCCGATTGTTCGAGCGCCATGGCCGCATCGTCGATGGTGCAGATGTCGCCGTTGACGATGACAGGGATATTGACTGCTTCCTTGACCTTGCGGACGAAAGCCCAGTCGGCATGCCCCTTGTACATCTGGTTGCGGGTGCGGCCGTGAACCGTGATCATCTTAACGCCAAGATCCTCGGCCATGCGTGCGAGTTCGGGCGCGTTGAGGCTGTCGTGACACCAGCCCATCCGCATCTTGACGGTGACAGGCACCTTCACCGCCTTGACCGTCGCCTCCATCAGTCGGACCGCCAGCGGCACTTCGCGCATCAGCGCAGATCCGGCGAGCTGCCCCACGACCTTGCGCACCGGACAACCGAAGTTGATGTCGATGATCGCCGCGCCATTGCCTTCCTGGATCTTCGCCGCTTCGGCCATGCTGGCGGGATCGCAGCCGACCAGTTGCATCGAAACCGGCTCCTCGATCCGGTCCCAGGCTGTCTTCTGCGTGCTGACGCGGGTTTCGCGGATTGCCGCCTCGCTCGCAACCATCTCGGTCACGTTGAGCCCCGAACCGTAGCGGCGCACCAGCGTGCGGAACGGCATGTCGGTCACGCCGGTCATCGGCGCGAGCAGCACGGGTTCAGCCACGGTCACAGGCCCGACGGCAATCGGCTTGAGCGGGGGCGGAGTGGGAAGCATGGTCATGGACGGAATGATTGCCTAAAATTTGGGCAGGCGCATAGTGGATTGCCGAAAGCCCGTCCAGTGCCTAAGCGAACGCCCCGATGAATGCCTCTTCTCCTCTCCCCCGTTTCGCGGCAATCGTGGTTGCAGCCGGCAAGGGCCTGCGGGTGGGCAGCGATACCCCCAAGCAGTTCCGCGATTGGCGCGGCAAGGCGCTGATCCGGCACTCGGTCGAGGCCTTGCGGGACGCAGGCGCCTCGCCGCTTGTAGTGGTGACCGTCGCCGATGCGCGCGCGCACGCCGCCGCGGCGCTGGAGGGGATCGCAGACCTGCGCTTCGTCGATGGCGGCGCGACCCGGCAGGATTCGGTGCGCGCCGGGCTGGAGGCCCTCGCGGATACCGCGCCTGCCGCCGTCTTGATCCACGATGCCGCCCGACCCGATCTGCCCCGTGCGGTCATCGCCCGCCTGCTGGTCACCCTCGGCGAACATGCCGGCGCAATCCCCGTCCTGCCAGTGGTCGACAGCCTTGCCGTGGCGGGTGACGTTGGCGTCATGATCGGCAAGGCGGAGCGCGAGACGCTGCGCCGGGTCCAAACTCCGCAGGCCTTCCGCTATCCCGAAATCCTCGCCGCGCACCGCACGTGGGCCGGGCCGACCGACGCCGGTGACGATGCGCAGGTGTTGATGGCAAGCAATGGTTCAGTTGCGCTGGTCGATGGGGACGAGCGATTGAAGAAAATCACCTTTGCCGAGGATTTCATGCAAGATCCCACCCTCCCCGCCTTCCGCATCGGTCAGGGCTATGATGTCCACCGGCTGGAAGCGGGCGAGGAGCTGTGGCTGTGCGGCGTGCTCGTGCCGCATGACAAGGGCCTTTCGGGCCACTCTGATGCCGATGTGGCGCTGCATGCCATCACCGATGCGGTGCTCGGCGCGATCGGCGAAGGGGATATCGGCACCCATTTCCCGCCCAGCGATCCGCAGTGGCGCGGCGCACGCTCGTGCCGCTTTCTTGAGCATGCCGTGGGGCTTGCCCGTAATGCCGGTTATGAAATCAGCAATGTGGATCTCACGCTGATCTGCGAGGCCCCCAAGATCGGCCCGCATCGTCCTGCCATGCGCACATCGATTGCCACGATCATGGGCACGCCCGAAAGCTGTGTCAGCATCAAGGCCACCACCACCGAAAAACTCGGTTTCACCGGCCGCGGCGAAGGCATTGCCGCGCAGGCCATCGTTCTTGTCACCCGTATCGCTTGAGGAGAAAACGCATGAACCGCCCTGTCATTGCTCCGGCCCTCGCCCTCGCCGCCCTTGCCTCGGCGACGGCTGCACAGGCGCAGCAGAACGCCTGCGTAAGCCCGGCCGATCTTTCCGACGCGGTCGTGTATGTCATGCCCGTCGCCTTCGATGCCGCGAAGACCGCCTGCGGTCCGCGCCTTGCCGAAAGCGGCTTCATGACCCGCAGCGGCGATGCCTATATCGCCCAGTTCCGCGACGGACAGAACAAGGCATGGCCGGGCGCTTTCCGCTTCCTCAAAACCTTCATGGACCAGGGCGGCGCGGGCAAGGCAGGAAAGGGACAGGACATGGCGGCGATGCTCTCGGCCATGCCTGCCGACGCGCTGCGGCCCTTCGTCGATGCGCTGGTCGGCCAGATGATCGCAGGCGAGATCAAACCGGACAGCTGCGGCAAGATCGAACGCGGACTGGAACTGCTCAGCCCCCTGCCGAGCGAGAATATCGGCGGGCTGATCGCCTTCGTCGTGGAACTTGCCGACGTCAAGAATCCCCCGGTCTGCCCCGTTGCCGCGAAGGGCGAGTGACACGGCGATGACGCTCTCCCTGCTGCCCGATGACATTGCTGCCCTTGCTGCCCGCGTGGTCGCCGAAAATGCCGCGCTGGGCCGCAAGGTCGTGACAGCGGAAAGCTGCACCGGCGGGCTGGTGGCAGGGGCGATCACCGAGATCGCTGGCTCATCTGCGGTGCTGGAGCGCGGTTTCGTGACCTATTCGAACGAAGCCAAGCGCGAGATGCTGGGGGTTGCCAGCGACATCATCGAAACCTTCGGCGCGGTCTCCATCGCCTGTGCATGGGCGATGGCCAAGGGCGCGCTCGACCGCTCCAGAGCGGATGTGGCCGTGGCGATCAGCGGCGTGGCAGGCCCCGGCGGCGGCTCGGTGCACAAGCCGGTGGGCACGGTGGTCTTCGCCCGCGTGGTGCGCGGCGCGACCGGCGAGCCGGAAGGCGAACTGAAGTTCTTCGAAGGTGGCGATGGCCCCGGTGGCCGCGCCGAAATCCGCCGTCAGGCAACGCTCTGCGCGCTGGAATTGCTGCTGCCGTAAAGCTGTGCCGCGCGGGCCTCGAAAGCCTCGACCATCTTACGGAAGGCCTTGTCGAAATATTGCCCGGCGATCTTCTCGAACAGGCGGTTCTTGAAGGTGAAATCAACGAGGAAGTCGATCTCGCAGGTGTGATCGTCCACCGCCCGGAAGGTCCAGACATTGTCGAGGTCCGACAGGGGCCCGTCGACATAATGCACGTCGATCTCGCGCGGGCGATCCTTCTTGACGCGCGAGGTGAAGCTCTCACGGATCGCCTTGAACCCGACCACCATGTCCGCGACCATCTCGGTTTCGGAATTGGAACGCACGCGGGTTGCGATCACCCACGGCAGAAACTCGCCATAGCGGGCAACGTCCGCGACCAGATCGAACATCTGCTCGGCACTGTAAGGCAGGCGCCGGGTTTCGCGAATGCCGGGCATTACGCCTTCGCGCGCTCCTGCGAGCGGGCCAGCTTTTCCTCGCGGGCTGCGCGCATCTTCGCGAAATCATCACCAGCGTGATAACTCGAACGGGTCAGCGGCGAAGAGGCGACCTGAAGGAAGCCCTTGGCCCGCGCGATCGCGCCATAGGCAGCGAAAGCCTTGGGTGTGACGAACTCCTCCACCTTGGCATGCTTGGGGGTCGGCTGGAGATACTGCCCCATGGTGATGAAATCGACCTCGGCCGAGCGCATGTCGTCCATCACCTGGTGCACTTCGAGGCGCTGTTCGCCCAGCCCGAGCATGATGCCCGATTTGGTGAAGATCAGCGGGTTATGAGCCTTCACCTCCTCCAGCAGGCGCAGCGAGGCATAGTAGCGCGCGCCCGGGCGGATCGTGGGATAGAGCCGGGGCACGGTCTCGAGATTGTGGTTGTAAACATCCGGCCCCGCCTCGCAGATCATTTCGACCGCGCGGCGCATCTTGCCACGGAAATCGGGGGTGAGGATTTCGATCGTGGTACTGGGCGTGGTGCGGCGCAGCGCCTCGATCACCTTGACGAATTGCGATGCCCCGCCATCGGGCAGATCGTCACGGTCGACCGAAGTGATGACGATGTGCTCAAGCCCCATCTTGGCCGCAGCGATAGCTGTGTTCTCGGGCTCGAACGGGTCGACCGCCTTGGGCATGCCGGTCTTGACGTTGCAGAACGCGCAGGCCCGGGTGCAGACATCGCCGAGGATCATCACAGTCGCATGCTTCTTGGTCCAGCATTCGCCGATGTTCGGGCAGGCTGCTTCCTCGCACACGGTGTGGAGGTTCAATTCGCGCATCAGCCGGCGCGTTTCGTTATAGCCCTCGCTCACCGGTGCGCGCACACGGATCCAGTCGGGCTTGCGCTGGCGGGCGGGCCGGTCTTCGGACGGTGCGGGCTGCGGCGTGCTGGCAAGGTCGTTCATCACCGCCATTTAAGCGCGCACTCGCGCCGCCGCAAGCGGCCTGCGCCTTGCATTTGCCGCACCCCATCCTGACAAAAAAGAGCGCCGGTGCGGATGCCCGCCCGGCGCTCTCTTGTTCCGGCCCCGAAGGGCGGATGATTACATCCCGGTCGCAGCGCCTGCCGCAGCGCCGCCAGCCTGCTGCTGTGCGTAGGCGCTCCACAGACGGGCGATCGGCGCACGCAGGCCATCAACCTTGGCGAGGGTTTCAAGAGCGGCGGCCGTGTTGCCGGCGCCGATCTGCGCGATGCCGAGGCGGGTCAGCGACAGGTTGCGATCAACCTCGGGCATCGACAGGCTGCGCTCGTAGAAGCCGGCCGCCTTGGCGTATTCGCCATAGCTCAGGAACGTATCGCCCGCTGCGATGACGGTGCGCAGCCGCGCGGCAGGGGCGTTCGCGTCACGCTCCAGAGTCGGCAGAGCCGCCTTGTCCTGCACAACGAGGCCGTTCACGGTCTTGTACTGCTCGTCGACCCAGCTGTCGCTTCCGCGGGGAATGATGCCCTTCGCGTTCGCTTCCTCGATAACACCCTTCACTTCCGAAGGCAGACGGCGCGGATCGGCGGACTCGATGTAGAAGACGTAGTCGTTCTTCTCCTTGAGCGTGCCGACCTTCTTGCCGAGGCGCAGCAGATCGAGCAGCACCGGACCTTCGAAATCGTTGAGGTTGCGGGTCAGGTTGACTGCATCGCGCCAGTTTTCCTCGGTCGGGTAATCGCTCACCCAGCCCTGGACGAAGTCATAGACCTGCGGCACGATTTCGCGGGTGTAGGCGATCGAAACCCCGCGGCGATACCACTTCTGGTCGACGGGCTGGCCGGCAGCCTTCTTCGCAGCGATTGCATCGGAAAGGTACTTGAGCCCTTCCGGGAAACGCTCTTCCGAAAAATAGATCTCGGCCATGTTCATCTGCAAGTCCGAGGTGGTGGTGTTGGGCGCCGAGTAGTTGAGGTCGATCGCGCGCTGCAGATAACCCCGCGCCTTGTCGAACTGCTTCAATTCATTGGCGAGCTGAAAGGCGACGAGGTTGAAACGCCCCTCTTCCTCGGGCTTCACCTTGCCGCTGGCGAGCATCATTTCGGCACCCTGAAGCTGCAACGGATAGTCCTTGCCGGTGATACCGGCGTTGAACAGCATGCCGCCCAGCGCCAGCTTGTCGTCCGGGGTGGCAGCCAGCGGCACAAGTGCCATGATCTGCGGCTTGAGCGCATTGATATCGGCGCCCGGCGCCTTGATCGCGGTGTCGACCGGCTGATAGGCCTTCACGAAGGCTTCAGTATAAGCCTGCTTGGGCGCTTCTTCCTCACCCTTCTTCTTCTTTTTCTGGGCATAGGCCGCATCGGTAAAGCCCGGCACGGTCAGCATCGCGGTGCCGCTGGCAAGCGCGACGGCCAGAGCGAGCTGGCGGGCGAGGCCGTGCGAACGACGGGGCGAAGAGATATTGGTCACTGCATCCTCCAAAAGAAGCGCGCCCTTGCCGGGGACCGGCGCGGGCTGCGGCAAATTCCGCTTGAGCCTTTGAACGGCTCGCACGGGATTTGCAATTCCCGCTAGGCGCGCCGTGCTGAACGGGCTTTGAATGCCCTTGCCTGTCGGCATCTGAGCGAAGTCTGCTCCAAGTGTGGAAAAAAGCGCGGCGTTCGCGCTGTGTTCCCCCGTCAGAGTGGCGAAACCCCGGGCATGTGCCTAAATGGAAGCACCCCCCGGCCCTGATATGGCCCGCCCCGCCCATCGCGGCACATAGCAAGCAGAAACGGTCCCGACCTTGAGCGACGACAGCGACATTCTCGATTCCCCCGCAGCCCCGATGGGCGGCTTCGATCGCATCGACATCGTCGACGAGATGAAGTCGAGCTATCTCGACTACGCGATGAGCGTGATCGTCAGCCGCGCGCTGCCCGATGTGCGCGACGGTTTGAAGCCGGTGCACCGCCGCATTCTTTTCGCCAGCCAGGAAGGCGGCTTTGTCGCCGGGCGCCCCTATCGCAAGAGCGCCAAGATCGTCGGCGACGTGATGGGTAACTACCACCCGCACGGCGACAGCGCGATCTACGATGCCCTTGCGCGCATGACGCAGGACTGGTCGATGCGCGTGCCGCTGATCGATGGTCAGGGCAACTTCGGCTCGATGGACCCAGACCCGCCGGCGTCGATGCGTTACACCGAAGCACGGCTGGCGCGGGTTGCGAATTCACTGCTCGACGACCTCGACAAGGACACGGTCGATTTCACCGACAACTATGACGGCAGCCGCAAGGAGCCGACGGTGCTGCCGGCGCGCTTCCCCAACCTGCTGGTCAACGGCGCGGGCGGGATTGCGGTGGGCATGGCGACCAATGTGCCCCCGCACAACCTGGGCGAAGTGATCGACGGGTGCCTCGCCTTCATCGAGAACCCGGCCATCACCTCGGAAGAGCTGATCAAGTTCATCCCCGGTCCCGATTTTCCCACCGCACCGCTGATCCTCGGCACCCACGGCGCGCGGATGGCCTATACCACGGGCCGCGGTTCGATCCTGATGCGCTGCCGCCACGAAATCGAGCGTGGCCGCAATGACCGGCAGAGCATCGTCTTCACCGCGATCCCCTATCAGGTCGGCAAGTCGAACCTCGTCGAGAAGATCGCCGAGGCGGCCAAGGAAAAGCGCATCGAGGGCATCAGCGACATCCGCGACGAATCCTCGCGTGAAGGCGTGCGCGTGGTGATCGATCTGAAGCGCGATGCGACGCCCGAAGTGGTGCTCAACCAGATCTGGCGCCACACCCCCGCGCAGTCGAGTTTCCCTGCCAACATGCTGGCGATTCGCGGCGGCCGCCCGGAAACGCTCACGCTGCGCGATATCGTGCAGAGCTTCATCGCCTTCCGCGAGGAAGTCATCACGCGGCGCACCAAATTCGAACTGAACAAGGCGCGCGAGCGGGCGCACCTGTTGCTGGGCCTCGTGGTCGCGGTCTCGAACCTCGACGAGGTGGTGGCGATGATCCGTTCCGCCCGCAACCCGCCCGAAGCGCGCGCGCGGCTGCTCGCCAAGGAATGGCCGATCGGCGACATCGCGCAATATATCCGCCTTGTCGAAGCGATCGAGCCCTCCGCTGATGAAAGCGGCGGCACCTACAAGCTGTCCGAACGGCAGGTGAAGGCGATCCTCGAACTGCGGCTCCACCGCCTCACCGCACTGGGCCGCGACGAGATCGGCGACGAGTTGAAGGGCCTTGCCGCCGCGATCGAGGAATATCTTTCGATCCTCGCCGACCGCGTGAAGCTGTACGGCGTGATGCGCGGCGAGCTGGAGGAAATCAAGGCGACCTACGCAACCCCGCGCCTTTCCGAAATCGCCCCCGCGTGGGACGGCCTCGAAGACGAGGACCTGATCGAGCGCGAGGAGATGGTCGTCACTGTCACCCACGGCGGTTATATCAAGCGCACGCCGCTCGATACCTTCCGCGCGCAGGGCCGCGGCGGCAAGGGCCGGTCCGGCATGGCGACGAAGGACGAAGACGCGGTTGTCGAGCTGTTCGTCACCTCCACCCACAACCCGGTGCTGTTCTTCACCAACACGGGCCGCGTCTATCGCATGAAGGTGTGGAAGCTTCCCGAAGGGGGGCCGCAGACCAAGGGCCGCCCGATGGTCAACCTGCTGCCGCTGGGCGACGAGGAGCGCGTCACCAACGTTCTCCCCCTGCCCGAGGACGAAGCGACCTGGGCCAATCTCAACATCGTATTCGCGACTGAACAGGGCATGGTCCGCCGCAATTCGATGGATGCCTTCGCCAACATCCCGACCGCGGGCAAATATGCGATGGGCTTCGTCGAAGGCTCGGGCGACCGCTTGATCGGGGTGCAGCTGCTGACCGAGGATCAGGAAATCTTTCTCGCCAGCGATGCCGGGAAGGCGATCCGCTTCTCGGCCACCGACGCGCGCGAGACCAAGAGCCGCACCGGCATCGGCGTGCGCGGCATGAGCCTCAAGAAGGGCGGCAAGGTCGTCTCGATGGCGGTGGTCGATCCGCTCACCGCCGATATGGAAACCCGCGAGGCCTATCTGCGCGCGGCGGCGTGGAAGAACAACGACGCGGTCCCCACCCTGCCCGCCGACAGGCAAGCGGCGATGGCGGAGGCTGAGGAGTTCATCCTCACCATCACCGCCAACGGCTATGGCAAGATTTCCTCGGCCTATGAATACCGCACCACCTCGCGCGGGGGCCAGGGGATCACCAATATCGGCACTCCTGAAAGCAATCCGGAACGCAATGGCCCGGTCGTGGCGAGCTTCCCGGTGAAGCACGGATCGCAGCTGATGCTGGTCACCGATCAGGCCAAGCTGATCCGTCTGGGCATCGATTTCCGCCACCTGACCCCGGGCGGGTTCGAGAACCTCAAGGGCTTCTCGATTTCCGGTCGCGGATCTTCGGGCATCCGCATTTTCGATGTCGCCAAGGGCGAACACATCGTCGGCGCGGCGCTGATCGACGACACGACCGAGCCGGAAAGCGCGGCGGAGGAAGCCATTGCGGCGGAGCTGTCAGGGGACGCGGGTTCGCCGCTCGAATGATCACCCTGCCCGGGTGCCCGCAAAAGCGGCAGCACCTGCGGCAATTACGTAACCCGCTCCCGCCTGCGCAGAATTTGTGCAGGCGGGAGGATTACCGCCGGTCAGCGCACCGGCTGCTCACCGCGCAGGCACTGCACGATCCCCGTCGCAATCATGATCTGCGCCGCATAGTAGAGCGGCCAGATTAGCACAGTGTTGGCCGGTTCGAGGTCCAGCGGCCCCATCCGCGCAAAAATCAGCCAGTCGCTCAGCACGAACAGCACCGCACCCGTGCCGACGCGGTAGCGCGGATAGTGGCTCATCCACGCGGCCGAGGCCATAGCGCCGAGGAAGGCGGCATAGACCGCGATCTGCGCCTGCCCGCTCAGCAGCCAGCTGACCAGCGGCGTTCCGATCAGCAAGGCTGCACCGGTCAGCTTCTGCACCGGTGACGGGCGTGCGTGACGGTTCCTCAGATAGAGCACTACCGCCACCACATGCGCCGCTGCGAAGAACGCGCCGCCGGTAAGGAAATCGAGCTCGATCGCCACATCGCCGCAAGCCGCCAGCGCCAGCACCGCCACCAGCAGAAACCCGTCGGGACGATGCTTGCCCGGCGGCACGCGCACCGCCGCATAGACTGCCAGCAGGCCCACCGAAGCACCCTTGGCAAGCAGGCCCCACGTGCCTTCGAAAATGGGATTGTCGCTGAGGAAATAAAAAAGCGTCGCTGCGGCAATACTCGCCAGCAGCCACGGCCTCTGTTCGATCAACGCCTGCTTCGCCATCCCTGCCCATCCCTTGTCCGGCCCCTTGGGGCTTGCCGCGGAGCTATCACGCAATTACCTGCCCCGCCATGACCAGCCATGCGACTTCCCACGATGTGCACATAATCGGCGGCGGCCTCGCCGGGAGCGAGGCGGCGTGGCAGCTCGCACAGGCGGGTGCCAAGGTGCGCCTGTCGGAGATGCGCGGCAGCGGGGAGATGACGCCCGCGCACCAGACTGATGGGCTGGCGGAACTCGTCTGCTCCAATTCCTTCCGCTCGGACGATGACACCAAGAACGCTGTCGGCCTGCTGCACCACGAGATGCGGCAGCTGGACAGCCTCGTGATGCGCGCAGGCCACGCCGCGCGGGTGCCGGCGGGGAGCGCCATGGCGGTCGACCGCGATGTCTTCTCGGCCGAGGTGGAGAGGGCGCTAAGCCAGCACCCCAACGTCACCATCGTGCGCGAGCGGGTCGACGAACTGCCGCAAGCTGGCCTCACCATCGTCGCCACCGGCCCGCTGACGGCAGAGGCGCTGGCGGGCAGCATCGTGCGGGCCACAGGCAGCGAACGCCTCGCCTTCTTCGATGCCATCGCACCCATCGTCCATCGCGATTCCATCGACATGTCCAAGGTCTGGATCCAGTCGCGCTGGAACAAGCGCACCGAGGCGTCCAACGAGGGCGGCGATTACATCAATTGCCCGATGACGAAGGAGCAATACCTCGCCTTCCACCGCGGGTTGATGGAAGGCGAGAAGACCGAGTTTAAGCAGTGGGAAAAGGACACGCCTTACTTCGATGGCTGCATGCCGATCGAGGTGATGGCCGAACGCGGCGTCGAAACACTGCGCTATGGCCCGATGAAGGGCGTGGGGCTCGACAATCCTTTCGACGTGACGCCCGAGTTCCCGCAAGGGCGCTGGCCCTATGCCGTGGTGCAGCTGCGTCAGGACAACAAGCTTGGCACGCTGTGGAACATGGTCGGCTTCCAGACCAAGCTGAAATATGCCGCGCAGATCGAGCTGTTCCGGACCATTCCGGGGCTGGAGAATGCCGAGTTTGCGCGGCTGGGCGGGCTGCATCGCAACACCTTCCTCAATTCTCCGCAAGTGCTTGACCGCCAGCTGCGATTGAAGGCCGCGCCGCATATCCGCTTTGCCGGACAGGTGACGGGCTGCGAGGGCTATGTCGAAAGTGCGGCGATCGGTCTTGTCGCAGGGCTGATGACCGCCGCGGAACTGGCGGGCCGCGCGTGGCAACCGCTGCCGGCAACGACGGCGCTGGGCGCGCTGCTCGGCCACATCACCGGCGATGCCGAGGCCGAGACATTCCAGCCCATGAACGTCAATTTCGGCCTGTTCCCGCCGCTCCACGAAGTCGGCAAGAAGGCCCGCAAGGAAGCCTATACCTCGCGCGCCAAGGAGGATCTGGCGCGCTGGATCTCCGCCAACCGCGAGGTCGTGCCGGCCTAGCCCCTCAGCATTTGCAGGCGGGCATTTTCTTCGGGGCTGGCTTGGGCGCGGTGGTCGCGAATTCGCGCGGGGTGAGCCTGCCGTCCCCGTGGTTGTCGGCTCCGGCAAAGCGGCCCACTGTGGTTACCGCCCATTCCTCGAAGGTCAAAAAAAGATTGTTCCCGTCCTTGTCGAGATCGCGGAAACCATCGGTGCGGGTCGAGAGCATCTCGTCCCGGGTGATTACGCGGTCGCGGTTGCAGTCATAGCGGAAGAAGCGTTGCTCTTCCTTGCCGAGTTCGCTCATCTCGGGCGGTGTGGGGCCCTTCTGGCTGCCGGGATCAGTGAGCAGGAGCTGCATCGGGTCGGGCACCGCAGGTGCGGCAGCGGGTGGCGCCGCACCCCGCTCGATCGCGGCGCGGCCCTGCCACCAGAACACGCCCACCCCGGGCAAGGACCAGTCCCCACAGCACTCCCAGCACTGCCTGTCGCAAGGATCTGCCCCCCCTTTTTGCAGCCACCTCAGTGACGTAGATACACGTAATCAGCGGCCAAAGATGGCACCCCGCAATACCGCAAGCGGCGCGCCGCGTCCTTCCATCAGCGGGCGGCCACCGCGCTTCAGCGATCGCATCGCCAGCAGATCGAGCACGGCCAGCCCGCGCAGACCGGCAGCGAAGCGGCCGGGCGGGTCGCCTGCCGCAAGTCCGGCCGCGACCAACACCGCGCGTTCGGCCGGATCGGACACCCCGGCAGCCGCATCCGCCAGCGCCCAACGCATGCCTGCCGCACCGAGACGCCCCTCAGCTTCCCTGTCGGAAGCCAGCGCGGCGAAGAAGGCCCCTCGCCCCTTGCCGAAGGCCGTGGCATGCTCCGCGCCGAGTGCTTCGGCTGTGACCAGCACCTCCCAGCCATCGATCATGTCCACCAGCGCCGCCTCGCGGCCCTGCCAGTGCATGCCGATGCCATCGAGTACTGCATCCCCCCGCGGCCTTTCAGGCACGGGCTTGCCGAGCGCTTCGCGCCACCAGGCAAGGCGCATCTGGCCAAGCACTGGCTCGTGCGTGCGGCCCACAATCCGCGCCAGCCTGCGATCAAGCTGAAGAGCTATGCTTAACGGCCCGCGAACCTTTTGCCTGCTCCAGGCCAGAGCCAGCTCGGCCTCGGGTGGCAGAGGATCGGGAACGTTCGCGGTCACCTTCGGTCGCCTAGCCGCCGACCGGCGCGATTGGCAAGCGAAGTGCCCTGTCCGGGGACGAAATCCTACGGAAACAGCCCCGCAGGCCGATTAGCGTCCTGTTAACCACGGTCTTCAGGAATCCCCTTACCAGATGCCGTTAAGGGCGAAGATTGCATCTGGAATGTCCGCAGATTTTTGTCCGGGCATCAGGAAGGGGCACCGATCCGATGGGGCGTGAAATGCAGGTCAGAAAGTCGTTTTTGCACAGGCTGCTGCACGACAGAACCGCCAATACCCTCGCGCTTGCGGCGGCGGCATTGCTGCCACTGATGGCGATGGTCGGCGGCGGCATTGACGCGAGCCGCTATTACATGGCGGCAGCCCGCATGCAGGCCGCCTGCGACGCCGGCGCGCTTGCCGCGCGCCGGGCAATGACGACAACCTCCTTCACGACCGAGCACCGGACGATCGGCCTCAACTTTTTCGACCAGAACTTCAACGACGGCATTTTCGGCGTCACCAACAGGGTGCGCAACTACACCTCTGACGGCGACGGCGTTGTGAACGGCACCGCGTCGGGCACCCTGCCCTCGACCATCATGGGCGCCTTCGGCTACACCTCGTTCCCGCTCTCAGTATCGTGCAGCGCAGAAGTGAACATCTCGAACACCGATATCATGTTCGTGCTCGACGTCACCGGCTCGATGGCCGATTGCCCCTCCACCAGCGGCTGCAACTCTGGCCCGGGCTCGAAGATCGTGGCGCTGCGTTCGGCGGTGATGAGCTTCTACGACACCGTGCAGGCGGCAACCTCGCCCGCAGCGCAGGTGCGTTACGGGGTGGTGCCCTACTCGCAGCAAGTCAATGTCGGCTTCTCGATCCCCCGGGCGCATCTTGCCAATAACCACCGCTACCAGTCGCGTGTGGCGCGCTACAACCAGGCTGCATTTCCGAACAACGACGTCGGCGACACTGTCCTTCTTTCAGACGCAACCGAATTCCTTCCTCGTTCAACTTCGAACTTTAACACGACGAACATCGACAATTACCGCTTCCGCACCGACGGCTCCGCAGGGACAACCGCCCGCAACGTTTGCACAAATTACCCCAAGACCTACACGGTGACCGTAAATGGCCAGACCCAAAGATGGGAGGTGATCGGCCCGACCAGCTTCGTGCTCAACCAGTGGCATTGGAACGGCAGCAACAACAATCTTGCCGGATGTAGTGCCCGTGTCCGCAAGACGCGGACCCTGACAGCTACTGACGTCACACCGCAGTTCCGCGAGTGGGTCTACTGCGAAGTCCAGACCGGCACCGCCAGCCCCTGCGGCGTGACCAATCCCGCACGCAGCCCGGCAGGCTGGGAAACAGTGAACTTTTCGACCGTGTACTCCGGCAACACCGTCAGTATGCCGATCGGCACCAACGGCAGCATGACCTCGGTTACCTGGTCCGGCTGCATCGAGGAGCCGGAAACCGTGCTCACCGACAATTACAGCCCGATCCCGTCCGGTGCCCACGATCTCAACATCAATCTGGTGCCTGCGAACGATGCGCAGCGTTGGAAGCCCGCCTTGCAGAACGCCGTTTGGCGGCGGCCGAGCGACGCGGAAGTCGTCTCCACCGGCAATCTCAGCCGGGGCGGCTGGACTTGCCCGCGGGCCGCACGCAAGCTTTCGACAATCGCCCGCAGCGACCTGCAATCCTATGTCGACTCGCTGTCCGCATCTGGCAACACCTATCACGACATCGGGATGCTCTGGGGCGCGCGCTTTATCTCGCCGCGCGGTCTCTTCGCGGCCGAGAACGCAACGGCACCCAACGGCGATCCGATCGCGCGCCACATCGTGTTCATGACCGATGGTGAGCAGGTCAACTCGATCAATAACTACTCGACCCACGGGGTGGAAGTCACCGACCGCCGCATCACCGGTGACGGTAACAGCACGCGCGAATTCAACCGCCGTGCCTCGCGTCTCCAGGCGATCTGCCGCGCCGCGCAGCAGGAGAACATCACAGTCTGGGTGGTCGCTTTCGGGACCGCACTGACCAGCAATCTCCAGACCTGCGCTTCGCCCGGCCGTGCCTTCCAGGCGAATGACAACGCGACCCTCAATGCGCGCTTCCAGGAAATCGCGCAGAAGATCGCCGCGCTGAGGCTGACCTCGTGATGGTCCGGCGTGCCCACCTCCCTGCCCTGCTGCGCCGCCTCCGCGGCGACAGCAAGGGTGTGACGCTGGTCGAATTCGCCTTTGTCGGACCGGTCCTAATCCTGATGATCATGGGCCTCTTCGACATCGCCCACACCCAATACACCAGTTCGGTGTTGCACGGAGCGATGCAGAAGGCGGGCCGTGACCTGACGCTGGAAAACGCGCTTTCGCGGCAGAGCCAGATCGATGCCCGCGTGATCGAGCAGGTTCGTTCGGTCATGCCCAACGGCGCGACCGTGACGCTGGAGAAGTTCTCGCACTTCGATTTCTCGGACGTCAATCAGCCCGAGGAATTCACCGACCAGAACGGCGACAACCAGTGCAACAACAGCGAACCCTATGTCGACACCAACGATAACGCGCGCTGGGATGCGGACCGCGGCAAGGGCGGCATCGGCGGCGCGCGCGACGTGGTGCTTTACGAGGCGACGGTGACCTACCCGCGGATGTTCCCGATGTTCGGTCTGGCCGGCCTGCCGACAAACGTCTCGATCAAGGCTGCGACGATCCTGCGCAACCAGCCCTTTGATGAACAGAATGACCGTGTCACTACTGTAAGGAACTGCACATGAGCCGGACCATGAGCGACAAGCTGCGGCTGCGTACGCGCCGCCTCGCCCGCTGCCTCGGGCGCGACGGATCGGGATTGGCGATGGTCGAATTCGCCTTCGCCGCCCCGCTGGTGCTCGGCATGGGCATGCTGGGCACGGATACGGCCTATCTAGTCATCACCCACCTTCAGGTCAGCCAGATCGCGATGCAGGTGGCAGACAATGCCTCGCGCGTGGGCGAACAGGACGTGCTGACCGCGCGCAAGGTCTACGAACACGACATCAACGAGACCTTTGTGGGTGCCGAAAAGCTGGGCGAGAACATCGGCATCTTCAACCAGGGCCGCATCATCCTCTCCAGCCTTCAGCAAAACACTTCGGGCGGCCAGTGGATCGCCTGGCAGCGGTGCCGGGGCGCGAAGGTCTACCAATCGAGCTTCGGGACGCAGGGCAACGGGCAGTCGGGCACGACCTTCCCGGGCATGGGCGCGCCCGGGCGCAGGATCACTGCCTCGCCGGGGACTGCGGTCATGTTTGTCGAGGTCGCCTACGACTTCAAGTCGGTGACCCCGATGAACCTCTTCGACAACCAGCAGATGGTCTACACAGCTGCGTTCAACGTGCGCGACAATCGCGATCTGAGCCAGCTCTTCCCCGGCGGCCCGCAATCGAGCTGCAACACCTATTCGGCGGCGCGTCCGTCCTGATCCCAGGCCGGTCCGCGCACGCCTCCGGAGGTTACTTGTAGCAGACCTTGCGCGCGCCCTCGGCGATGCGCGGGGCATCGATCAGCGCGAGCTTTTCGAGGTTGGCCGCATAGGGCAGCGGCACATCCTCATTGCACACCCGCAGCACCGGCGCATCGAGGTGGTCGAAGCCTTCCTCCATGCAGATCGCGATGATTTCCGAGGCGATCGAGCAGGTCGGCCAGCCTTCTTCCGCCACGATCAGGCGATTGGTCTTGGCGAGGCTCTTCAGCACGGTTTCCTTGTCGAGCGGGCGCAGCGTGCGCAGGTCGATCACCTCGGCATCGATGCCTTCATCGGCCAGCGTGTTGGCCGCTTCCAGCGCAAGGCCGACGCCGATCGAATAGCTGACGATGGTCACGTCCTTGCCCTCGCGAACGATCCGCGCCTTGCCGATCGGCAGGACATAATCGTCGACATCGGGGACATCGAAGCTGCGGCCATAGACCAGTTCGTTTTCGAGGAAGACCACCGGATCCTCGCAGCGGATCGCCGCCTTCATTAGCCCCTTGGCATCGGCCGCATCATAGGGGGCAATGACGATCAAGCCCGGCACGCTCGCATACCACGGCCCGTAGTTCTGCGAGTGCTGCGCCCCCACGCGCGATGCCGCGCCATTGGGGCCGCGGAACACGATCGGGCAGCGCATCTGTCCGCCCGACATGTAGTTGGTCTTGGCGGCCGAGTTGATGATGTGGTCGATCGCCTGCATCGCGAAGTTGAAGGTCATGAACTCGACGATCGGACGAAGGCCGCCCATTGCCGCGCCGGTTCCGATGCCGGCAAAGCCATATTCGGTGATCGGGGTATCGATCACACGCTTGGGGCCGAATTCGTCGAGCAGACCCTGTGTGACCTTGTAGGCGCCTTGATACTCGGCGACTTCCTCACCCATCACGAAGACGCGCGGGTCGCGGCGCATTTCCTCGGCCATGCCATCGCGCAGCGCTTCGCGCACCGTGGTGCTGACGAGGTTGGTGCCAGCGGGAATGGCAGGATCGGTCGCGGGTGCCGAGGGCGCGGGCTTTTCTGCCTTGGGTGCCGGAGCAGGAGCGGGCGCCGGAGCAGGCGCCGGTTCAGCGGCAGGAGCGGGCGCGGGCGCAGCGGCCACCCCTTCCCCGGCGATCAGCGCAATCACCGCGCCCACCGCCACGTCTTCGGTTCCGGCAGGCACGAGGATCTTTTCCAGCACGCCTTCATCAATGGCTTCGAATTCCATCGTCGCCTTGTCGGTTTCGATCTCGGCGATGATATCGCCCGGCTCGATCCGGTCGCCTTCCTGCTTCAGCCATTTGGCCAGCGTGCCCTGCTCCATCGTCGGCGAGAGGGCCGGCATCTTCAGTTCGATCCCCATGGCTCAGTACTCCTCCACGAGAACATCGGTGTAAAGTTCACTCGGCTTGGGTTCGGGCGAGGTTTCGGCAAAGTCGGCAGCTTCGGCCACCTCGGCGCGGATCGCCTTGTCGATCGCTTTCAGCTCGTCCTCGGTCTTGCCGGCTTCGATCAGCGTCTTCTTCAGCCCTTCGATCGGGTCGTGGTGATCGCGCTGTTCCTGCACTTCCTCGCGGGTGCGGTATTTGGCCGGATCGGACATCGAATGACCACGATAGCGGTAGGTGTTGCACTCCATCAGCAACGGGCCCTTGCCGGCGCGGACATGGGCGAAGGCGACTTCAGCCGCGGCGCGCACTTCGAGCACGTCCATGCCGTTCACTTCCATGCCCGGAATGCGGAACGCCGTGCCGCGGCGGTAGAAGCGGGTTTCGGCGGACGAGCGCTTGGTCGCGGTGCCCATTGCGTACTGGTTGTCCTCGACCACGAAGACGATCGGCAGGTTCCAGAGGGCCGCCATGTTGAAGGTTTCGTAGACCTGCCCCTGGTTGGCCGCGCCATCACCGAAATAGGCAAGGCACAGGCCGCCGTCGTTGTTGTACTGGTGGGCGAGCGCGAGACCCCCGCCCAGTGCCACCTGCGCACCGACGATGCCGTGGCCGCCGTAGAACTTATGTTCGGTCGAGAACATGTGCATCGACCCGCCCTTGCCGCGCGAAATACCGGATTCGCGGCCCGTCAGCTCGGCCATGATCACCTTGGGATCGATCCCGTACGCGAGCATGTGGCCGTGATCGCGGTAGCCGGTGATCACACTGTCGCGATCATTGTCGAGCGCGCTCTGGAGCCCGATCGCAACCGCTTCCTGCCCGATGTAGAGGTGGCAGAACCCGCCGATCAGACCGAGGCCGTACAGCTGGCCCGCCTTTTCCTCGAAGCGGCGGATCAGCAGCATCTGGCGGTAGAATTCGAGCATCTCCGCTTCGGACGCGGCATAACACTTCTTCGCCTCGAACGCCTCCTGCAGCGAATGGAGCATGAAATCGCTATCGTCAGCGGCCGCGGATGCGGCTTTTGCGGGCTTTTTGGCCAAGATAAGTATCCCTCTCTCTGGCGCGCTCATGGGGAGGAGAAGCGCCGTCCAATACCTTGCTCTATAGGCAGGCAAACGCGGGTGACGCAACGGCAAGGCGTTGCAGAAAACCGAACCCGCATACGAAATCAGCGCGATTTGGCAGCTTGAATCAGATCACTCGTCTTCGAGAGTGATGACAACCTCGTCCTCGCGCATCACGCCCAGCTGATCGCGCACCAGTTCGCTGGCGAGATCGGGGTCGGCGGCCTCGGGATCGAGCAGGCCGACACGGTTGCGCAGCGCATCGCGCTTTTCGGTGAGAGCGGCGATTTCGTCCTTGCGCGCATCGAGCGCGGAAGCGTTTTCGCTCCACGCCAGCAGCCCGGTGGGACCAGCAACGGCAAAGCCCGCCAGCAGCAGCAGCGCGCACAGGGCGACGATCCGCTTCATCCTGCTTTCAGTGGCTGGCCTGCGCATGGTGCGAAAAATCCCCTCGTGCCGCAAATCCCGCTGCGACCGCAGAGATCACAGAATCACACTTGGCGCGTCGCCGCAAGTGCGATGCGACACAATGCGCAGAAATCCGGCCTCCGGAGCACGATTTCAGTACGAGCGCGGCAGGCCCAGCACGTGTTCGGCAAGATAGGACAGGATCAGGTTGGTCGATATCGGCGCGACGGTATAGAGCCGCGCCTCGCGGAACTTGCGTTCGACATCATATTCCTCGGCGAAACCGAAGCCGCCGAAGGTCTGCACGCACATGTCCGCCGCCGCCCAGCTGGCTTCCGAGGCGAGCAGCTTGGCCATATTGGCTTCCTCGCCCGGGTTGCCGCCCTCGTCATAGACGCGGGCGGCGTGGTGAACCATCAGCTCGGCAGCGCGCATCTGGGCGTAGCAGCGCGCGATCGGGAACTGCACGCCCTGGTTCTGCCCGATGGGCCGCGCGAACACGCTGCGGTCTTTCGCATAACCGGTCGCCTTCTCGATGAACCACTGGGCGTCTCCGATACATTCCGCCGCGATCAGGATACGTTCGGCATTCATGCCTGACAGAATGTAGCGGAAGCCCTTCCCTTCCTCGCCCACCAGCGCGCTGGCCGGGATGCGCAGATCATCGAAGAACACCTCGCATGATGAATGATTCATCATCGTGCGGATCGGCTTGATGGTCATGCCGCTTTTTTGGGCAGCCTGCATATCGACGAGGAAGATCGACAGCCCCTCCGTCTTTCTCGCCACTTCTTCGCGGGGCGTGGTGCGGGCCAGGAGCAGCATCAGATCGGAATGTTCGGCGCGGCTGGTCCAGATTTTCTGGCCGTTGATCACATAATAATCACCGTCGCGGACAGCACGTGTCTTGAGGCTGAGCGTGTCGGTCCCGCTTGTCGGCTCGCTTACCCCGAAGGCCTGAAGCCGCAATTCCCCGCTGGCGATGCGCGGCAGGTAGGTCGCCTTCTGCTCCGCCGAGCCATAGCGCAGCAGTGTGTTCATGATGTACATCTGGGCATGGGCGGAGGAGCCGTTGCAGCCGCTCGCCTGGATTTCCTCCATAATGACACATGCCGCCTCAAGGCTGAGCCCGCTGCCGCCATGCTCTGCCGGGATCAGCGCGGCGAGAAAGCCCGCCTTGGTGAGCGCGTCGACGAACTCCGCCGGATATTCGCGGTTCGCGTCCTTCGCCCGCCAGTATTCGCCCGGAAACCCATCACACAGCGCGCGCACCGCGCGGCGGATTTCGGCGAGTTCCTGGGGTTCGTGGGCAGACTGTGGCACGCATCATCTCCTTCTGGCGGCGGGGATTGCCCGCTCGCGTTCCCCAAGTCCACCTGATCAATTTGCGTGCTTTCGGACAGGACTGAACCCGTGGCAATCCCGTTTCGATCTGCTACCGGACACCGGAATGTCCGAGCCTGTCAGCCCCTCCGCCCCTGCTACGGCGCCCGCGTATCTCACCCGCACGCAGGAGCGGGCGCTGGCGCTCACCATCGCGGTGGTGACGGCCAATGCCTACTACATTCACCCGATCATCGGCGATGTCGCACGGGCCTTCGGAGTGGGCGAGGCCGAGATCGGGCTGGTGCCGGCGCTCAATCAGCTGGCACTTGCGCTGGGCATCCTGCTGCTGCTGCCGCTGGGCGATTTCTACCCGAACCGGCGGCTGTGCCTGATCTTCGTGGCCGGACAGACCGCATGCCTTGCGGGCATGGTCATCGCACCGGGCTTCATCGCCTTCACTGCCGCCTCGACCCTGCTCGGCTTTTTCACGATCGCGCCTTACCTGATCCCCGCTTTCGCCTCCAAACGCGTCGCGCCGGAACGGCTGGGGGCGGTGACCGCGCAGCTGACCGCGGCGGTGATCTTCGGCATATTGGTGGCGCGCGTGGGCGCAGGCATCATCGCCGAACATGCCGATTGGCACACAGTCTATGTCGGCGCGCTGGTGCTGATGGTCGGGGTCACGGCCTTTCTCCCCTTCGCCATGCGCAGCGAGACCGCATCGGCAAAGCAGCCGCCGGCAAGTTACCGCGCATTGATCGCGTCGGTGATCGCGCTTGCAGCCCGGCACCCTGACATGCGCCTTTCTGCCGCCATCCAGGGTTTGAACTTCGGCATTTTCACCGCGAGCTGGCTCGCCCTTGCCCTGCACCTCACAGGACCGGCAATGGGTTATGGCACGGACGATGTCGGCTATCTCGCCGCGATTGCCGCCGTGAGTGTCATCACCACCCCGCGGCTGGGGCGCTGGGCGGACAAGGTCGGCCCGCGCCGCGCGCGGATCGTGGCCGCCTTGGTGCAGCTTGCCGGGATCGCTCTGCTCTACCCCCTCGGCTTTTCGATCTGGGCGTTGCTGGTGCCGCTGTTCATCGTCAATCTTGTCGGCCCGACAGTCGATGTGACGGGAAGGATGACGCTGTTCACTCTCGCCCCGGAAATCCGCACGCGGCTGACCACCAGCTACATCGTGACGATGTTCGTTGGCGGTGCCGTCGGCAGCGGGGCGGGGACGGCCGTTTACGATTTCGGTGGCTGGGCGGCGACCTGCGGACTGCTGCTGGCGATGTCCTGCTGCGTGGTCGCGCTGTCGTTTTTGGCCGAGCGCCGCTGGAAAACGGCCCCGCCTGTCCATGTCAAATGACACAAATGGGATTGACGGTTTATCTTTTGTTAAGCCTGAGAGGGTAAACAGGTCTTCGAAGGGCGCTACGGCCAGATACCGAATGACGAGGTGAGAACATCGTCACTCCGGTTGGGCCGAAAGCCTTTCCCCAAAGAGGGCGTTACGGCCGAATACCGAATGAGCGGGTGCGCCCGATCACTCCGGTTGGGCCGAGCGCCCTTTTTTGCGTCCCCAATCGACGCAACCGTCAAGTGAACCGCGCAAGGCCAAAGCGGGCAAGCCGTGATGCAAGAGTGGGATGGTGACCCCGGCGCGATTCGAACGCGCGGCCCCCAGATTAGGAATCCGAGGAAACGGCATCCGAGGGGGGCCAATGCGCTCCGCCTCGCGGCAAACGAACGGCCTGCCGAGTATAGGCGCTTCACTTGCCTTCGAGATTTGCCACCATGGCGCGGACCGGCGAGGCATTTCCTTGCCCCAACCGACCACTGTGCAAAGGCCCGCTGGACGGATGGCAAGCCCTACTGCCCCCATCAGGGATTGCAGCTTGCTCAATTCTGGGATGGCAAAACGGAGACGATCCGCTGCCCTCTGCATGGGCTGCTAATTGATATGTGCAGGATTTAGGAGATACCAGCGCACTAGCGCCGACGGCTTAAAAAGGCGCTGCGGCGCGAGGCGCGATGCGCCGCCCCGTGACCGGGAAAAGGGGACCCTAAGACCGGAACCGCTGTCAGATAACGGCAACGTGGAACTTCTGGCAACGCCAAGGCATTGTCCCGTTGGTGAACGAGTCACGACGTTCGGGTAACGCTGGGTCTATCACCGCCGTCTGCCGGACCAACTTAGGCTCCGGCAGACGGGGTCATTTCATTAGGTGTAGCTCACAAGAACGCGGGTCCGCTGGCGCGCCTTCTCAAAACGGAGGGCCGCGCCGATAAAGCCGAAGCCGAGAACTAGCATCAACCAAGTTGACGGTTCGGGAACCGCAGGAATGCCCGCAACACTATACGAGATAGAACCAACAAAAGACCGCGGCTGAAAACTTTGAGCGAACGGATAACTCTTCCCAAAGCCTTGAAGGATGGTGAGATCTCCATTTGCGGCGCGAACATTTCCTACACCGGTTCCATTGGAGTATCTAACCGCGTCGACAAATGGCGTTGTGAACGTAAAGTAGAACCCGACTGTCGAGTTTGCTGCTGCGACAAAGTCACTGATGTTGAAAACGGTGTAGCCGTTCGAAGTCGTCACGTTTGAAAATATATCCCGCAGCGTCCAAGCCGCAGCATTATTCTCATTTCCTGCAATGCCACCCGTGCGCGTATAGAATTCAAATGAACCAGTCTGCGCGGTCGTTCGAACTCTGATGCTTTCGATCGACAAGCTATTTGCGCCAATGACGGCGTCAAACATCACACCGCTTTGGCCGTTGTTCGCGTCATCTAGGGTGACCAGCTCGGCTGCATTCGAGTTTGCCGCAAAAACCAAAGCCGAACTAGCTAGCGCCAACGACGCACACTTAATGACAATTGACTGAGCAGCCATGCTTTCCCCCTGATAACTTCGGCCGAATCGGCAGTCGTAACTCCACTTGTTTCTTAACGGTTTTTAACCAACCCACAACTGTCGGAAGATTTTACAGCTGGATGTGCTAGCGGGCCTTGCGCTGCTAGCCCTGAAGGCCAAGTCTCGGCGTGATCGAGGCCGGGAAGGCGGGTTAAAAGGCGCGTCGGCTGTCGGGCGCAAGGCTTGGCGGGTGGGGCCGGGGCTTGGGAGTTAATAGCCACCCTCTTTTGCTATTTTTGCCATAGCCTCAGAAATCGCAGCCTCGTCCAGAATGCCAAGCGCGCGGGGATAATACCCTGACTCTATGTCAAACCGATCTATTTGAGAATTCAGCCCGACAGCGCGAGTGACCGCTTCAAGCAATGACAGATAAGCTTCCACTAGAGCAGAGGACTCGAAGGGCTGGGCATTCGCTGCCTTCGTAAACATGCGTCTTTTCGCTCGCACCTCAGGTTCATTTGGGAAGGCCGCTTCGATAAGATTAATTGCGGCGCGGGTGTCTTGATTGAGCATTTCGGAGCGTCCCTTCATCAGCGCCCGAAAGACCTGCACCTGCAATGCCCTCACCTCGTCTGCGACGGCCGTTTCTCGTCTATACTGTTCCGCATATGAGGCGGCCATTTTGGGGGCCTTCAACGCGACCCACAGCGCGGCAAAAGCCGCAAGCATTGTGAAGACGGCTGCAAAGGCCTGAAACCAATCAGGTAGCGACGACTCTTAGACCATTTACACGCCCCTGTTTCCTATGCGTTACCTTGCAAGGCCGAGGTAACGGCTGGTCGACCTCTAATGTATTGAAAACATGGTGACCCCGGCGCGATTCGAACGCGCGGCCCCCAGATTAGGAATCTGGTGCTCTATCCGGCTGAGCTACGGGGTCCCATCGCGTTCAATAGCAGGACAGGCTTCCCGATCAATTGAGTTTGTCCGGTGGAGCAACGGGGAACGGTAAGGGCGCGACCGGCACGCCTTCCTCGATCAGCGCCTTGGCCTCGGCAAGGCTGGCCTGCCCGTGGATCGGGGCCTCGTCCCGCTCGCCATAATGCATCTTGCGGGTTTCCTCGGCGAACTTGTCGCCCACCCACGTCGAGTTCTTCAGCGCCTCGGCCTGAGCCTTGGCGAGGGTGGTGAGCGCCTTGCGCATCTCGGGCGGCATGGGGGTGTTGGCCATCGGGCGCGCTTCAGGCGGAAGGACCTCCTGCCGGCTGTTGCCCTTGGCTGGCACCGCCGGGGCCATCGGCGCCTTGCTCACCTCGTCCGACCCGCAGGACGGACATGCCAGAAGCCCGCGCGTGCGCTGATCTTCGTAGTCGGCGGAAGAACCGAACCACCCTTCGAACCGGTGGCCTTGATGGCAGGCAAGGTCGTAAACGATCATGGCGGGTCAGGATTTGGCGATTGTGCGGCGGTTGGCAAGAGCGGGCACCTGCGCGCGCACTTCGGCGATGCGGGCAAGATCGATGTCGCAAAAGCCCAGCCCCGGCGCTTCGCCGCCCATATCGAGCAGCACCTCGCCCCACGGATCGACGACAAGGCTGTGGCCATAGGTCTCGCGCCCGTCCTGATGGCGGCCCACCTGCGCGGCGGCGATGACGAAGGCCTGTGCCTCGATCGCGCGGGCGCGCAGCATGACATGCCAATGCGCCGCGCCCGTCGGACGGGTGAAGGCGGCGGGCACCGCGATGGCGTCACAGCGGCGGTCGCCCAGCGCGCCGAACAGCGCGGGAAAGCGCAGGTCATAGCAGATTGTCAGGCCGAGCCGGCCGAGCGGCGTACCGGCAATGTCGACCACCTCCCTGCCCGGGTCATAGGCATTGCTCTCGCGCCAGCTTTCACCATTCGCCAGATCGACATCGAACATGTGGATCTTGTCATAGATGTCGGGATTTTGGTTATCCTGTCGAAAGTAGTGGGTCCGGTTGGCCCACTTGCCCGTCCCGGAAGCGACCGCCATCGAACCGAGCGCAACGTCGATCTGCATCTTGGCAGACATCAGCGACAGTTCATCCAGAACGGTCTGTTCCCACACCGGATTGACCCAGCGCCTCGACCGCTGGCGATCGCGATCGAGCAGAATCGACATTTCGGGAGTGAAAACAACCTGCGCCCCGCCCTCGGCAGCTTGGCGTACCGACTGGAGGATCGTGGCCAGATTCGCCTCGGGGTCGATCCCCGAGGTCATCTGCAGGACGGCAATCTTCGGCATCAGCCCGCCAGCAGTGCGTCGAGCTTGCCGGCGCGTTCGAGCGCGTGGAGATCGTCGCACCCGCCGACATGGGTCTCGCCGATGAAGATCTGCGGCACGGTCATCGCGCCCGGCGCGCGGGTCAGCATTTCGTCGCGCTTCGGGCCGCCCATGGTGATGTCATATTCGGTGAAGTCCGCACCCTTTTCGGTCAGCAACCGTTTGGCGCGCACGCAGAAGGGGCAGGCGAACTTGGTGTAGATATCGATCTGGGGGGCGGCCATCATGTCCCTCTTGAAAGCTCGGTTGCGCAAAACAGATAGGCTGTGTCGCCGCGTTTCGCCAGTCTCGGGAAACAAAGCGGGGACAAGGCGGGTGCTGCATCCGGCAGGCCCGCATCAGACGAGAATCGCTCAGCAGAGGATTTGGATATGTCGCGTTTCGATTTCACCCCCTACCGCCGCTCCACCGTGGGCTTCGACCGCCTGTTCGACCTGCTCGAAAACCAGGCACGGCTCAATGCAGGCGACAATTACCCCCCCTTCAACATCTCGCGCCGCGGCGAGGACAATTACCGCATCACGCTGGCCGTGGCGGGTTTCCGCGCCGGCGATATCGACATCACCGCCCAGCAGAACCTGCTGGTCGTGCAGGGCCGCAAGCGCGACGAGGTGGAGGACGGTTCCGAACTGATCCATGTCGGCATTGCCAATCGCGGTTTCGAACGCCGCTTCGAGCTCGCCGATTTCGTGCGGGTCGAACGCGCCGATCTGGCTGATGGCCTGCTGATCATCGATCTCGTCCGCGAGGTTCCCGATGCGATGAAGCCGCGCAAGATCGCGATCGGCGGCACCGCAACGCTCACCGCAGTGCCCAGCGGCGACAGCGAGGACGCGGCCAGCGCGGCCTGAGCCTTTCCGACCATCCCTTTGACCAAAATAAAGGGGGCGCCCCTTGCGGACCGCCCCCTCGCGACTTGCGTCGCCCCGTCTCGTCCTATCCGTCCGGGTCGCAGAAGACGGACAAAACGAGACAAGCTGTGTTTCGCGACAACCCCGGCTTGAACCTGCCGGCTGCCACTTCTGTGGCCATGGCCTAACTTACCCCGGAATTCCTGCCAAAGCGTCAATTCGTTACCGCGTGTAATGCGGAACCGAAACAATACGCAAGGCCAATCTGCAAACCTTGTAAAGAAACGACATGGCTGTTCCCGCTTGCGAAACAAGGGATTGCAACGCGCCGCCAAAGCACGCGATTGGCCGCCTGGCGGTCCGAAATGGGACAGGTGAACAATAGCGCCGGTGGATGTTAACCGCGCAAATTTGCCGGCCTGCCCCGGGGGATGCCAAGCGACAGGCCGGGCTTAACCGTACCGCGCACGGAACCTGAATCGGACAGCGCTTACACCAGGCGCGACTGTTCCAGCGCCGCGGCGATGAAGCCGGCGAACAAGGGGTGCGGGTCGAAGGGGCGCGACTTCAGTTCCGGGTGGAACTGCACGCCGACGAACCACGGATGGTCCGGTCGTTCAACGATTTCGGGAAGCAACCCGTCAGGGCTCATGCCCGAGAAGATCAGGCCCTGCTTCTCCAGCGGCTCGATAAAGGCGCTGTTGACCTCGTAACGGTGACGGTGGCGCTCGGAGATGGTCTCGGCGCCGCCATAGATTTGCGAGACATGGCTGTTGGGGCCAAGCTTGGCCGGATAGGCGCCAAGCCGCATCGTGCCGCCAAGGTCCCCGCCCTCTTCGCGCTGCTGGAGACCTTCCTTGGTCATCCATTCGGTGATGATGCCGACAACAGGCGTGTCGGTGGGGCCGAATTCGGTCGACGAAGCTTTCTCGAACCCTGCGGCGCGCGCGCCTTCGATGCAGGCCATCTGCATGCCGAGGCAGATGCCGAAGAACGGCACATTGCGGGTGCGGGCAAAGCGCACCGACGCGATCTTGCCCTCGCTCCCGCGCTCGCCGAAGCCGCCGGGCACGAGAATGCCGTGCATCGGTTCAAGCTGGGCGATGATCTGGCTGTCATCGTCGCCTTCGAAAATCTCGGCGTCGATCCACCGGATGTTGACCTTCACGCGGTTGGCAAGGCCACCGTGGACCAGCGCCTCGTTGAGGCTCTTGTAGGCATCGGGCAGGCCGACATACTTGCCCACCACCGCGATGGTGACTTCGCCCTCGGGGTTGAAGTGGCGGTCAGTGACATCCTTCCACGACGACAGGTCCGGCTCCGGCGCATCGGTGATGCCGAAGGCGCGCAGCACCTCGCGGTCGAGGCCCTCGGCGTGATATTGCTGCGGCACCGAGTAGATCGAGGGTGCATCCAGCGCCTGAATCACCGCTTCGTTGCGCACGTTGCAGAATTGCGCGATCTTGCGGCGGTCGCTTTCGGGGATCGGGTGTTCGGCGCGGCACAGCAGGATGTCGGGCTTGATGCCGAGCGCCGCCAGTTCGCGCACCGAGTGCTGCGTGGGCTTGGTCTTCAGCTCGCCCGCTGCCTTGATGTAGGGCACCAGCGTGACGTGGACGCTGACCGTCTGGAACGGCTCAAGCTCGTTCCGCAGCTGGCGGATCGCTTCCATGAAGGGCAGCGATTCGATGTCGCCCACCGTGCCGCCGATCTCGCAAAGGATGAAATCATGGTCGCCCTGATCGGCGAGCGCGAAGGCCTTGATCGCGTCGGTCACGTGCGGGATCACCTGCACGGTGGCGCCGAGGTAGTCCCCGCGCCGTTCCTTGGCGATGATGTCGCGGTAGACCCGGCCCGAGGTGATGTTGTCGCTCTGGCGTGCAGAAACGCCCGTGAAACGTTCATAGTGTCCGAGATCGAGATCGGTCTCCGCCCCGTCATCCGTCACGAACACCTCGCCGTGCTGATACGGGCTCATCGTGCCCGGATCGACGTTGAGATAGGGATCGAACTTGCGGATGCGGACCTTGTAGCCACGCGCCTGAAGGAGGGCCGCCAAGGAGGCTGCCATGAGACCTTTGCCGAGCGAGGAGACCACGCCGCCGGTGATGAAAATGAACCGCGCCATGGGATTCGGGCCTTAAGCAACAGGAGGGATTCGGGGCAAGCGAATTGCTTGTCCCAGACGCTCGCCATCCACAGCGGCGTCGATGTGACGAAACGGGAAAGGGGCGCGCGGCCCCTTTCCCGTTTCGTCACATCGACGCCGCTGTGGAT
>Ga0114986_1000035_pt1 | contig 36831 bp, 39 predicted proteins | sample Shrwel1BS1Day17_FD_96988 | JGI IMG/M metagenome (GOLD analysis project Ga0114986, IMG submission 96988) | Subsurface microbial communities from deep shales in Ohio, USA - Utica-3 well 1 S-1-Day17 | ecosystem: Environmental > Aquatic > Deep subsurface > Shale gas/oil reservoir > Produced... | reverse complement strand
GCCATCTCGAGGTCGCGCACCATCAGCGCAAAGGGTTTACCTTCGCGCCGCTTGATCGCGCGCAGCCGCGCCACCGCCTCGGCGCTGGTGGCGTCGCAGGCGATCTGGTAGCCGCCCAGGCCCTTGACCAGCAGCAGCTCGCCGCGGCCGAGCAGCGTCGTCGCGGCGTCCACGTCGTCGAGCGCGGTCAGTGCATCGACAGCAAAAGGCCGTCCGTCCAGCCGCCGCAAGGCCGCGCGCGGGCCGCAGGCATGGCAGGCCATGGCCTGGGCGTGGAAGCGCCGGTCGTCGGGCTCGCCGTACTCGCGCGCGCAGTCGGAGCACAGTGGGAAGGGCGCCATCGTCGTGTTGACCCGATCGTACGGTGCGCGCTCGAACACAGTCAGCCGCGGCCCGCAGGCGGTGCAGGCGGTGAACGGGTAGCGGTAGCGGCGGGCGAACGGGTCAAGCGTCTCGGCCGCGCAGGCCGGGCAGATCGCCCAATCCGGCGCCACGCCGAGCCCGGGCTTGGCCTGTGCGCTGCCGGCGATCGTGAACGCCTCGGGCACCCTGGCGTCGGCCGGCAGCGCTTCGGCGCGCAGCGCGTCGATGCGGATGCCGCCGGCGCCGCCGTGATCGAGCGCGCGCAGCCGGCGCTCGAACTCGGCGAGCACGGCTGCGCCGGCGTAGCCTTCGATCACCACCAAGGTGCCGGCGTTGTGCACGCTGCCGGTGACGCCGAGCGCGCGCGCCAGCCGCAGCACCTGCGGCCTGAAGCCCACACCCTGCACGATGCCGCTGGCGAACCAGCGGCTGCCGCAGACCGGCTCGCACAGGGTGGCAGGCGAGGGGGCCGGGACGGCGCTCATCGTGCGACCTCCCACAGCAGCACCCGGTTGTTGCCCGAGTCGACGACGATCGCGGTGTCGCCGTGCATCGCCAGCGCGTAGGGCCAGCACAGCGAGTCGCGCGCCGCCGCCTGCCAGCGGTTGTCGCCCTTGTCGGCGAAGCTGGTCTGCCCGGCCACCGCCTGGGCCTCGCGCACGAGCGGTGAGTCGAAGCGCAGCAGGCGCGAGTTGGCGGTGTCGGCGACGAACAGGCGGTCGTCGTGCACCGCCAGGCCATACGGCATGTTCAGACTGCGTGCGCTCGGCCAATACTCGCCGCGGTTGTGGTCCAGTGCGTCGATCTCGTCCTGGCCGACGATAAGGTCGGCGCGCTGCATGTGTCGCGTGGGGTCCTGCGCCCATAGCAGCAGGCGGTTGTTGCCGGCGTCGGCGACGCACAGATGACCTTGCCAGACGGCCACGGCGTGCGGCCAGCGCATCGTGGCCTGGGTAACGCCGCCGGCGTTTTCGTCGCGCTGTTCGAAGTCGGGCTGGCCGAGCACCAGGTCGGCGGCCTGCCCCGGTCGCTGCGGCAGGCCGTCGAAGCGCAGCACGCGGCGGTTGCCAGTGTCAGCCACCCACAGGCGTACGCCGTCCCAGAACACGCCATAGGGCCAGTGCAGGGTGTCGGCCGCGGCCCGGTCGCGCCCGCGGTTGGCCTGGCCCGAAGTGAAGTCGGCCTGGCCCAGCACCACGTCGGCCGGGCTGTGGCTGTGGCTCGGCGCGCGGTGCCAGACCAGCACCCGGTGGTTCCACGCGTCGGCCACCGCCAAGCCTTCGCCGCAGGCGCACACGCCGGTCGGCACGTTCAGGCTGGCCGCGGTGAGCTCACCCCGGGCGTTGCGGCCCTCGCGTGAGAAATCGGGTTGGCCGATCAGCCAGCTGGCCGGCTGAGCGTCGTGCTCGGGCAGCACGGGCCATCCGAGCAGCCGGTGGTGCCCGGTGTCGGCGACCCACAGCGCCCCGTCGGCGCTGACGGCCGCGCCGCGCGGGCCGAACAGCGTGTGCGCGGCCGGCGTCAGCGAGCCGCCAGCCAGCGGGTCGTGCACGCCCAGGATCACGCGCGCGCCAGCGGCGTGCAACGCCTGCTGCGCGCGCACGCGTTCGCGGGGCCGCGCGAGCGAGACCTTGAGCGTCGCCGCCGCGGTCACGACACCACCCCGTCGAGCTTGACCGCGACACGTCCACCGCGCACCCGCACCGCGTGCACGACCAGCTGCACCTCGGCCACGTCCAGGCACTCGCCGGTGTCCAGCCGGTAGCGCAAGCCGTGATGCGGACACTCGAGCACGCCGTCGGTTACCACGCCACCGTCCAACGCCAGCCCCAGGTGGGCGCAGGCATTGGCCACACAGTACACCTGGGTGCCGTCGCGATACAGCAGCAGCCTGTCGTCGTGCACCGTGCGCGCGACGGGCTGCCCCGGCGGCAACTCGTCGAAGGCGCAGACATCGACGAAGCCGCGGTCCTCGGCACGAGCGGCTTGGCTGAGGAAGGGGCTGACGAAGTGGATCGGCACCGCCTCGCCCGGCGCGCGCGTCTCGGCCGAGCGGCGCACCTGGACAACGCGCACGATCTCCGGTGCATGTTCCTTGATCGCACGCTCGACCCCCTCGGCGAGCGTCAGCCCTGAAGCCGGGCAGTTCTGGCACGAGCCCGTGAGACGCACCTCGACCGTGTCGGGCGGTTTAATCGCCACCAGCTCGACGCCGCCTTCGTGCTGGGCCAGCATCGGCGCCACCGACTCCAGCGCCGCGCGCACACGCGCCTCCAGCGGCTCGCGCACCAGCCCGTGCAGGCGCAGCACGCCGTAGATGAAGGGGTCGGCGGCGAGTTCGCGCAGCCGGGCCGCCGCCGCCGGCTCCTCGCGCAGCCCACGCAGCAGGCGCAGCAGAGCCTCCCGGTGCAAGGCATCGATGGCGCTGCGCAGGTTGTCGAGCACCGCGCGCTGTTCGAGCGGCCAGGCCTGGCCGATGGCTTGCAAGGCCGCGACCTCGCCGGCCATATGGGCCAAGCGCTCGCCGTCGTCTTGCGGAGCCATGTTCATCGCCGGGTCGCTTGGTGCGTGATCAGTTGTACTTGAGGTCGCGGAACAACCATGGCATGAGTGCGCCGCCGACAGCACCGCCTATGACCATGCCAAGCCAGGGGTTCAGCCAGCCGATGCCCGACATCAGCACCAGCGTCACGACGAAGCCGATGGCCAGCTGGCGGAAGAACGCCAAGTTGTCGCGGAACAGCTTGCCGGCCAGGAACAGCTTCATCGAGTTGATCACCATGTCGAACATCGCAGTCTCCTTGTCGTTGCGTCAGCGCAGCGCGTGGATGGCGGCCGCAACCACCGTCGCGGGAACGACGGCGGCCAGCGCGAAGAAGGCGCCCATGATGGCTGCCATCTCGTTACCCATGGCCTGGCCGCCCAGCTTGACGCCGCAGGCCGCGCCCGCGGCTGCGCCGGCGGCGATGGCCACCACGCACATCAGTACAAGCATCGTCGTCATCTGCAACTGCTCCTGTGGAAGGGTGTGGGGTTCAGTGCGTCGGCGTACCGGCCTCGCCGGGCACGCGCGAGGCTGCGAAGTCCGCGTCGGCGGTTTCGATGCCGGCCAGCGCCTCGGCCACGGCGGCTTCGGCCTCGCGCAGGCCACGGCTGCCGAAGATGCGCTGCGCCTCGAGGTACAGCGCTCGTGCCTTGGCGGTGTTGCCGCGGCGGCCGAGTTCGGGGTGTTCAGGGTCGTCGGGCAGGTTGAGCAGCGCGTTGGCTTTGTTGGCCACGGTGTTGGCGTACTCGACCGGCATGTCGCGCGCCGTGCGCACCTTCAGCGCCTCGTCATAGGCCTCGACCGCCCGCAGCAGGTTGGCCACCGGATGACTGCTCGGCGCGTACTGCAGCGCGTTGCCGAGGTTGTTCTGCGTCATCGCGTACTCGCTGGGGTGGTCCACCAGCGTCACGATGCGCAGCACCTCCTCGAACGACTGCACGGCCAGGGCCTCGCGCATACGAGCCCGCTCGTCGGTAGCCGGGATCGACAGGTAGGCGATCGCCAAGTTGTTGTGCAGGATGGCGAACTCGCGCGGCCAAGTTTCCTTGGTGAACACGCGCAGCGAGCGGTGGTAGTGCGCGATGGCGTCCTGGATACGGGCACGGTGCGCCGAGGCCAGCGACTGCGTCACCAAGCCGAGGTTCATGTCGAGCTCGGCCGTCTCCTCCGGAGCACCGCGGGCGGCCAGCTCGCCGCGCGCCTGCTCGAAACAGTCGCGCGCCGCCTCCAGCGCTTCGATCCCGCCTTCGGGCAGGGCCTGGTAGGCCGTTCCCTGGCGCGCCCGGATGCGCGCGGCCAGCAACTCGAAGCCCACGGGCACCAAGGCCACCGCCCGTTCGTAAAGCGCCACCGCGTCATGGAGCTGTCGCGGCGAACGCGGCCGGATCTGCAGGCCGCGCGCAATCTCCATCAGCATCTCAGCACGCTCCTGCGGTGCCGCCGATGGATCCTCGGCTATGACCAACGCGGCCTGCGCCTCGGTATCGGCCACAGACAAGATGTCGTCTTGGCTATGGGCCACGCGCAACCCGAGCATCTTGTTTGTCTCCATTTTTTTGTTGGCTGGAATAAGCAATCAGTTCAAGTTCGTATCATCGGCCAGGCTTGACAAAGTGCATATCAGGTTCACACCTAATGAAAACCAAGTTTGCACACCGATCTACTGTGCAGAGACATTTCAGTTTGATCGACAGGTGGCAAGCAAATTGCCGCAGCTCAAAGATGCGATCAATCGATCGCCACGCTGTGCGGCACACAGTGCCTAACAAACTCAAGGACTTACGAGATCTCATTAGTGCTTTCCCGAACTACCCCCCTGCTTGGCACGAACCGTGACTGTGGTGTGACAGGAGAGTCGTTTCATCCCACTCACTAGATCACTAGCAGGAGACAGTTCGAATGGAGTCGTTCTACGAGGTGATGCGCCGCCAGGGCATTTCGCGCCGCAGTTTCGTCAAGTACTGTTCGCTCACCGCAACGTCGCTGGGTCTCGGTCCAGCCTTCGTGCCGCAAATCGTGCATGCGATGGAAACCAAGCCTCGCACGCCAGTGCTGTGGCTGCACGGCCTGGAATGCACCTGTTGCACAGAGGCCTTCATTCGTGGGGCGCACCCTTTGGCTAAGGACGTCGTGCTGTCCATGATCTCGCTGGATTACGACGACACCCTGATGGCAGCAGCAGGTCATCAGGCAGAAGCCATTCTCGAAGAGATCACCGCCAAGTACAAGGGACAGTACATTCTCGCGGTAGAAGGAAACCCTCCCCTCAATGAGGGCGGCATGTACTGCATCAACAGCGGTAAGCCCTTTGTTGAGAAGTTGAGGAAGGTGGCTAAGGACGCGAAGGCGATCATCGCGTGGGGTTCGTGTGCATCCTGGGGTTGCGTGCAGGCGGCCAAGCCGAACCCAACGCAAGCCACACCGATTCACAAAGTCATCACAGACAAGCCCATCATCAAAGTACCTGGCTGTCCACCCATTGCTGAGGTGATGACCGGCGTTATCACTTACATGGTTACCTTTGACCGGGTGCCGGAGTTGGACCGCCAGGGTCGACCGAAGATGTTCTATAGCCAGCGAATCCACGACAAGTGTTACCGCCGGTCGCACTTCGACGCCGGGCAGTTCGTCGAGGCCTTTGATGACGAGTCCGCACGCAAGGGCTACTGCCTCTACAAGGTTGGTTGCAAGGGCCCGACCACCTACAACGCGTGCTCCACCGTGCAGTGGAACGAGGGCACAAGCTTTCCGATCAAGGCCGGCCACGGCTGCATCGGCTGCTCCGAGGACGGCTTCTGGGACAAGGGTTCTTTCTACGATCGGCTCACCAACATCCACCAGTTCGGCATCGAGGCGAACGCGGACGAAATTGGCGCTACGGCCGCTGGCGTCGTCGGCGCTGCGGTGGCTGCACACGCCGCCGTCTCCGCAATCAAGCGGGCGACCACCAAGGACGAGTCAGCGAAGGCCGACGCCTAAAAACACGTTCAGAACTCGGAAGATTGAGACAAGACATGGCTGCCTACGAAACCCAAGGCTTCAAGCTCGACAACAGCGGGCGTCGCATCGTCGTCGACCCGGTGACCCGCATCGAGGGTCACATGCGCTGTGAGGTCAACCTCGACAAGGACAACGTCATCCGAAATGCCGTCTCCACAGGCACGATGTGGCGAGGGCTTGAGGTCATCCTCAAGGGCCGTGACCCGCGTGACGCATGGGCCTTCGTTGAACGCATCTGCGGCGTGTGCACCGGCTGCCATGCGCTGGCCAGCGTGCGCGCTGTCGAAGACGCTCTGGACATCAGGATCCCGAAGAATGCGCACCTGATCCGCGAGATGATGGCCAAGACATTGCAGGTGCACGACCACGCGGTGCACTTCTACCACCTGCATGCGCTTGACTGGGTCGACGTGGTCAGCGCGCTGAAGGCCGACCCGAAGAAGACCAGCGACCTGCAGCATCTGGTGTCGCCGTCGCACCCGATGTCGTCACCGGGCTACTTCCGCGACATCCAGAATCGGCTGAAGCGATTCTTCGACTCGGGCCAGCTCGGCCCCTTCATGAACGGCTACTGGGGCAACAAGGCCTACGTGCTGCCACCCGAGGCCAACTTGATGGCCGTCACGCATTACCTCGAGGCGCTGGACCTGCAGAAAGAGTGGGTCAAGATCCACACCATCTTCGGCGGCAAGAACCCGCACCCCAACTACCTTGTGGGCGGTGTTCCCTGCGCGATCAACATCGACGGCGACGGCGCAGCAGGAGCTCCGCTCAACATGGAACGGCTGAACTTCGTTAAGGCGCGTATCGATGAGATCATCGAGTTCAACAAGAACGTCTACGTGCCCGATGTGCTGGCCATTGGTACGATCTACAAGCAGGCCGGGTGGCTCTACGGCGGCGGTCTGTCCGCGACCAACGTGCTCGACTACGGCGATTACCCGAAGGTCAACTATGACAACAGCACCCACCAGTTGCCCGGCGGCGCCATCCTCAACGGCAACTGGGACGAGGTGCTGCCCGTCGACCCGCGCGACCCCGAACAGGTGCAGGAGTTCGTCGCCCATAGCTGGTACAAGTACGCTGACGAGTCCAAGGGGCTGCATCCCTGGGAGGGCGTGACCGAGGCCAACTACAAGCCCGAGGGACCCAACTTCAAGGGCACCCGCACACGGATCGAGCAGCTCGACGAGAGCGCTAAGTACAGCTGGATCAAGAGCCCGCGCTGGCGCGGTCATGCTATGGAAGTCGGGCCGCTGGCGCGCTACATCCTCGCCTATGTGCATGCGACCAAAGGCAACAAGCATTGCCAGCGTGTCAAGGAGCAGGTGGACTACTCGGCCACAATGATCAACAGCGGCATCCCCAAGGCACTGGGCCTGCCGGAGACCCAGTACACGCTCAAGCAGCTGCTGCCCACCACGATCGGGCGCACCCTGGCGCGCGCGCTCGAGAGCCAGTACGCCGGCGAGATGATGCTCGATGACTATCACGAGCTGATCGCCAACATCAAGGCCGGCGATCTGGCTACGGCCAACGTCGAGAAGTGGGATCCCAAGACCTGGCCCAAGGAGGCCAAGGGTGTGGGCAACGTGGCTGCGCCGCGCGGCGGCCTCGGCCACTGGATCCGCATCAAGGACGGCCGCATCGACAACTACCAGTGCGTGGTGCCCACCACCTGGAACGGCAGCCCGCGCGACACCAAGAACCAGATTGGGGCCTTCGAGGCGAGCCTGATGAACACGCCGATGGCCAACCCCGAGCAGCCGCTGGAGATCCTGCGCACGCTGCACTCGTTCGACCCGTGCCTGGCCTGCTCGACTCATGTGATGAGTGAGGACGGCCGCGAGTTGACCACGGTCACGGTGCGCTGAGCCCCCACACGATCCGGGCGTCGAAGCCCGACAACCTAGGAGACATGCCATGAATCGATTCCTCTACGCCATCGCAGGCACGTCCCTCGTGCTTGCTGCGATCTCCGCCCAGGCCCATCCTGGACACGAGAACGACGGCCTCGCCGCTTCGCTGCTGCACCTTCTATTCGGCCTGCACGGCTGGCCGAGCCTGATCGCATGGGCGACTGCCCTCGGTGCCGTCTTTGGGGTTGGCATGCTGGTGCGGTACCTGCTGCGCCGCCTGTCACGTGCAGCCGCAGGCGCCTCGGCGCAGCAGCGCCTGTCCTGAACGCACAGCCCGCCAAGGACAACCGCCATGTCGAGCAGTTCTCCATCCACCGCCACCAGCGCTACCGGCACCGACGAGGGCGCGGTCATCACCAGCCGCAGCATCAAGTCCATCTACGTCTACGAAGCCCCGGTACGGTTGTGGCACTGGGTCAACGCGCTGGCGATCACCGTGCTGTGCGTTACAGGCTACTTCATCGGCTCGCCGCCGCCGACCATGCCCGGCGAGGCCAGCGACAACTACCTGATGGGCTACATCCGCTTCGCCCATTTCGCCGCCGCCTACATCTTCGCCATCGGCCTGGCGGCGCGAATCTACTGGGCCTTTGTCGGCAACCACCACGCGCGCGAACTTTTCAGCTTGCCGATGTTCAGTACCGCGTACTGGAAGGAGGTGCTGACGATGCTGAAGTGGTACGCCTTCCTGATTCCGCGCCCGAACCGCTACGTCGGCCACAACCCGCTGGCGCGCATGGCGATGTTCTTCATGTACTTTCTGCTGTCGCTGTTCATGATCGTGACCGGGTTCGCGCTCTATGGCGAGGGCTTGGGCATGGGATCCTGGGCCGACCAACTGTTTGGCTGGGTCATTCCGCTGATGGGCCAGTCGCAGGACGTGCACACCTGGCACCATCTGGGCATGTGGGGCCTGATCATCTTCGTGATCTTCCACGTCTACGCGGCTATCCGTGAGGACATCATGGGCCGCCAGAGCGTCGTTAGCACGATGATCTCCGGGCATCGCACCTTCAAGGACTGACGGCGATGTCCGCGAGCGCGCTTCTTGGCGACACCGTCCTGCGCTGTGCGATCACCTTCCGCGTGCCGGCTGCGTACTGGCTCGGGATGCAGGCGGCCTGGGACAGCTTTCACGCCTGGAAGTCACTGCGCGGCACCGTGGCCCGCGTTCCTCACTGAACCCGTCGAGGCGACAAAGCGCCCGTCCAGCATCATGCCTTCTCGCACGTCCCAACCGGCCTGTAACGTACCCCGTGACGACGGCGACGCACCGATCGTCGTGCTCGGCATCGGCAACCTGCTGTGGGCCGACGAGGGCTTCGGCGTGCGCTGCGTCGAGACGCTGCAACAGCGCTGGGACTTCGCCCCGCATGTGGATCTCGTGGACGGCGGCACGCAGGGCCTGTACCTCATCCAGCATGTGCAGCGCGCGCGCAAGCTGCTGATCTTCGATGCCATCGACTACGGCCTCGCTCCCGGAACGCTGAAGCTGATCGAGAACGAGGACGTGCCGCGTTTCATGGGCGCCAAGAAGATGAGCCTGCATCAGACCGGCTTCCAGGAGGTGCTGTGCCTGGCCCAGTTCACTGGCCACTATCCGCAGGACGTACTGCTGATCGGTTGCCAGCCCGAGGAGATCGACGACTACGGCGGCAGCCTGCGCGACAGCGTGCGCTTGGCGCTGGAAGACGCGCTGGCGCTCGGCCTGGACAGGCTGCGCACCTGGGGCGCGCGCCCGACCATGCGCCTTGAGGCCTGCGACGGCGCGGCACGCGTTACCACGCCGCTGCTGGCTATCGAGACCTACGAGGGCGGGCGCCCCGACGCCGGGACGGCGTGTCGCGTCGGCGATGCGCGCTTCATGCCGCCACGCGCTCGAGCCCGCTGAACGGACCAGTCCATGTGCATCGGCGTTCCCATGCAGGTGGAGCGGATTGACGGCACCCAGGTCTGGGTCGCGGGCCGTGGCTCAAGCCGGCGCGTCGAGACGGCACTGATCGGTCCGGTGGCGGTGGGCGACTGGCTGCTTGTCTTCCTTGGCAGCGCGCGTGAGCGCCTGGACGCGCAGCGGGCCGCCGAGGTGAATGCCGCGCTTGACCTGCTGGAAGCGGCGATTAAAGGCGAGGGCGCCGTCGACGCGGCTGCGTTCGATCTGCCTTCGAACATGAGCCATGCCGCGTTGGTGGCGCTGACCGGCGCGCCGACGACTGCAGCGGCTACGCCTGCCGAACCCGCCACACCGAACCGACCACTGCACAGAAGACGAGGACCGAAGCGATGGACACCGAAGCCCTGACCGCCCCCGCACAGCCCCCTGCACCTGCGGCCGTTGCCGTTCCCCCGCTGATCGCGCGCCTGGTCGAACAGCATGGTGCCGCCTGGGTCGACGGCAGCAGCATCGAGGGCTTCCTGGCCGAGCCCGGCGACCGCGTGTTGTTCTTCGCCGGCGACCCGGTGCGCTTTCCGGAGTGCCTCGACGTGGCGGTGGTGCTGCCGGAGCTGCAGCGCGTCTTTCCCGGGCGCTTCTGTGTCGGCGTGGCGCGCCGCGAGGACGAAGACGCGCTGGCACGCCGCTTCGGTTCGCAGCGTTGGCCGTCGCTGGTGTTCCTGCGCGACGGCCGCTACGTGACGACCGTGGCAGGCATGCTCGACTGGGACGTCTACCTCGCGCGCGTGAGTGAGGCGCTCGTGATGCCGACCTCGCGCGCGCCGACCATCGGCATTCCGGTCGTCTCCGGCAGTGCCGGTGCCTCCGGCTGCCACTGAGCTGCCACCGTTCGCCGCAAGCCGTTCGCCCCCGCTGCGCACCTGCACAACCGCAAGACTTCGCCGGAACCCACCATGAGCCAAGACCCCACCGACCTTGACCTGCGCAAGCCCTTCCCGATCCCTGTCGTCGCGCTGGGCCCGGGCAGCCAGCCCGAGGACGAGACGTTGGACTACATTGAGATGCCCAAGGGCATGTCGACTTGGCAGCCACCGCGATTGCCCGAACCGGAAGAGCTGGCTCGCCACGCCCACGTGCGCACGGTGCTGGTCGCGGTCCAGCAGGCCCTGCATCGCGCACTGGCCGGTGAAGCGACGGCACCGATCGTGGTTGACGGACTCGATCCGCAGGCGCGCGAGCTGCTCAACCAGATCCTCGGCGAAGGCGAGGTGTCGATCCGCATCGCCGCGCGCTCGGGCGACCCGAACGGCCCCAGCTGCCTGGATGCGCAGGAGTCGATCTACGCCGGAGTCTGGCGCGTGCTCCGGCGCGACGACGACAGCGGCACCGTGCGCGACCTGATCGAGGTTGGCAGCGCGCCGGCGACGCTGGCCGAGATCACCCGCAGCGAGCGCCATCGCGGTACCGGCCTGTCGCCGCAGTCGGCGCAACCCGATGGGGTGATGAACGCGCCATCGATCCTGGCCGAGCTGGCCGAGCAGTGGAGCTGCCGGCGCAGCGGTGACGCGGCGCATGTCATCAACCTCACGCTGCTGCCGCTGGCGCCGGCCGACCTGGCTTGGCTCGAGCATGAGCTAGGCAGCGGACGTGTGCTGATCCTGTCGCGCGGCTATGGCAACTGCCGCATCAGCAGCACCGAGCGCCCGCACACTTGGCGCGTCGTCTACTACAACTCGATGGACACGATGATCCTCAACACGATCGAGGTCGTCGAGATGCCCGAAGTGGCTCTGGCGGCTCGCGAAGACCTGGCCGACTCGCTGGACCGGCTCACCGAAGCGCTCGAGTGGCTGCAGGGCGCGTGAGCCCGGAGGGGCCGGCGCGCGACGGAGAACCACGATGAACGAACACCACTTCGAAGGCAGCTACCTCGGCGACCGCGACCGGCTGCCCACCGCCGCACGGCTCGAGTGCAAGATCTGCTGGTGGGTCTACGACCCCGTGGCGGGCGACCCGCAGTGGCAGATCCCGCCCGGCACGCCGTTCACCGCGCTGCCGGCGCACTGGCGTTGCCCGCAGTGCGACGGTGAGGCCGAGCAGTTCATGGTGCTGGGCGAATGAACGACTCGACCGTCTCCACGAAAGCGCAGGTCCAGGCGCGTGCCGCTGCGCTGGCCGCGGCGTTCCGTGAGATCGAGGCCACGCGCATGCAGGGCGTGCCGATCCTGAACCCGCGCCTGAGCGTGCAGGTGGTCGGCTTCGAGCCCGACCCGGGCGAAGCCGGGGTCGCGCTGGGTGTGCTGGTGACGCCTTGGTTCATCAACCTGGTTAGGTTGCCGCTCACCGGCGCCGGCGACATCACCCTGGCCCCGGTCGGCGAAAGCCGCGCGCGCAGCGCAGGCAGCCTGCGCGCCGACTTCATCGGCGCCCACGAGCCGGCCGTCGGTCGCTTCGAAGCCTGTTCACTGTTCTCGCCGGTGCTTGAGTTCGTCGATCAGGCCGCGGCGCTGGCGACGGCCGAAGAGGCGCTGCGGCTGCTTCGGGAGCCGGCGCCGGCCGTCGCGCCTGCGTCTCTGCCGGCCGCATCCGCACACAAGGCTACACCTGCCCCAGACCGGCGCTCCTTCCTCTTCGGCCGCCGTGCGCCAGCCGCACCGGGTGGGTGATCATGGTCGTGGTCGCCACTTCGGCAACGGCCGCGGCAGGGGGGCGGTTTGTGCTCGATCTGCACGGCGCGGCGCCTATTCGCGGCGGGCGACCGATCGTCGGCGCCGAGGTGCTGCGCCGGCTGACCGAAGGTCGCCGCGCCGTCATGCTGCCCGACCTGCTGGCGGCGCTGTTTGCGCTGTGCGGCACCGTGCATCGGATCACGGCGCGGCGTGCGGTGGCCGCTGCCCTCGGGCTGCATGAGGCCGAGGCTGAGGTTTCGAGGACCGGGCTCACGCTGCGCATCGCCACGCTACGAGATCAGTTGCAGCGCCTTGCACTGGACCTGCCGGCACGGGTACCGGTGGGCATAGAAGCTACGCCTTCGTGGCTGGCCGGCGCGCCCGTGGTAGAGACGCACTCGGTGGTATCACCGACGGCCCAGGACCTGGTGGCCTGCCTGCAGCGCATGCCCGCGTGGCTCGAGCGCCACCTGCTCGGCATCCCGCCGCTGGCCTGGTGGCACGAGTGGCAGGCCAGTCCCGACCGCACGGCCGCGCGCTGGGCCAGCGGCCCGACCGCCGGACACACCTGGGAAGCCAACCCAGTGGCGCGCTGGCATGCAGCGGTGCGTGAGCGCGCCGAATCGCTGCTACTGCCGTGCCGGCCGCTGGCTTTGCTCGATGCCGAGCCTGCGCGGGTGCACGCTGCGATGCGTGATCTGGCGCGCGAACTCGACGAGGACACAGGCTTCGCCACGAGGCCGCTGTGGCTGGGCCTGCCCGCCGAGACCGGGGCCTGGACGCGCTGCGTCGCACCGCCCGTCACGAGCGCCGTCGCTGGCCTTGACCGGGCCGACACAGCCTGGCTCCGGCTGGGCGCACGCATCGCCGATGTGGCCCGCGTGGCCTGCGACGAGCAGGCGCTACGCCACGGCGCGCTCGCGCTCGGCGCGGGCGAAGGCATTGCGTGGAGCGAGATGGCGCGCGGCCTGCTGGTGCACTGGGTGCGGCTGGAACCCGGAAACGACGAACCGGCGCTGGCGCGTGTTCAAGCCTGCCGCGTGCTGGCGCCGACCGAGTGGAACTTCCATCCGGACGGTGGGCTTGCACAGTGGATGCGCAAAAGCGCGCCATCCGCTGCCGATGTCGGGCTGGCCGCGGCGGCGCTCGATCCCTGTGTTGAATTCGAGATTGAAGCCTGTGAGCGCGACGCCGTCGCATGCGGGGTGGGCCATGCATGAGACGAGCCTGGCCGGCGGCGTTCTGACTGTGGTTGAGCAGGCCGCGGCGCGCGAGCATTTTTGCCGTGTCAGCACGCTGCACCTGGAGGTCGGCGCGTTGGCTGGTGTCGAGGTGCGTGCCCTGCGCTTCGCTCTCGAAGCGATCGCGCCCGGTACCTGCCTCGAAGGCGCGCTGCTCGAGATCGAGGAGACCGCAGGCAGCGCTTGGTGCCTCGACTGCAACGCAAGTGTCAGCATCAGCTCGCGCACCGAGAACTGCCCGCGATGCGGCGGCGCTCGGCTGCATCCAACGGGCGGTACCGAGATCCGGGTCGTCGACCTGATCGTCCACGATTAGTTGCAACGAAGGAGATATGAACCATGTGTGTGGTCTGCGGCTGCAGTGATCCCGAGCGGGCCGGCTCCGAGCGTACGGCCAGCGACGCTGGCAACGGCGTCGACGCCAACGCCAATGTGACGAGCCCGGTGTCGGTCGACCCGGTCACCGGCGACCTGCACTACGGTGCCGGGGCGGCGCGCGTGTCGGTGCCAGGCATGAGCCAGGAGCGTGCGATTCGGCTCGAGGCTGACGTGCTGGGCGAAAACCGGCGCCTGGCGGCGCTGAACCGCGCGCACTTCGAAGGCCACGGCGTGACCGTGTTCAACCTCGTGTCCAGCCCCGGCTCGGGCAAGACCACGCTGTTGTGCGCCACCATCGAGGCGCTGCACCGGCGCTCGCCGGCTCTGCCACTGGCGGTGATCGAGGGTGACCAGCAGACCTCCAACGACGCCGACCGCATCCGTGCCACCGGCGCCCCGGCAATCCAGGTCAACACCGGCAAGGGCTGCCATCTCGACGCACAGATGGTGGGCGAAGCCTTTGCGCGGCTGCCACTTCATACACATAGGCACGGACCGCGTGGCGGACATCCACGCCACGATCACAACCACGGACATGACTCCAGCCACGACCATCACCATAGTCACGGCACCCACGAGCACGCCCCGTCGGCGCTGCTGTTCATCGAAAACGTCGGCAACCTGGTCTGCCCGGCGATGTGGGATCTGGGCGAGCACGCCAAGGTGGTCATCCTGTCGGTCACCGAAGGAGAGGACAAGCCGCTGAAGTACCCCGACATGTTCGCCGCCGCGCGCTTGATGGTGTTGAACAAGGCCGACCTGCTGCCGCACCTGGAGTTCGACGTGGCGCGCTGCATAGAGTACGCGCGCCGCGTCAACCCTGGCATAGAGGTTCTGCTAGTCTCGGCCCGGTCAGGTGATGGGATGGCGGCTTGGATCGATTGGCTGCTGAGGACGCCAGCGACGACGATGCAGCCTCTGGTATCTCCGCTCGCTCACGCGTGAGAGAACCTCGCCTGAACCTCCACAAAGCCAAGGCGTAAGAAAATGGTCTAGGTAGGCTACTGGCTCAATGCGAGGCGGTATCGAACCAAGGGGCACCAGCACCTACGCTCACCGAGAGTGGACCTGCAGCTACTCTGGCAGCGCCAAGTGGACCGGTGGACGCACCGGACAAGACGCAAGCTTCCCTCGACGAAGGTTCGTGCGCTCGTACCCCCACTCGAGTGCCTGTTCGGTTCTGGTTGTGGCTAACGGGCGCGTTGTCCGTCAAGCCACGGAGCCAGCTTCGTTCGAGCGAGTCTTCTAAGCTGTGCATGAGGCCGAACGCATGTACCCGACGACACGGCAAGCAACGCAGTTGGCGGCGGATTCACAATGCGTTGATGAGTCCGATGGTTGCGGTGCGCAATACTTCGAGTTGATCATTTAGAAGGGCGTGGACTGTTGCGCACCGATTGCGCTCTCACAGTGTCTCGGTGACAATTGGAAGATTAACGAGCAGGCAGGTCGAAGCTGGTGCTTTCTCATTGTGCCTTGCGGCACGTTGAACGACAGCACTCCGCTCGCAACGGCTTGGGCGATTGCTGTTTGAGGAGACCCACGACCCATGATCCCGCAAGGGTCGGAACCGATACCGACGGTACTATTGGTGGACGATGAGGTGCGCTCGATCGAATCGATGCGCCGCACTTTGGGAGAGGAGTATCGTGTGCTTAGCTCCTGCAGTGCTGCGGAAGCGCGTTTGGTGCTCAGTTCGGAAGAGGCGATCGATGTAATACTGTGCGACCAGCGTATGCCCGGCGCTACAGGCGTCGAGTTCCTTAAGGAAGTGCGCGAGCGATGGCCCGAGGTGGTGCGAATCGTGGTTTCAGGCTACACCGACAGTGAGGATATTGTCGCCGGCGTCAACGAAGCAGGGATCTTCCGTTACATCCTCAAACCCTGGGTGCCTGATCACCTATTGCAGATTGTCCGCAGCGCGATAGAGGCGCGCGCATCGCGACGTGGTCTTGATCGCCTTGACCTCGAGATGCGCTCTGGCGCCAAGGTGCTGCGCTCGCGTTTTGCCGCAAAGCTCGACACCGTGCGAGAGGTTTTCGGGTTCGAGCGGCTGGCACGCACGCCGGGCAGCCCGCTCGATGCGGTGTGCGACGTTGCCGCGCGTGTCGCGCGCTACGACCTCGCCGTGCTCGTGCTCGGCGAGTCGGGTACCGGCAAGGAGTTGCTGGCGCGCGGCATCCATTACGCCTCGCCCCGCGCCGCCGCGCCCTTCGTGGTCGAGAACTGCGCCGCGGTGCCGGAGACGCTGCTGGAAAGCGAGCTGTTCGGCCACAAACGCGGCGCCTTCACCGGCGCGCACGAAGACCATGTCGGCCTGTTCCAGCGTGCCCACGGCGGCACGGTCTTCCTCGACGAGATCGGCGATACGACGCCGGCCTTCCAGGTCAAGCTGCTGCGCGTGCTGCAGGAAGGCGAGGTGCGGCCGGTGGGCTCGCCGCGACCGGTGCCGGTGGACGTGCGCGTAGTCGCGGCCACACACCGCCGGCTCGATGCAGAGGTTGCGGCGGGGCGCTTCCGCGAGGACTTGTACTACCGCTTGGCTGGGGTGACATTGACGATGCCGCCGCTGCGCGAACGCATCGGCGACATCCCCGCCATCGCGGGGCACCTGATGAGCCAGATCTGCGCGAAGCTGCCGCGGCCTGAGCCGCGCATCGACGACGAGACAATGCAATGCCTCATGGCCTACCCCTGGCCGGGCAACATTCGCGAGCTGCACAACGAACTCGCCCGTGCGGTGGCGCTCAGCGACGGCGCCTGCCTGCACGCGGCCGATTTCTCGCCCAAGGTTCTGCAAGGTCAGGCCGGCGTCACGCTGGCCAAGGACGGCGGCGCAATGGCGGCACTGCGGCTGGGCGGCGGCACGCTCGCCGAGCGGCTGGAAGCGGTCGAAGCGACGATCCTGCGCGAAACCTTGTTGCGCCTGAACTGGAACCGCACACGCGCTGCGGCCGAACTCGGCCTGTCGCGCTTCGGACTGAGCAACAAGCTCAAGCGGCTGGGTCTGGACGGCCGCAAGGCGAAGACCTAAATGGAGACGACATCGATGTTAAAGACCCTGTGGCTGCAATCCGGGGGCTGCGGCGGCTGCAGCATGTCGCTGCTGTGCGCCGACACGCCCGACTTCCCCGCGCTGCTGCGCGACGCGGGCATCGACCTGCTCTGGCACCCGTCGCTGTCGCTGGCCAGCGGGGCGGAGTTGCTGGCGCTGCTGGACGACTGCCGCGCCGGGCGCACGCCACTGGACGTACTGTGCGTCGAAGGTTCGCTGCTGCGCGGCCCGAACGGCACGGGTCGCTTTCATGTACTGGCCGGCACCGACCGGCCGATGATCGACTGGGTCCGCGAACTGGCCGCCATGGCCAGGCACGTCGTTGCCGTGGGCAGTTGCGCGGCCTGGGGAGGCATCACCGCGGCCGGCGGCAACCCGACCGACGCCTGCGGTCTGCAGTACAACGGCGACTTGAAGGGCGGGCTGCTCGGGGCGGACTTCGTCGCGCGCGGCGGCCTGCCGGTGATCAACGTCGCCGGCTGTCCGACCCACCCGGGTTGGGTTATCGAGACGCTGGCGGCGCTGGCGGCGGACCCATCGTTCAGTGCGGCCGAGCTCGACACCCTGGCGCGGCCGCGCTTTTACGCCGACCAGCTGGTGCACCACGGCTGCACGCGCAACGAGTACTACGAGTTCAAGGCCAGCGCCGAGAAACCGTCCGACCTCGGCTGCATGATGGAGAACATGGGCTGCAAAGGCACGCAGGCGCATGCCGACTGCAACATTCGGCTGTGGAACGGCGAAGGCTCGTGCACGCGCGGCGGCTACGCCTGCATCAGCTGCACGGAGCCGGGCTTCGAGGAACCCGGGCACGCCTTCCACGCCACGCCCAAGATCGCCGGCATCCCGATCGGCCTGCCCACCGACATGCCCAAGGCTTGGTTTGTCGCGCTGGCCTCGCTGTCCAAGAGCGCCACGCCGCGGCGGGTGCGCTCCAACGCCACTGCCGATCACATGATCGTGCCGCCGGCAGCACGCAAAACGCGGCGCAGCTGATGGTCCGGCCCATGCTCGAATCCGCATGCCCGCTTCTATGAAAGTCTCCACGCGACTGTTGCTTGCCTTCGGTGGTGCCGCTGCCATGGTGGCTGCCGTTGCCACCGTGGCAGCGGTGAAGGTTCAGGCGCTGGCAACTCAGCTGGGGACCGTGCAGGCGTTGCAGGCAGGGCAGGATGTCGCCTGGCTCCTTGGCGCGATGGCGGTTGCAGGCGCAACGGGCGGCACCCTCGTCGCGCTGTGGCTGATGCGCAGCCTGCACATCGATTTGGGAGCCGAACCTCGGGAACTCGCTGCCTGCGCACGACGTGTGGCCCATGGCGACCTGGCCCCGGCGGAGCGAACCGCTGCCCACGGGGTGATGGCAGATCTCGAGCGGATGCGTGTCCAGCTGGTCCAGCTCGTGGCGGCGGTATGCACACGGGCAGGTGAGGTGGCGGCAACGAGCGCCGCGGCGGCGGCTTCGGGCGCTGACGTCGGCCGTCGCACCGAGTCGCATGCCGCAGAGTTGCAGGCCGCGGCCGAGCGCATGAGTGTACTGGCGCGGGCCGTGCAATCGAGCGCCGACGGCGCACAGCAGGCGAAGCTGCAGACGCAGCAGGCGTGCTCCGTGGCCGCCATGGCCCAGGTCCAGATTGACAAGGTCGCGAAAGCGGTGAGCGCGATCAGCGACGGCGCTCACCGCATCGACGACATTGCTGTGACCATCGATAGCCTCGCTGCGCAGACCGGCGTGCTGGCCCTCAACGCCGCAGCGGCCGCCGCTCGCGCCGGTCTCGCCGGACGCGAGTTCGCGGTCGTTGCCCAGGAAGTGCGGGTGCTGGCGCAGCGTAGCGCGGGCGCGGCCGCCGAGGTTCGGCAGATCGCCGGCGTCAGCGTCGGCCTGACGGATGATGCCGAGGCGCAGGTCCTGGCAGCAGACGACGCGATGCGGCAGATCGTCGCCATCGTCGCGACCGTCGCCGCAAACGCGCAAGCAATCGAGAGCAACAGCAGTGCCCAGGTAGCAGACGCGCTGCGGTTGAGCGCGGCGCTGTCGGAGATCGACGTCAGTCTGCGCGACAGCGCGTTGCTGGCCACCCGCAGCGCGGGGACGACGGCAGCGCTCGACAAGCAAGCGTCGGCCCTGCTGCATGCCGTGGCGGCCTTCCGGATTCCGGGTGCCATGCTGCCGTCGCAGACGCCAGTCAGGACCACAGCGCATGCCACCTAGCCGCCTCATCGTTGGCCCCTTCAACCGGGTCGAAGGCGATCTCGAGGTCCAACTCGAGATTGCCGACGCTCGCGTGGCGTCAGCGCGCGTCGTGGCGCCGATGTACCGTGGCTTCGAGCAGATCTTGCTCGGCAAGGAGCCGCGCGACGCGCTGGTAATCGCACCACGCATCTGCGGCATCTGTTCGGTGTCGCAGTCGGTCGCGGCAGCGCGGGCGCTGGCTGCCGTAGCTGGCGCCACGCCGCCGCCCAACGGCGTGATCGCGACCAACCTGATGCTCGCCTGCGAGAACCTTGCCGACCACCTGACGCACTTCTACCTGTTCTTCATGCCCGACTTCACGCGGCCGGTGTATGCCAGTCGGCCGTGGTACACTGAAGCGCTACGCCGCTTTGAGGCGGGCGCCGGCGCGCACGCGAAGGCCGCGGTGTCCGCACGCCAACGCTGGTTCACGCTCATCGGCACGCTGGGTGGCAAGTGGCCTCATACTCACAGCGTGCAGCCGGGCGGAAGCTCGCGGGCCGTCGAAGCGGCGGAGCGGCTGCGCCTGCTGGCCAAGGTGCGCGAATTCCGCGCCTTCCTAGAATTGACCCTCTTCGGCGCGCCGCTGGAGGAAGTCACTGCCATTGCCGACGAGGCGGCGCTGGTCGCTTGGTGCGATCGCGAGCCGCGCCGGGGTGATCTGCGGCTGTTCCTCGAGATCGCTCGCGACGTCGGGCTCGACGCGTTGGGAAGTGGCCCCGGCCGCTACCTCAGCTATGGCGCGCTTGCCGGGCCCGAGGGCACGCCGCTGTTCGCCGCCGGGGTCTGGGATGCGGTGGCCGCTTCGTTCATACCTTTGGACCCCGACACAATCGCCGAGGACACGAGTCATGCACGACTGGCCGGCAACGGGCCGCGTCATCCCCGCGTCGGCCGAACCGAGCCCCTGGTTGACAAGCCCGGCGCCTACACCTGGAACAAGGCGCCGCGGCTGGCCGGTCGCGTGATCGAAACCGGCGCCGTCGCGCGCCAGGCGGTCGATGCGCAGCCGCTGCTGCGCAGCGCACTCGGCCGCTGCGGCGGCACGGTGTACACGCGCGTGCTAGCACGTCTGGTCGAGATCGCGCGTGTCGTGCCGCAGATGGAGCGCTGGCTGGGCATGCTGCGCCACGGTGAGGCCTATTGCGCCAACGCGCCGCTTCCGGCCGAAGGCGAGGGCTCGGGCCTTACCGAAGCGGCGCGTGGTGCGCTCGGCCACTGGCTGGTGGTGCGGCAGGGGCGGATCGCCAACTACCAGATCGTCGCGCCGACGAGCTGGAACTTCTCGCCGCGTGACGCGGCGGGCACGCCCGGCGCGCTGGAAGCAGCCCTCGTGGGTGCGCCGGTGCAGCCCGGCGAAACGACGCCAGTGGCCGTGCAGCACGTGGTGCGCTCGTTCGACCCGTGCATGGTCTGCACGGTGCATTGAGATCGAGGCCGGCGATGGACAGCGGCCGCAAGCGATCCCCAGGCGGCGAAAGGCGCAAGGCCACGGTCGAGGGCGTGGGCGAGGAGACCTGGCTCGAAGTCATCCGCAAGATGGACGAGGTCTACTCGCAGCTCGTTGCCGACGAGGTGGCGCTGGAGGAGAAGAACGCGCAGCTCGAACAGTCGCAGCGCTTCATCGTCAGCCTGCTGTCGTCGATGAGCGACGTGTTGCTGGCCACCGATGCCCAGGGTCGAATCGAGGATGTCAACGCTTCGCTGTGCGCCCTTGTCGGGCAAGACGAGCGCCAGCTGCGCGGTATGCTGGCGGCCGATCTGCTGGCCGGCGGCGACAACCACGCCAGGCTGCGCGGAGCCACCGAAGCAGCACAACTGCAGCGCGATGCGGTAATGGTAGAACTCGAGTTGATGGACGGCCGCGGCCAACGGGTGCCGGTCGAATTCAACTGCACAGCGCGCGTGGACGCGGCCGGCCGGCGCATGGGCCACGTGCTGGTCGGCCGGCCCACGGGCGAGATCAAGCGCGCCTACCTCGAACTGCAGGCTTCGCACGAAGCACTCAAGCGCGCACAACAGCAGCTGCTGCACGCCGAGAAGCTCGCCTCGCTCGGTCGGCTGGTGGCCGGCGTGGCGCACGAGCTGAACAACCCCATCAGCTTCGTCCTGGGCAACGTTCACGCGCTGGCGCGTTACGCCGAACGCCTGCAGTACTACCTGGACGCGCTGCACGGCGGCGCGACGGCAGGCGAGCTGGCGACGCTGCGCCAGGAGCTGCGCATCGACCAGTTACGCGGTGATCTGCCGTCGCTGATCGAGGGCACGCTGGAAGGCGCATCGCGTACGGCAGAGATCGTGCAAGGTCTGCGCCGCTTCTCTGCGATCGACCGCGAACACCGCATGCGGGTTGACGTCAACGAAGTCGTTGAGCAAGCGATCCGCTGGGTCACCAAGGGCACGGCGCCGAGCTTCGTCGTGCATTGGCAGCCCTGCCAGGGTGCGGCAGTAACCGGCAGCGCCAGCCAACTGCAGCAGGTACTGATGAACTTGATCCAGAACGCCTACGACGCAGTGGCCGGTCAGGCCGAGCCGCAGTTGTGGATCGAAGCCCGCATCGAAGGATCATCGCTCGTCCTTATGTTGCGCGACAACGGGCCGGGTATTCCGGCGACCGACATGGCGCGCATCTTCGACCCATTCTTCACCACCAAGCCGGTCGGCAAGGGCACGGGCCTGGGACTGTCGATCAGCTACGGTATCGTCGAACAGCATGGCGGCCTGCTGGAGGCGCGCAACGCACCGCAGGGCGGCGCGGAGTTCACGATCAGGCTGCCGTTGGCGACGTAGGTCGGGCACCGCGTCCGCTGCTTCCTCGACATCGCGACCGCAAGCATCGAGTAGGGATCGGCACGGCCCCGCCAGTCAGCGCCGACACTTTGCCTCATCCAGGACACGCCGGACGAGCAGCAGCAATTGTTCGAGGCTGTCCTCCTTTTGCAGCACAGCCCAGACGCCGGCTTTCCGAGGGGCGAGCTCGAACTCGGCGTTCACCAAGCCGGAGCTGACGATCACTGGAAGATCGGCGCGCAGCGCGGCCATCGCGTGCGCCACATCGAGGCCGGACAGCCCAGGCATTTCATAGTCAGTCACCACGGCGTCGAAGGCGGCGGGATCGGTGCGGACACTTTCGATCGCATCGGCTGCAGCAGTTCAGACGGTCACGCTGTAACCCGCGCGGAGCAGCAGGGCTTGTGCCATCTCGACGATGACCTCGTCGTCGATGTACAGCAGATGTTCGCCCTGGTCCCCAATGTCGGCGGCGGGCGGTGCGGGCGCCGCCGCGACCGCTTCCCCGAGGTCGTCCGCGAGCGGCAGGTAGAGGTCGAAGCGGCTGCCTCGGCCAGGTTCGCTGTCGACGGTGATCGCAGCACCATGTGCCAGCACCATTGCCTGCACCACGGCCAGTCCGAGACCCGTGCCACTGCCGAGACCCTTGGTCGTGAAGAAGGGCTCGAAGATTCGTTCCTTCAGCGACGGGTCAATGCTGCAGCCGGTGTCTGCGACCCATAGCAGGACGCACGGCAGATCGATGCGCAGGCCGGCCAGACGCCGCCGGCCCTGTGCACGGCGACGGTCAGTCCGATGTCAACACGGCCGTCCGCACCCCTCAGCGCTTGCAGCGCGTTGGTGCCCAGGTTCATCAGCACCTGATGCACCTGCGTCGCATCGCACAAGGCGCGGGCCCACGGTGCACCGATCTGCACGTCGACCACGGCGCCTGCGGGCAGCCGTGGCCCGCAGCATCGTCGCGGCCTCGTCAGCCAGGGGCGCCAGCGCGTGGATCCCTAGCCGCGGCGGATCCTTTCTGGCGTAGGCCAGCAGTTACCTGACCAGCATTCGCGCCCGTTCGGCCGCGCGGGTAATATGCAGCAGATGCCCCCGCGCGGCTTGCTGTGGGCGGAGAGCATCACCGATCAGAGTCGCGTGCCCCAGGATCGCGGCGACGATGTTGTTGAAGTCGTGTGCAATGCCGGCGGCGAAGGTGCCGATCATCTCCAGCCGCCGCGACTCCTGGAGTTGTGTCTCCGTGGCCCGGCACTGCACCTCTTCGCGGCGTCGGCTGCTGATATCGCGCAAGAAGGCTGTAAACTTGACTTCGTTCTCGGGCTGCGCCTTCGTCACCGTCAGCTCGACCGGGAACTCGTGCCCGTCGCGATGCAGCGCTTCGAGTTCGAGCGTGGTGTTCAGCACGCGCGCCTCGCCAGTTTGCAGGTAGCGCTGCGTTCCTTCCAGGTGAGCCTGGCGGGCCCGCGCGGGAATGATCAGCTCGTGCAGCGGACGGCCGATCGCAGAGGAGGCCGGCCAGCAGAAGATCGAGCCGGCTCGCGCGCTCCAGCCGACGATGAACCCGCGCCGGTCGGCTTGGATAACAGCGTCAGGCGAGGCTTCGACGACGGCCTGGTAACGCCGGTTGTCGGCCGGTCGGCTCATTGTGCACCCGAACCAGACACGTGGCGCACTGCTGCGCACCCCACCGGCGTAATCGCCGCCCGTGGAATGCCATGCGCGTCAGAGCTTCCACAGGCGGCACCACCACTGCGGTTCTACCGGCACCGGCAGTTCCGGCAGGTCGCACCACTTGCGGTGCGGCAGGTAGTAGATGCACTCAGCGCAACGCTGCTCGATGCCGTCCACCTGGACCGGCCGTGGCGCAAAGCCGCCGATGTCCAGGCGTCCAATGAGATCCTCCTCGGGCAGGGCACCGAGGCGGTCGACGATGGCCTGAAACTCGACCTGGTTCGCCGGAAAAGGGCTCATCTGGGTCGACAGGCCTGAGGCCAGTAGCCCACCGATGCGCGCGCGGAGCAGGTTCAGCGCGGCCTTGTCCATCGCAGTCCAGTCGAGCGCAGGATTTCCGCGCGGCGGCTTCGCAACCACCAGTACCTCACGTTCGTCGAAGGGGATCCGCAAGGCCGGGAAGTAGGGCACGCGCACGAGGTAGACGTCCTGCCTGCCGATCCGAACCCGCGCCTTGCCCGGGGTGCCCGTTACATTCCCATACTGGGCCGCAAGCGACAGCAGCGCAATCCTGCCTCGGCAGGTGGCCGCGACGGCCTCTGCGAGCGCCGCCGAACGCGGTATGGGGATGCCACAGCCGCCGCGCCGGTAGCTAGCGAGGTGGGCGAGCGTGCGCAGATCGATCAGGTCGGCCGCGAGGACACGGTCGTCGATCTCGCAAGCCTCGCGTAGCAGTCGCACATGGGGGTGCAGCGACGGTTCGGCCTCCTTCTCTGCCGGATTGACTGTGTCGCCCCGAAACTGCGAGGCCCAGGCGCTGAACCTTGCCTTCCAACCTGTGGTGGGGCGGTGCGCAGCCTGAGGCCTAGAACGCGCATCCTGCGATGCAACCCGGCGGGCGGCTTGCAACCGCGTCTGAACGCCGCGAACATGAACGATCGAGTCCAGTGCAGCAACCGAGGCAGGAGCGTGGCGGACGACCAGGCACAGAACTTCGGTGGAGTTCGCAATCCGGCTGAGGACGAGGTCATGTTCGGCCAGCAGCAGCGACGCGGTGGCCACGCCGCCCTGGGTGTCGCAGGCGGCGGCCAACTCGCCGAGTTCCGATTCGCTTGCGCGCCCACTCACTGCACGAGCAAGCAGCACCAAATGGGCACCGGTTGCAAAGTTCGTCGTAGATTTAGTCGGCTCGCCAAGTGTCAGAGCCTTTCCCGTCTCCAGGTTGACTAGAGCCGCGATGCCAAGTCCATCGGTTCCGGCAATCAGCGGCGCGAGTTCACGCGTCAAGTCGTGGCGGGACTGCATGCTCGCTACTAGCATATTCATCGTGGACGCCTTCCTGCAAGGTGGTTGTCTGCCGCACAGGCGGTTAACGATGGCAGCAACTACCATGCCACATCAGGTGCGGCGGCGCTGGGAGGATATGGGGGCTGGAACAAATGGCAGGCTGTGTTCACGACTGGGCAAATGATTCGACTACGCCAACGCCGGTGCCTACCACGTTCAGCCGAGACGCATGTGACAATCATGTTTGCGATGCGGGCCAACTGCAAAGTACCTACGCAAGCTGCTTGTCAGTGCGGTTGGCTGCAAAGTCAATCTTGGTGGTACAGCCGATCGTGGATGCGCCGCGTCATTCGCCACACGCCCCACAGCACGAGCGGGATTGTCGCGCCAACCGCCAACTCCGGCTGAATCGGCAGGCCGCCCGCCTTGGCGGCCTTGGCGGCATATAGCAACAGGCTGACCACGTAGTACGAGATCGCCGCGATCGACAGACCCTCAACGGTGCTCTGCAAGCGCAGCTGCAGTTGCTGGCCGCGCGCCAGCTTGGTGAGCAGTTGCTGGTTCTGCGCTTCTCGGGCAATGTCAACGCGTGTGCGCAGCAAGGCTCCGGCCCGCTCGATGCGCTGCGACAGCGATGCCAGGCGCGTAGCGGCAGAGTCCACGGTCGCCATCGCCGGTGCCAGCCGCCGCTGCAGGAACTCGCCCAGGGTCTGTGTGCCGGGGAAGGGCTGCTCGCGCAGCTCGGCGATGCGCGCGCGCACCAGCGCGTAGTAAGCTTCGGTGGCGCAGAAGCGGTAGTTGTGCAGCGCGGTGGCCCGCTCGACGCGCGCGGCTACCGCTGCCAGCGTTTCGAGCAGATCGGCGTCAGAGCGGTCCTGGTTCTCCATCGACGAAGTGATGTTGGCAACGGCCTGCTCGGACTCTCTCAGCATCGGCTGCAGCGACTTGGCCACCGGCAGACCGCGCAACGCCAACAGGCGGTAGGTTTCGATCTCAAGTAGTCGTGCCGCCAGGCGACCCACCCGCGTCTCTCCCGTCCCGGGTGGCGCGATCACGAGCATGCGCTCCCAGCCGCTGGCGCGCAGCCGGAAGTCGGTAACGACGCTGCTGTGGCCATTGCGTCCGACGAGCGAGGCGACCACGGTGCGGTCGCCGAACCAGTGCCGCGCGCGTTCGAGCGGTGCTGCGACCTCCTCCGGGCTGCCAGCGAGCAGCACAAGTTCGATCGCCGCCAAAGTGCGTCCAGGGATACGACCCAGCCACTCGTGCTCAATGATCAGAGCGGCCAGCAGTTCTGGATCGCTTGCCCCGTGCACCGATTCGCCGGGCAGCTGCTGTACCAACAAATAGCGCGTGACCTCAGTGTGGCGCTCCCACTTAAGCGTGCCACCCGGCAGTCGCAGACGAAGAAAGTTGGCGGCCAGCTGCTCACGCGGCAACTCGTGTTGCCCAGGTAGCCGGCGCAGGTGATCAAACTCGCAGTCGAGAGTCACCCCCTCGTTGAGTACGGCGACCTGCAGCACCAGGGCCGGCAGGCGGATGCGTGCGGTCGGCCGTGCATGCACCTCATCGTGAAGGATCCGCCGTTCGGCGGAGTCCGGAGGTAGTGTTGTCTTGGTCTGGGTAACCGGTGGGAGATCCGCTGGATAGTGAGATGTCATCTAGAGGAGGGTTCTTCGGGCGGGGTTACGCGACAGGCAGTCACCAGCGAGAGTGGCTGGCCTCACCGTTTAGTATTGCAGAGTTCGAATCCCATCACTTGACCCGAGCAAACACAGAGTGGCCCGGTGGCGCGCGAAGATGCCCACGGTTACCACACCCGGCCACTGGTTAACCTCAGCTTCCAGAGCCACAGGGTCAATGATCTCAAGCCCATGCACGTCAAGCAGCGGGTGGCCGTTGTCGGTGACCACACCGGCACGCAGGACGGCACGACCACCGATCTTCTCGAAGCGCCTTGCGATCCGTGGCGCAGCCATGCCAATAACCTCCACCGGCAGCGGGAAGCGCCCCAGCACGTCCACTACCTTGGAGGTGTCGGCGATGCAAAGAAAGCGATCAGCAAGGTCGGCGACGATTTTCTCTCTAGTCAGCGCAGCACCACCGCCCTTGATCATATGCCCAAGTGGATCAATCTCGTCAGCCCCGTCAACGTACAGCGGCAGTCGTTCGACTTCCGTTGCGTCAAGCACGCGTACGCCGCAGTTGCGCAGGCGGGCGCTGCTGGCTTCGCTGCTCGACACCGCGCCGGCGATGCGCTCTCGCTCAGTGAACAGCGCGTCGATGAAGTGATTCACAGTCGAACCGGTGCCCACTCCAATGACGCTGCCCGGTGGCACATGGGCAATCGCTGCACGAGCCACCATCGACTTGATCTCGTCCTGGGTCATACACTGTCTCCTCGCGCCAGCCGCTGTGCCGTGCGCGCAACAGCTATGAACTCATCAACATTCAACGAAGCACCGCCCAGCAGGCCGCCATCGATGTCAGGCATTGAAAGTATGTCGCGTGCGTTCGCCAGTTTCATGCTACCGCCATACAAGATGTGCAGCCCTTCCGCGTAGCCAGGGTCGGAGGCCTTGGCAAGGTAGCGACGGATGAAGGCATGAACGTCCTGCGCTTGCTCGGGCTTCGCAGTCTTGCCCGTGCCGATCGCCCAAGTTGGCTCGTAGGCGACGACCGCGTCGGCGAATGCGCTTGGCCCCGCGAGGTCGAGCACAGCTTGCAGCTGGCGTGCCACGACAGCCTCCGTCATGCCTTGCCTGTGCTCGTCCAAAGACTCGCCCACACACAACACTGGTGTCAGTCCGACACGACTGGTTGCAACGAACTTGCGTGCGACAACTTCATCACTTTCACCGAACAATGTGCGCCGCTCGGAATGGCCGACCAGCGTACAAGTGCAGCCAAGCTCACGTAGCATTCTGGCCGACACTTCGCCCGTATATGCACCATCATCGTGTTCGGACAGGTTCTGCGCTCCCCACGCTACACCACTACCGCCTAGCAGGCGTTGCGCCTCGCGCAGATATACGGATGGTGGAAAGAACACCAACTGCACACTATCCAGGCGTACCAGGGCTCCATCCATGATGGCCGAGGCCAGCGCCTGCAAGTGGGCCAAGCTGCCGTTCATCTTCCAGTTGCCGGCTACCAGCAGCCGGCGGCGCGCACCATCGCTACCCATAGTGCAGCTCCGTGGCCTTGCCGCCGAACACGCGATAGGAGTAGATCGTGTAGGCGACGATCGCTGGCACCGAGATGCACACGCCGACGAGCGTGACCTTTAGCGTCGCCGGGCTGCTGGCAGCCTGCCAGATAGTGAGCTTGTCGATTACGACGTAGGGATAGATGCTGTAACCGAGACCCACGAACCCAAGTGCGAAGACCGCCAGAAGCAGCACAAAGGGAAGCCAGCACAACTCACCTCTCACCAAGCGCGTAGGCAGCACGCGGCGCAGCACGAGGAGTGCCATAGCTGTCGTGGCCGGGATCACCATTAATGCGATGAACTGCGGTAGCTCGAACCAGCGCTCGCGCACCGTCTCGCTGATCCATGGCGTAGCCATCGAGATCAGCACCATGCCCACCACTACCGGCCACCAGGCCTGCTGGGCCCAGGCAACGGCCTTGGCCTGCAGTTCGCCCTCGGTCTTCATCACCAGCCATACGGCCCCCAGCAGCACGTAGGCGGCTGGCAGTGTCAGTGCGATGGCGGCGGCGAACAGCGGGTAGTTCCAACCTTCACCGAAGCCGCTGACGTAGCGGCCGAGCATCCAACCTTGGGCCATCGAGGCAAGAAGTGATCCCCCGAAAAATAGTCCGTTCCAGGCCGCCTTGTGGCTGTCGTGCGCCTTGACGCGAAAGTCGAAGGCAACCCCGCGCAGCACCAGACCCACCAGCATCAGCGTCACAGGCAGATAGAGCTCCGTGAGCACGAGTCCGTGTGCCTTAGGGAAAGCAATCAGTAGGATACCCACGCCCAGCACCAGCCAGGTTTCGTTGGCGTCCCAGAACGGCCCGATCGAGGCCACCATCGTGTCCTTCTCAGCGTCAGTGGCCCTAGGCAGCAGCATGCCCACGCCAAGGTCGTATCCGTCACTGAGCACATAGACGAGCATCGACAACCCCATGAGGGCGACGAAGATGAGCGGTAGGGATTGATCGAAGCTCATACCCTGTCGCCTCCTGGAGCTGGGAACATCGCCGCAGCGCCACCTAGTCCGCGCTGCTCCGCGACGGGCGGTGAAATGTCTTCGGCCTTCTCGGCCATGTGCTTGAGCACCGCCACGTACGCAAAAAGCAGAGCAAGGTAGAGGACAACGTAAAGCGTCAGCGTGAAGGCGATCATCGAGCCCGGCACGTTGGACGCCACGTCGGCCACACGCAGCAGGCCGTAGACCATGTAGGGCTGGCGACCGATCTCGGTAACGTACCAACCGGCCACCGTGGCCAACCAGCCCGAGAAGGTCATCGCCACCAGGGTCCACAGCATCCAGCGTGGCACCACCGGCGTCGCCCAGCACGCCCGCCGCCCCAGCCACCAGCCGGACCAGCTGACGACCAGCATCAGCAGGCCGACACCGATCATCACTCGGAAGGCCCAGAACACCGGTGCGACCGGCGGGTGGCGGTCCTTGAACTCGTCCAGTCCCTGGATCTCGCCGTCGGGGTCGTGGGTCAGGATCAGGCTGGCGCCGCGCGGGATGCCGACTTCCCAGCGGTTGCTGCGCGTTTCCTCGTCGGGCCAGGCGAACAGCAGCAGCGGCGCGCCGCGCTGCGTCTGCCACACGCCTTCCATCGCCGCCACCTTCTGCGGCTGGTGATCGAAGGTGTTGAGTCCATGCAGGTCGCCGACGAAGATCTGCACCGGGATCAGCAGCGCAGCGGAGCTCAGGCCCACGCGAAGCACCTTCGGCGCCATCGCCGGGGCGTTGCCGCGCAGCAGCTGCCAGGCGCTGACGCCGGCCATCAGGAAGGCGCAGGTGAGCCCGGATGCCAGCAGCACATGTGTGAAGCGGTAGGGGAACGAGGGGTTGAGGATCACTTCGGCCCAGCTGTGCACGTGGAATACGCCCTCGACGATCTCGTGCCCGGCTGGCGTCTGCATCCACGAGTTGAGGACCAGGATCCAGAAAGCGCTGACCGTGGTACCGAAGGCGACGAAGAAGGTCGCAAAGGTGTGGACCCGTTCGCTCACGCGGCCGTGGCCGAAGAGCATGATGCCGAGGAAGCCCGCCTCAAGAAAGAACGCCGTCAGCACCTCGTAGCCGAGCAGCGGCCCAGCGACATTGCCGGCGCGCTCCATAAAGCCCGGCCAGTTGGTGCCGAACTGGAAGCTCATCGTCACGCCGCTGACCACGCCCAACGCGAACGTGAGCGCAAAGACTTTGGTCCAGAAGCGGTAGGCGGCGAGCCAAGCGCTGTCCTTTGTGCGGCGCCAGCGCGAGCGGAAGAACATCAGCGCCCAGCCCAGCGCAATGGTGATCGACGGAAACAGGATGTGGAAGGTGATGTTGGCGGCGAACTGTGCGCGGGCCAGAAGTAGCGGATCCATCGTGACGGTCGGTGTAGGTTCGTGGTCGGGCGGTCACACGGTCGCAATGCGCATCAGATTCGTCGTTCCGGGGGTGCCGAAGGGCATGCCGGCGATGGCGACGATGCACTGGCCCGCCTCGGCAAAGCCCTCACGGATTGCAGTAGCGCAGGCGACGGTGGACATCTGATCGACGTCAGCGACGTCGTCGATGTGCACGGAGTGCACGCCCCAGGTCAGCGCCAAGCGGCGAGCGACGCCGAGGTTCGGCGTCAGACTGAGAACCGGCGCGTCGGGGCGCTCGCGCGCCGCGCGCAGGCTGGTATGCCCCGAGCCCGTGTAGCAGACGATTGCTGCGGCTTGCAGCGATGCGACCGCATGGCGCACGGCACAGCACACTGCCTCCGTCACGTCGGACACGGCGGCCGCCGGATCGCGCGAGGCGTCGATCAGGCGCCGGTGCTGGGGGTCGGCCTCCACCTCGACGATCAGGCGGTTCATCATGTCCACCGCCTCGACCGGGTAGCGGCCAGCGGCGGACTCGGCCGACAGCATCACGGCGTCGGCACCGTCGTAGACGGCGGTGGCCACATCGGAAGCTTCGGCGCGTGTCGGCACGGGGCTGGCGACCATCGATTCCAGCATCTGCGTGGCCACGATCACCGGCCGGCCCAAGCGGCGGCAGCAGCGCACAATGCGCTTCTGGATGGCTGGAACGCGCTCGGCCGCCAGTTCGACGCCGAGGTCGCCGCGCGCCACCATCACCGCATCCGACAGCGCAACGATCTCCTCCAGCCGCTCGACGGCCGAAGGCTTCTCGATCTTGGATACGATCGCCGCGCGCGTGCCGATTAGTCCGCGCGCCTGGGCCACATCCTCGGGCCGCTGCACGAAGGACAGCGCGATCCAGTCCGCGCCCAGCTCCAGCGCCAGCGCCAGGTCGCCCACGTCCTTGCGCGTGAGGGCCGCGATCGGCAACACGACGCCGGGCACGTTGACGCCCTTGCGGTCGGAGAGCCGGCCGCCGACGAGCACGCGCGTGTCGGCGAAGTCGGGGCCGCAGCGCTGCACGACCAGGCGCAGGCGGCCGTCGTCGAGCAGCAGTTCGGCGCCTGCCACCAGCGCAGCAAAGATCTCCGGGTGCGGCAGGCAGACGCGATGCGCATCGCCCGGCGCGGAGTCGAGGTCGAGCCGGAAGCCCTGCTCAGCACTCAGCTGCACCGGGCCGTCGGCGAAGGTGCCGACGCGCAGCTTGGGCCCCTGCAGATCGGCCAGGATGCCGATCGGCCGGCCCACCTCGCGCTCGAGTTCGCGCAGCGCGGCGAAGCGTGCGCGATGTTCGGCCTCGCTGCCGTGGCTGAAATTCACACGGAAGACGTCGGCGCCAGCGGCGAACATCTGGTTCAGCGTCGCTTTGTCCGAACTCGAGGGGCCAAGCGTCGCGACGATCTTGGCGTTGCGTGTCCTGCGCATGCCGCGGTACTCAGACGTAGCGGGCCGACATCGCTTCCAGCGGCACCGGCTTGATCTTCGCACCCTGGCCGGCGCAGCCGAAGGCCTCGAAGCGCGCCTTGACGATGCCACGCGCCGCCTTCTTCGCCGCCTGCAGGGCCTTGCGTGGGTCGAACTCGCTCGGCGTTTCGGCAAAGACTTGACGCATCGCGGCAGTCATCGCCAGGCGGATGTCGGTGTCGATGTTGATCTTGCGCACGCCGCTGCGAATGCCACGCTGAATCTCCTCGACCGGCACGCCATAGGTCTCCTTGATGTCGCCGCCGTACTTGCGAATGATCGCCAGCCACTCCTGAGGCACGCTGGAGGAGCCGTGCATCACCAGATGCGTGTTCGGCACGGCAGCATGGATCTGCTCTATACGCTCGATGGCGAGGATGTCGCCGGTGGGCTTGCGTGTGAACTTATAGGCCCCGTGGCTGGTGCCGATGGCAATGGCCAGTGCATCGACACCGGTACGGGCCACGAAATCCTTGGCCTCCTCAGGATCAGTCAGCATCATGTCGTGGGTCAACTTGCCTTCGGCGCCGACGCCGTCCTCTTCGCCCGCCTCGCCTGTCTCAAGCGATCCCAGACAACCCAATTCTCCTTCAACCGACACGCCCACCGCGTGGGCGAACTCGCAGACCTTGCGCGTGACCTCGACGTTGTAGTCATAACTTGCGGGTGTCTTGGCGTCCTCGCGCAGCGAGCCGTCCATCATCACGCTGGTGAAGCCCGAGCGGATCGACTGCTGGCACACCGCCGGCGAGGCGCCGTGGTCCTGATGCAGCACGACAGGGAGGTCGGGGTGCGACTCCACCGCCGCCAGAACCATGTGTCGCAGGTAGGGCTCGCCAGCGTACTTGCGCGCACCTGCAGAGGCCTGAAGGATCACCGGCGAGCAGGTTTCCTGGGCGGCCTCCATGATCGCGTGAATCTGTTCGAGGTTGTTGACGTTGAAGGCAGGCACGCCGTAGCCGTTTTCGGCAGCGTGGTCAAGCAGTTGGCGCAGCGAGACGAGGGCCATGATGGGTCTCCGGTTGTCGTGCAAAGTAAGGTTGATGGGGAGAAAAAGCGTGCAAGAAGCTTCTTACGGAAAATCGGCAATCATGTCGCGTTGCGAGAACCAGCCGGCGATGTCGGCCAGGCGGACGCGCTGCGCGGTACCGTCGGCTGGTAGCTGCGGTCGTTGAGCAAGCGCCGGGCGCCAGCCCTCGCGTGTGTGCAGGCCGGGCCCGACGGCGATGGCGCCCTCGATCGGCGCGCGGCCGAAGTAAAAGCTGCGCGTTACGAGCACCGGGCAGTCGGCGGCGCGCGCCGCGGCCACACCGCCAGGCGAGTCTTCTATGGCAACGGCCTGCAGCGGGCCCAGGCCTAGCGCCTTCAGGGCCTTGACGAAAACCTCGGGGTCGGGTTTTTTCCGCTCGACATCCTCGCCGCAGACGATGGCACCGAACCATCCCGCCCAGCGGTTGCCCATGTGCCTGCGCAGCAGCACTTCAAGGTTGGAGCGACTGGTCGTCGTCGCAATCGCCATGCGCACGCCGTGATCGCGGCATTCGCGCATCAGTTCGAGCACTCCCTCACGCAACGGAATCCCCGTGCCAGCCACCAGGTCCGCGTACAGCGCGTTCTTCTTGGCATGTAGCGCCCGGGCCAGCGCGTCGCGCTCGTCGGCCAGCAGGGGCGCGTCGGTTCGGCTGTCCATGTCGTGCATCAGGCGCTCGCGCCCACCGGTGACATGCAGCAGTTCGCCGTAGCGTGCATCGTCCCATCGCCAGGACAGGCCGAAGGCCTCGAAGGCGAGGTTGAAAGCGACACGATGCCCGTCACGCTCGGTTTCAGCGAGCGTGCCATCGACGTCCCAGAGCACGGCCCGGAGTTGCGTCATTGCGCTCGCCGCTCCAGGATCTCAAACGCCGGCAGGGTCTTGCCCTCGAGCACCTCGAGGAAAGCGCCGCCGCCGGTCGAGATGTAGCCAACGTCCTTGTCGATGCCGTACTTGGCGATCGCGGCCAGCGTGTCGCCGCCACCGGCTATCGAGAACGCATCACTGCCGGCGATGGCGCGCGCGACGGCCTCGGTGCCTTTCGCGAACGCATCGAACTCGAACACTCCGACTGGGCCGTTCCAGACGATGGTGCCGGCGGCCTTGAGCTGCTCCGCCAGCAGTGCGGCAGTCTTAGGGCCGATGTCAAGGATCAGGTCGTCGGCCGCTACGTCGGCGACTGGCTTGACCGTGGCCTTCGCGTCGGCCTTGAACTCATTGGCGCAGACCACATCGACCGGGATCGGCACCTCGGCGCCGCGCGCCTTCATCGCGTCGATCACCGCCTTGGCCTCGTTGACGAGGTCCGGCTCGGCCAGGCTCTTGCCGATCGGCAGGCCCTGCGCGAGCAGGAAGGTGTTGGCAATGCCGCCGCCGACCACCAAGCCGTCGACTTTAGCCGCGAGGCTTTGCAGGACCGTCAACTTGGTGCTGACCTTGGAGCCCGCGACGATGGCCATTAGCGGCCGCTTCGGCTGCGCCAGCGCCTTCGTGATCGCGTCGATCTCGGCCGCCAGCAGCGGGCCAGCGCAGGCAGTCTTCGCGAACTGCGCGATGCCGTAGGTGCTGGCCTCGGCGCGGTGCGCGGTGCCGAAGGCGTCGTGCACGAAGATGTCGGCCAGCGCCGCCAGCTTCTTCGCCAGTGCCTCGTTGTTATTCTTCTCGCCATTGTTGAGGCGGCAGTTCTCGAGCAGCACCACCTCGCCGGGCTTGACGTCGACGCCGTCGACCCAACCAGCCTTCAGCGGCACCGGCCGGCCGAGCAGTTCAGCCAGGCGCACGGCCACCGGCGCCAGCGAATCCTCGGGCCTGAACTCGCCCTCGGTCGGGCGGCCCAAGTGCGAGGTGACCATGACCGCTGCGCCGGCGTCGAGCGCCATCTGGATGCACGGCACCGAGGCGCGGATGCGCGTGTCCTCGGTGATGCGACCCGCATCGTCCTGCGGCACGTTGAGGTCGGCACGGATGAAGACGCGCTGGCCCGCGATGGCGCCCCGCGCCACCAGATCGGCAAAGCGCAGCACCTTCACCGCGAGGCTCCCATCACGCGCACCATCTCGAGCACCTTGCTCGAGTAGCCCCACTCGTTGTCGTACCAGGCCACGACTTTGACGAAGGTCGGGTCGAGCATGATGCCGGCCTCGGCGTCGAAGACGCTGGTGCAAGCCTCGCCGCGGAAGTCGGTGGAGACCACCTTGTCGGCGGTGTAGCCGAGCACGCCGAGCATGCTGCCCGTGGAGGCGGCCTTCATCGCCGCGCAGATCTGCTCGTAGGTGGTTTCCTTGGCCAGCTCGGCCGTCAGATCCACCACCGAGACGTCGGAAGTCGGAACGCGGAAGGCCATGCCGGTGAGCTTCTTGTTCAGCTCGGGGATCACCTTGCCCACCGCCTTGGCCGCCCCGGTGCTGCTCGGGATGATGTTCTCGAGGATGCCGCGGCCGCCGCGCCAGTCCTTGTTGCTCGGACCATCGACTGTCTTCTGCGTCGCGGTGGCGGCGTGCACCGTGGTCATCAGGGCGCGCTTGATGCCGAAGTTGTCGTGCAGCACCTTAGCAACAGGTGCCAGGCAGTTGGTCGTGCAGCTGGCGTTGCTAATGATTGCCTCGCCAGCGTACTTGGTGTGGTTGACGCCGTAGACGAACATCGGAGTCTCGTCCTTGGAGGGCGCGCTCTGGATCACCTTCTTCGCGCCAGCATTCAAGTGCTTTTGGCACGTGTCTAACGTGAGGAACAGGCCGGTCGACTCGACCACCACGTCTGCGCCGATAGCGCCCCACTTCAGCGCCGCAGGATCCTTCTCGGCTGTCAGGCGGATACGCCTACCGTTGACGATCAGCGTGCCGCCGTCCACCCCGACCTCACCCTTGAAGCGACCGTGCACACTGTCGTACTGCAGCATGTAGGCGAGATAGTCAGGTTCGAGCAGGTCGTTGATTCCGACGACCTCGATGTCGTCTTTGAAGTTCTGCAAGGCAGCGCGGAACACCATGCGCCCGATGCGGCCGAAGCCGTTGATGCCGACTTTGATGGTCATTTGTCTAGGTGTATTGGAGGGTTAGGAAGAGGACAACAGTTCTTACTGGCTGCCGTCACTCAACGCGTGGTTAGCGACGTCGAAAAGGCTGTCGAAAACGATGTCTGGTTTGGCCTCGGAGATGGGTCGGCCTGCGTTGTAGCCATATCGAACTGCCCAGGCTGTGAAGCCCGCATTTCGCGCTGCAGCCACGTCTATGGCAGAATCGCCAACATGGACGGCGTAGCGCCGATCAACGCAGAGTACTTGCGCGACGTGGCGCAACACGCTCGGATGAGGCTTCTTCTCCGGTAGCGAGTCGCCACCAACCACAAGGTCGAAGTAAGTGTCCAGCCTCAAAGCTTTGAGTAGTCGCACCGCATGCTTGTACTCCTTGTTGGTGACGCAAGCGAGGCGTACATTGGCTTCCTTAAGCCGCACCAAGGCTTCGCGACATCCCGCGTATGGGACCGCAGACGTTCCAGTAAGAGCGGCATAGTGGAAATCCATACTCGCAAAAACATCTGCGGGCCGCACTCGATCGGCAAGAACTGGCTGTTCGAGGAAGCAGCGAGAAAGTAGCCTTAAGATCAACTCGTGCGTGCCGGCACCGATGAGCGCTGTGATCTCAGCAACCGACCTTCGCTCGATGCCATTCGATTGAAGCGCACGGTTGGCGGCTTCGGAAATTTCCGAAGCCG
>Ga0114986_1000034_pt1 | contig 37253 bp, 38 predicted proteins | sample Shrwel1BS1Day17_FD_96988 | JGI IMG/M metagenome (GOLD analysis project Ga0114986, IMG submission 96988) | Subsurface microbial communities from deep shales in Ohio, USA - Utica-3 well 1 S-1-Day17 | ecosystem: Environmental > Aquatic > Deep subsurface > Shale gas/oil reservoir > Produced... | reverse complement strand
GGCGCAAATTGGGAAGACCTGCCGGCTTCGCCATGGACGTGCTCCAACCTCGTTGAACTCGGCGCTTCCGGTCTGATGCCGGAATCCACCCTTAACCGACAGCATAAAACAAAAAAGGGACAGACTTGGGCCTTTCCCTTTTTAACGAATTGAGTCGCCCCGGCTCCAATAGACGCTCCGAAGCGTTAAACTTAGGCAAAAGGAGAAGTTATTAGCGGCAAACGCTACCTGGAAGAATTCAGGACCGAGGCGGTCAAGCAAGTCACGGAAAGAGGCTATCCAGCCGCCGAGGTGGCCAGCAGGATCGGTGTTTCGCAACACAACCTGTATGAATGGCTGAAACGCTATAGCCTCCAATCTGCCGAGCGGAACGAATTGCATGGCCAGTCTGCGGAGATTCAGCGCTTGAAGGCGGAGTTGAAGCGAGTCAGTGAGGAACGCGACATCCTAAAAAAGGCCGCAGCGTACTTTGCCAAAGAGTCCCGGTAAGGTACGCGTTCATCCAAGTGCACGAAATGCAGTACCAACGGTGATTATCTCGTTATAGAGAGCGTCGACAAGATCAGCGATTTCGGGGGTTGAGCCCGCGGTAACCTTCTTGATGGTGGTCACACGGTGTTCTTTATCACCTGGATTGATTCGCTCGGGACTGTACCCGCAGAAAAAATCGTGGTTAAACTTAAGACCAGAATGCCGTTCAAGGACCGGAACACAGTCTTCCTCGGTACAACCAGGATATACTGTCGATTCGTAGATGACGATATCTCCCCTCTTGAGAACCTTACCAACTGTCTCACTCGCTTTAATCAAGGGAGTAAGGTCTGGACGCTTATGTTCGTCAATAGGAGTCGGAACAGTTACGATATAGCAATTACAACAACGCAGGTCATCAAGGCGGGTGGTATATGTCAGATGCTTAGAGGCCGCAAGTTCTTCTTGTGTCGTTTCAAGCGTAAAGTCGTTGCCAGTTTTAAGCTGGTCAATTCTGCGTTGGCTGATATCAAAACCCACCACTGAACGGCTTCGCCCGAACTCCACAGCCAAAGGCAACCCGCCATCGGCCTCCTCCAGTTTCTGGCGCACCCGCAGCTCAATGCTGACCGCATTCACTACCAACTCGAATGCTCGAGAATTTTCGGTCTGTGCAAGGTGATGTAGCTCTTAACAGCCTTGTGGCCGAGAAGCTTGATCAGATTGCCCTTGGTGACCACCAGGCTGAGCAGGTCTGACCCGAAGCTTTCTTCAGCCTCTTTCCACTGCACCTGAACCCGCTTCATTTCCTTATCAAGCTTGACGATCTGCTCGATGACCCCTAGTTGCTTACGCGCTCTGTCGGCTTGAAGTCGGCGCACAGCTCCGGCGGCGAGGCCTTGAGCGACGCATTGAAAAAAAGGGGGGCAGGCTCGCGCCTGCCCCCCTTTTTATCGAATCTTGGTGGTGGAGTATAACACTACGCCAAACGCTCATCCCAAACGATAGCGGTCATGGCAGTAGGTTCACGGGACACTGGTAAGAAAAGTCCAAGACGGCTTAGATCCACCACCTACTAGATTGTTCGGATTTTGGGCTACCGGGTCACATCGTAGACCAATAATCCCAGCTACTCATGCAGCGCAATTGTCCACCACAAAGCCAGCAAGAACATCCGCTGCGTGATAGCAGACAATGACTTTGACAGCAGAAACATTGAAATCAGTTGCTTTCACCTAGCGTTTCGAGGCGTGCCTTAACTTTCTCCGTCAACTGCTGGAGACCTTCACCGTTATTAAGGTACTGGATGTATCGCAGATGACGGAGATCAAACGGCACATCGTCTGCGGACTGGGTGATCAAGATGACATCCTTACCTAGGGAGTGCGCAATTCCTGCTTCGTAAAACACGTTCGCATTCTTCCCTGTCAAATCGCAGATCACCACACTGGATTTGCAGATTAGGGAGACCACATCTTGAATGATCGCATCGTGGTTCCAAATGTCATCAGCCCTTTTGCACTTTTTCCCGACCGCTTCTGCTGCAGCACCCAGCGCTGCGTAAACCCCGTCAAAACCAGCACTAAAAGGCATCATGGCTGACACCAAGCGATTGTTCGCAGGCTCGGGGCTCAGCTGAAATACCTTTGGCATCGGTAAATCGCTGTACAGATTTCTCAATAATGCCTTGTAGAGATCTGCATCCTTTATTGCCCAATGTGTTCGACTGAACTCAAAATCCTCGATCCCAAGCTCCCTGGCCATGCGCAACAGCGATGAATTCGGAATCGGACGGATGGCAGGATCGATCGCATATTCGATCTGATACTCCGTACCTGAAAGTTTGAGCTGAGTAATGGCCCCGACGTGTGCAACCTGATTGCCTGCCCCCTGAGTCTCGGACATAAACAATGTCGGCAGCTTTGACACAGCATCGATATCCAAGACCCTGTTCGGCATGAAGCGCTGAACGATACTGACATCGGTGTATTCAAGCACACGGCCACTACCAAACGAATCACGATGGGGCTCCCAACCCCCACCCGAAACAATCAAATTAAACATTCAGAAATCCCGCCTCTTGAATCTGCAATAAATGCCACTGCCGCTGTTTGCATTGATCTCTTGAGCTTTCTCACAGTCAGATTTCAGCAACTTGCCCACATTCCACTTGGCTTTCTCCCGTCAGTACGCATGAATGGTCATCCCTACAACTACTGGAGCAAACCGATGGACACGTTTCAATTTAGCCAAAAAATCGCCCTGAACGAAAACGAGCTTGCAACGCGCTGGGGGATCAGTCCCAAGACCTTGCAACGCTGGCGATGCGAAGGGCGCGGTCCCAAATACTTCAAGCTGTCGAAACGGGTCTCGTACCCCATCGACGAGATTTTGGCCTTCGAGTTTGAGTCCCTACACGAATCAACCGACGGGGTCACTTGCGATCCTGAGCAATTCAACCACCCGAGTTTTCTGACCGCCCGAGAAATTGCCGCCAAGATTGACATCCCGCTTTACCTGCTGACACACCCTGGTGAACGCAAAAAGATTGGCTTGCCACACTATCGCGTTGGGAAAATGGTGCGCTTCAAACTGGATGAAATCTTAGCCTGGGCACGCCAACGCACGACAGAAGTCGAAAGCAAAAAACAAACGACACATCGAATCATCCCTCTTGGGAACATCCAGCCAGGCCTCACGCGAATGATGTGACCAAATTCCTCGCATCATGAACGAACGCCACCCGCTGGTGGCGCCCCGTCAAAATTTACGGAAGGGCGATTACGATGGAGAGACGATGCATGACACAGACTGAGTTGGCCGAGCGTTGGCAAATCAGTGAAGCAACGCTAGAACGCTGGCGCACAGAGGCGGGCGGTCCGCTGTTTCTCAAGCTTGGCAACCAGGTGCGCTATCGGGTCCAAGATGTTGAAGCATTCGAGACCGAAATGCTTCGAGCTTCGACCAAGCCTCACGGCGAAGTAATTCAGACTCAGCCAGAAGCTACAGCTCAACCAACTGCTCGTAGGCCCCAAGCGATAAACCGTCCCATACGGCCTGTCACCATATGGTTACGCACTGGATCTCGCAGTAGTCGCCTGCGTCCGTTGTATGCGGCTCGGACTCTACCCCGCTGAATGCCGCTCGCTCCATCCGAGAAGAATTACACCCTATCTTCTCGCGACTCTTGGAAATTGCACCCCAGTAGTTCAAAATCGCCACATCGCCTGATCACACTGGGGTGGTGCAATGAACGAAATTCGAGTTGCGTGGAACGTAATTGGTCGCCGCAGTATTGCCGACGAGCCGATCCAAGGCGGGCTCTGGCACCCAGACACGCCAGAGAACCGGGAACCACTAGTCATTGTCATGGAGTCGGGCAACGAGTCCTACGGCCCAGAATCGCACTGGATTGAGGAAAGGCAGGCATAGCCAGATGGTTGTGGCTGACCGTGTGCTTTAGCCAGCCAACCCCAAGGCTTGTGCCTCGGCTTCTTGCTCCAGATAGACCCAATCGACGATTTCATCGCTTGGCGTGTAGCCAGCGACGAGTTTTTCCATCATCAGCCGGATGACGCCAACGTCGTTCACATTGAGCGCCATTTCCAGCGACCTAAGCCGGCCTTCAAGCTCTATCCAGGGAATGAACTCCTCGTGGGCTTTCATGATTCTTGAATGGGAGGTGGGCTTGGGGTTGTCGCCGATCAGCAGTTCTTCGTAGAGCTTCTCGCCTGGACGCAGGCCGGTGATCTCGATCTCGATGTCGCCGTCGGGGTTCTGCTCATCTTTGACGGTCAAGCCCGAAAGTTCAATCATGCGGCGCGCTAGGTCCATGATCTTGACCGATTGGCCCATATCGAGGACAAACACATCGCCCCCTTTGGCCATTGCGCCCGCCTGGATCACTAGCTGAGAGGCCTCCGGGATGGTCATGAAGTAACGGGTGATTTCTGGATGTGTCAAAGTGATCGGGCCACCATCACGGATTTGTTGCCGGAACTTGGGCACCACCGATCCGGACGAACCCAACACGTTTCCGAATCGGACCATGCTGAATTTGGTACCAGGGTTTGTTGCAGCAATTGCCTGTAAACCCATTTCCGCCAGTCGCTTGCTTGCGCCCATGATGTTGGTCGGTCGGACCGCCTTGTCGGTACTGATCAGCACAAAGTCGGAGACGCCGTTTTCAGCAGCAGCCTGTGCTGTTTTGAGTGTTCCGAGCACGTTGTTTTTGATGCCCTCGGCCGGGTTGTGCTCGACCAGCGGCACATGCTTGTAGGCTGCGGCGTGATAGACCGTGTCCGGATGCCACGTGGACATGATCTCGTGCATGCGCTCATTGTCTTGCACCGAGGCCAAAAGCGGCACCAGAACGATATTTCGATCGGCAAGCTTTTCTTCTAGTTCCTGGTGAATGCCATAGAGAGCAAACTCGCTCTGCTCAATCAGCAGCAATTTGTTCGGCCCGACCGCCAGTATCTGGCGGCAGAGTTCGCTGCCAATGGAACCGCCGGCACCGGTGACCATGACCACCTTACTGCGCACGTTCATCGCCAACAAGATGTGATTGGGCGTGACCGGTTCGCGGCCAAGCAAATCATCGATGTCCAGTTCGCGCAGATCAGAGATGCTGACTTTTCCCTGCGCCAAATCGGTCACACTCGGCAAGGTGCGCACAGCGACTTTTGCCACACGAATCTGCCCCAGGATCTCGTTGCGGCGACGACGTGAAAGGCTGGGCATGGCCAGCAGCACGTCGCTGATGTTGAGCGTGGCGGCCAGGTTGTCCAGATCTGCTGGGTTGTAGATGGGCTGGCCGTTGAGCACATGGCCGTGCAGCCGGTCGTCGTCATCCAGGAACCCGGCCACCTGCATTTCGTGGCTGTTTGCCATGGCCGCCGCCAACTGGCGTCCTGTATTTCCTGCCCCGTAGATCAGCACCTTGGGGTGCGAAGCATGCTTGAGAATGCTCAGGTACTGGTCCCCCAACCAGACCCGGGCCAGTGCGCGTGATGCACCAACAAACAGAAGCAGCAAAATGGGCTGAATGATGCCGACGGTGCGTGGCACGCCGGCCACACCAATGGCAGTGAAAACGGAGGCATAGAGCAATCCGTAAATGCCCACGGCGCGGGCAACAGCCAGCAAGGCGGGCCAGCCGCTGTAGCGGAAGATAGCGCGGTAGAGACCTGACACGATGAAGATCGGCAGCGCGATGCCAATGGACACTCCTACAGCCCACAAAGCGGTGCCAGAAAGAGCTACAAACTCACCTAATCGCAGGTAGTAGGCCAGCCATACGGTCAAGACACAAAGTCCCAGATCGACGGACAATGCCACAAATCTCTTTGCCGCCCGAGGCAAACCCAGTAGAGGGATAACGAGCTTAGACATGCGCATTCTCATGGCGTGAAACTCCCTGAGTCCTGAGTCCTGAGTCCTGAGTCCTGAGTCCTCAAAATGATCTGTGCTTTTCTTCAATGTGACACCCCGTCCCTGGCAACCACTTTCAAAGCGGTCATCCAGACTATCTTTAGATCAAACAGAAATGACCGCCGCTGCAGATACTCCGCATCCAGTTCCACTTTCTGAGGAATTGGCAGTTCATCTCGTCCGTTCACCTGGGCCCACCCCGTCAAACCGGGCACCAGTTCGTGCACGCCATTTTCAGTTCGCAGAGCAATTAGGTCATCCTGGTTGAACAGCGCCGGGCGGGGGCCTACGAAGCTCATGTCGCCCTTCAGGATGCTCCACAACTGGGGCAGTTCGTCCAGACTGGATTTGCGAAGAAAGGAGCCGATGGGTGTGAGCCACTGCTCAGGGTTCTGTAGCAAATGTGTGGCCACCGCTGGTGTGTCGATGCGCATGCTACGGAACTTGGGCATTTTGAAAATACGGTTGTGGCGACCGATACGGTCGCTCCAGTACAGGGCAGGCCCAGGCGAAGTCAGCTTCACAGCCAGCGCAACCAGCACGATGGGCAAAGCAAGAAACACAGCAGCTACCAAAGCCACAGCCAAGTCAAACAAACGCTTCATGGGCGAAAGCCTTCAGCGGCATGCCGCAACCCTTCATCCACGGACACTGGTGGGATCCACTCCAGCAGTTGTTTGGTTTTGGCAATGTCTAGCTGCAATGAGCCGCACAGGCGCTGATATACACCCGACTTGTTCAGCACGGTCGCCCCCAGCTTCAACAGCGCTGGTGGCAGGTAAAACAGACGTGCTGGGTGCCCCATGGCGGCACCCATTCGGTTGAGCAGTTCTGCCGTTGAAATGTCTTCACCGTCACTGACTAGGAATGTCTGGTTGGCTGCTGCAGGGTGGTGCAGGCACGTCACGATCAAGTCCACCAGGTTGTCCAATGCGACCAAGCTGCGGCGGTTTTCAGTCACTGCCGCCAGTGGCAGTGGTACACCGCGCGCCAGCCAGCGCATCATGGATTTGAAGTTGGCTTTGACCCCTGGCCCATACACCAATGGCGGTCGAATGATCACCACCTCCATGCCTGTTTCAGCGGCAATCTGTCGGAGTAATTGCTCTGCCTCGTGCTTGGACACGCCGTAGGAATCTTCCGGTGCAGGCGCATCATCTGCAGAGAACGGATGCCCCTCTTCCGTTAATTCACCGTTTACCTTGACGGAGCTCAGAAAAACGAAGCGCCTCACCCCCGCGACCGCTGCCTGGCGTGCAAGAGCAGCTGTGCCTTCGACATTCACACGACGAAACTCAGCCAACGGGTCCGGGCTCTTGTCATTCATGACGTGAACGCGAGCGGCTAGGTGCACGACCTGCTCCACATTTTTCAGCGCTGCGGTCCAGTCGGTTTCTGACGAAAGGCTGCGAATCGCTATAGTCTCAGCATCATCTGGCTGAGAGCTCACCGATCTCGCAGAACCTCGAACAGAAACGCCGTCTCTGCGCAATCTTGCACAAAGCGCCGAGCCAACGAAGCCGTACGCGCCCGTTACGAGAACGGTCATATCTCAGCAGTCTTTTCGCCAAACGGTCCGGTTGACGTAATCGGTATAGCTCAGCACGATGCGCAGAATTTTTTTTGAAACGGACTGTGCTTCATAGTCTTCAACCGGCGCCATCACGCGAATTTTGCGATCATGCTGTGCAATGATCACACGCACAGCATCTAGCACACGTTCCTTTTTCAGCCCCGCCATGATCAGCGTGCCGACATCCATGCCCTCTGGGCGTTCGTGCGCATTTCGTATGGTGACTGCTGGCAGATTGAGTAGGGAGCCTTCTTCGGTGATGGTGCCGCTATCCGACACCACGCAAAGCGCTTCCATTTGTAGCTTGACGTAATCGCAAAAACCGAAAGGCTTGAGAAACTGGATCCGACTGTCCAGTGTCTCAAGGTTAAGTGCGTCCAGGCGCTTTTGGGTGCGGGGATGGGTCGACACAATCACCGGGAGCTCATATTGTGCTGCCAGGGCGTTGAGCGTTTCCACCATGTCAGTGAGGTTTTCAGGCGTATCAACGTTTTCTTCACGGTGAGCACTTACTATGAAATACCGCCCCTGCTCCAGTCCCATGCGCGCCAGGACATCTGATGCCTGAATCTTAGGCATGTAGTAGTCAAGCACTTCACGCATATGCGAACCGGTCTTGATGATGGTTTCTGGGCGAACGCCTTCTGCAATCAAATAGCGACGCGCATGCTCTGTCAGTACCAAATTGATGTCGCTGAGGTGATCCAATACCTTGCGGTTCAACTCTTCCGGAACGCGCTGATCGAAGCAGCGGTTGCCGGCTTCCATGTGGAACACCGGTATCTTCCGACGCTTAGCCGAGATAACCGCTAGGCAAGAATTGGTGTCGCCGTAAAGCAGGACGGCATCTGGTTTTTCCTTTTCCATGACCTCGTCGGATTTTTCAATGACACGCGCGATGGTCTGGGCAGCATTTTCTCCGACTGCTTCCAAGAAATGATCTGGCTTGCGGATAGCCAGATCTTCAAAAAAGAGTTGATTGAGTTCGTAGTCGTAGTTCTGCCCCGTATGAACCAGTACATGCTGAGTGTGCTGGTCCAATTCGGCAATCACCCTGCTCATCTTGATGAGTTCAGGGCGTGTTCCAACTATTGTCATGACTTTAAACATTTAATTCTTCCTCGATGAAATCTAGGCCCAACAGCAACTGCTTGATCTGCTCCACATTGAGACGCCTTGTATTGTGCGATGTGTAGTCATCTAAAAGGGAGATACCTTGATCGCCTTCGCTGAAGTACTTTGCGTAATTGAGGTCACGGTTGTCGGCAGGAATACGGTAGTAATTGTCCATTTCTTTAGCATGAGCCATCTCCTCACGGGAAATCAGCGATTCGTAAAGCTTCTCCCCATGGCGAGTCCCGATTGTTTTGATCGCAGTGTCACTGCCAAAAAGTTCTTTGAGGGCCAGTGCTAGATCGGCGACAGTCGAGGCTGGAGCCTTTTGGACAAAGATATCCCCTTGCTGACCATGCTGGAATGCATACAACACAAGGTCCACCGAGTCTTCCAAAGACATGAGAAATCGGGTCATATTCGGATCAGTCACCGTAATCGGTTTGCCAGACTTGATCTGCGACACGAACAGAGGGATGACAGACCCTCGCGAGGCCATGACGTTGCCATAGCGTGTCGCGCAGAACACCGTTTCGCCGGGCCCTTGTGCGCGTGCAGCGGCGACCATGACCTTTTCCGCCATAGCCTTGGATATCCCCATGGCATTAATCGGATAAACCGCCTTGTCGGTACTGAGCACAACCACCCGTTGTACCCCGCAATCCGTGGCAGTCTTCAACACATTTTCTGTTCCGATCACATTGGTTTTTACCGCCTCCATGGGATAGAACTCACAGGACGGTACCTGCTTCAGCGCTGCCGCATGAAAGACATAATTGACACCTTTCATGGCGGCACGAAGACTGTCTGGATCACGTACGTCACCGATATGGAACCGCAGCTTCTCGTTGTTGAGTGCGATGCGGAGATCTTCCTGCTTTTTCTCATCCCGGCTGAAAACGCGAATCTCCTTGACTCCTGTATTCAGGAATCGCTTGAGAACAGTCTGCCCAAAAGACCCCGTCCCTCCCGTTATCATCAATACGCCGTCATCAAACATTTGTTCACCTATTGGATTGGTAATCCTTGTACATTGATTCGATCAAGTCGGGCCATGCAGGTGCCCGGTAGCCTGCGGCAAGCGTAAATCGTTCAGAATTTAGGCTACGGTCAATACGAAACGAATCATCCTCGGAAATAAGGGTCGATCTCCGATAAACGCGAGCGATGAGCCTGAGCAAGCTGAGCTTGTCGATCGGTGCTGCACCAACATGGTAAAGGCCGCTCAAAGACGAGTTGGGAATGACCAGGTCCCGCACTACCCTCGCAAATTCGACTGTCGGCAAACCCGAGAAAATGGCGTGTCGGAAGCCTTTGCACTCATCCTGGGACAAGAACCACTCTAGAAGTCCGTTCGCGGTGCCATTCTCATGCCCAATGGTTGAGGTCCTTAGCGTCAACACCTGCCCGGCTGTTACTTCCCCCAAAACCTTGGTACGTCCGTACACATCAGTTGCGTCAGGGACATCTGACTCCCGGTAATTACCCGTGGCTCCGGAAAATACGCAATCAGTGCTCACATGGATCAACCTCGCACCGGCAATAGCACATTGCTCGGCCAACCGATGCGGAAGCAGCGCGTTTGTAATCAATGCGGGTATAGGCTGATTTCCTTCTGGGAGATGTTTTGTCAGGCCGACGCAGTTGACGACCACCTGGGGCTTGGCCTGCAAAAATAATCGGGCCACGTGATCAGAGTTGCACAGGTCGTTGCCACACAACACCGCTCCGGGTCCTCTACCTTCGTAATGCTGTCCACGCACTGCACCAGTAACCTGCCACCCCGGGTGCTGAGCCAGAACTCTGAACATAGTCTGGCCGATCATCCCACTAGCACCGAGCACTAATATTTTCATTATTTCACTTTCGTTATTTTTGCCAAATGGGACTGCAATTCTGTTACCAGGGTCTCGTGATCGAAATGCCTACGGTAGTAGCTTTGTGCATTAGCCCCCAACTTCTCGCGCTCCTCTTGCGGCATCTGATGTAACGAAACAATTGCATCTGCCAAAGCAATGGCATCTTCCGCCGGAACCGCGAGACCAGCATTTGCTTCCTGTACCAGTCGCGCACCTTCTCCGTTCATCGCCGCAATAATGGGGCGACCAACTGCCATATAGGCCTGAATCTTGTTTGGAACAGTAGCTGCGAATATCTCTCTGTCAGCCAAGGTGACCAGCAAAATATTGGCCTGGGCCAGCAGGTTTGGCATTGCTTCAACTGGGTAACGGCCAGCCAATATCAGGTTATCCAGCTTGTGTTCCGCGATCTGGGCGCGCATCCAGTCCAGTTCACTACCCGACCCCAGAACCACGATGCGGATGTCTGGATGTTTCTTCAGTAATGCGGCGGCCTTGGTGATCACATGTACTGCCTGAGCAGCGCCAACATTTCCGGCGAAAACCACGGTGAAACCACTGCGTAGCGCAGGTACGTCATGCTTGGATCCGTACCCTGGATCGCAGAAGACAGAGTCAACTGAATTGGGATAGTAAACCACCTGAGCAGTGGGCGAAAAACGCTGAACTGATGCAATGAATGATCGTGAAGACACCAAGATCAGGTCGGCATGACGGTATATGAAATGAACCAGTAACTCGACCATGCGTATCACCACCCGGTTACGGACATACCCAGTGGCCTCTATGCTCTCGGGCCACAGATCCTGTACATAAACCACTACTGGGACCCGCTTTAGCCAACCGATGAATAGGGCAGGTAAAGCCTTCAGGAGGGGCGACGGCGCATACACGAAGATGGCATCACACGGCACCCTACGCAGCATCCATGTACCCACGGTCGCGGCCGAAACCACAAAGGAAAGGTAATTAAGAAACAGCCGAATGCCACTTCTAAAACCCCTCGGAATCAAAGGAACTCGGTACACATTGGCGCCATTCCAAGTTTCACGCATGCTGCCGAGCGCTCTGTAACCGGGGAAGACCTTGCCCTCGGGATAGTTGGGCTTACCAGTCAATACATTGACTTCAACACCACGCCCAACCAGCGTCTGGACCAGCTCATTGATCCGAAAACTCTCCGGCCAGAAGTATTGGGAAACGACCAATAAACGCATTCTTATTACTTGTGCTCGCTACTCTGATTAAGTTGCCGGTAGATACGCAAGACAGCGGCGGCGCTGTTCTCGATGCTGAACAACTCTAACGCCCAGGTCTGCGCCCGGCGCCCTAGGGCCATACGGAATTCGTCATTTTGGGCGAGGGATTGGAGCGCATCGGCTATCAATTCTGGATTGGGGCGAGGGATCGCCAGACCCGTCTCCCCGTGCACCACCGCATCCGGCAGAGGATCATCGATTGCGACTACGCTGGGGACACCAAAGAACGCAGCCTCAAAGACCGGACGGCCAGCCGCATTCAGGTAGGACGGAAAGCACAAGATATCCAGTGTGGAGTAAATGGCATGTACATCCTTTACGAACCCCAACAAGCGCACCTGGCGCTCCAGTCCATGGCGGTGAATTAGCTGCTCCAGCTCGCTACGCACATCCCGCGCGAATCCAAGCTTGCGCAGTGCCCAAGCACGGACACCATGGACCTCGCGAGCATTCTCTCCTGCGATGACGCACTCTATGTCCACGCTGCGGCCCTTCAATATGCGCATAGCATCGACGAGCTCGTAAACGCCCTTAAGGGCAATCAGCACCCCCATGAAGCCAACCCTTAGTGGCTGTCCCTGCAGGCGCGGCGCCTTGTTATTCTGGCCGGAATGAACCACGCCAAGTCCGTTGTGGACGATATTCAAGGGCAGCGTACTGTCCAATGTCTGCGCCACCGTACGGTCGATTGCAATCACTGCATCGGCATGCTGCTTAAGCCAGTAGCCAAACAACTTACTTCGCCGACTGTAGTTCGGATCGCACTGCAACGACCTTACGTGCACAACCATCGGTAGACCCAGCAGCTTCTTGGCAAATAGTGCCAGAGGCAACAGGGTCACCTCATTGACGTGCAATACATCGAATCGATGTCGCCGCAGGCGCCAGATGGCCAGAAGTGAAAGCGGAAGATAGGCCAGTTCGCGCAACAGAATCAGCCATCGCACCCCTCTGTAATGGCCGTAGCGTGTATTGTCGAACTGACTTAGCCCTGGGATTGTGATGGTTGACATGCCTGCCTCAGCAAAGGCTGCGGCGGCACTGCCGGATGGTGTTAGCACCGTGGCATGGACGCCATCCTTGCGCAGGATCTGGTACAGCTCAATGAGACTCTTGGAAGCGCCACCATAAGGGCCAGCAGGGTGAAGATACAGTACTTTCACAGCAAATTTCCTTGCCCACATCTTTTATGCAAAGGCCCTGTACCACCGAATGAAATTGACCCAACGCCAGACCTGCCAAGTAAAGGCACGCCGACCGGTCACCACTTGGTCAAACGCTGCGACCACGCGCTGTTGGTCCAGAAACGGCAGGCCGATATCCTCGGCCAGCCATCCCCTTACGGTATCCGCCATACCAAGCATCCACTGCTGCTCTGGGGTCGCAAACCCGATCTTGTCTTTTCTGTCCAGAACATCGTCTGGCACGATGCCGCGCATGGCCGCACGCAGCAGACTCTTGCTTTCGCCTCGCAGGGACACCAGATATTCCTCCGGCAATCCGAGTGTGAAGTCGGCAAGTTGATGTGTCAGGAAGGGAACCCGACTTTCAACTGAAAAGCGCATGGAGTTGCGGTCGCCATGGCGCAGCAGCGCGGGCAAGCCCCTCTGGCGCACCGATGCAGCCAGGCTACCCATCATGCGACGGCCCGCCTGGTCGTAAGGATTGCGCTGCAATGGCAGCTCCAGCGCGACGCCGGCCTCGCGCAGCGGACCCTGGCGGATCCAGTCGGGGGCATTTTCCATGCCGTCGATCCGGCGCAGGAACTGATGCATCCGTCCTTCGCTGTACGATCCTGCGACCCGTTTCAACCCTTGCCCCAGGCTGCGTCCCGGCCAGCGGGACCAAGCGCGCAGAAACTGCCAGGCGGCGGCCGGATGCCGCTGCTCGACCAGACTGCGCACACGCTGGCCAGGGTAGGCGTTGTAGCCGCCCAGCAACTCATCGGCGCCCTGGCCATCCAGCGTGACGGTCATGCCGCATTCCCTGGCCAGCCTGAATACCCGGTATTGCGCATAGATGCTGGTGCTGCCAAAGGGCTCCCCCTGTGCGGCAATCATGTCGTCCAGGTCCGCCGCCAACTCGTCCGGACGGACGGCCACCTTGTGCGGCCTGGCTCCGACATGCTGATTGACGCGGTCGACCCAGTGCTCCTCTGAAACCGAGGCACCGGTCGCGATAAAGCTGAACGTGTGAATATCCGCATCTGGCTCCAGGTGGCGCATGGCGCAGACAATGGCAGATGAGTCCAGACCGCCGGACAACGCCGCCCCCAGCGGGACGTCCGAGCGCAGGTGCATGCGCACATTGTCGAGGATGAGCTGGCGCAACTCGAGCGCCGCCTCCTCGAACGGGAGATGGACAGCATGCGCCGTCCGGGGCGACCACCATTCCTGCAATTGCGGCACGGCTCCCGGGCGCAGCTCCAGCGTAAGCAAATGCCCTGGCGTCAGACTGCGGACGCCCTCGACAAAGGTGTCGTCGCCGAAATCGTATTCACCGTGGACCAAGTAGTCGTACGCCCGCTGCCAATTGAGCGGGTTGCCACCGGTGCGCAGGGCCCGCAGGGCCGGCATCTCCGAAGCGAAACGGAACCCGTCCTGGTCCTGGGCGTAATACAGCGGCTTTATGCCGAATCCATCACGTGCCGCGACGAGCAACTGTCGCTCGCGGTCCACCAGCACAAAAGCGAACATGCCGATGAACCGCTTCAACGCTGTGGCGCCCCAGGCGGCCCAGGCCGCCAGGAGCACCTCGGTATCCGAGCGGGTGGAGAACTGCATGCCACTCTGCTCGAGTTCCGCCCGCAGTTCCAGGTAGTTGTAAATTTCACCGTTGAAAACAATGGACAGCCGGCCGTCGCCCGAATGCATGGGCTGGTGGGCTGCCGCCGACAGATCGATGACCGACAGGCGCGCGTGCCCCAGCAGCACCGAGCCCGCGGGCATGCCGAGTTCCTCGTACCCCTGGTAGTCCGGGCCACGATGGCGCAGCGCCTGCAACCCCAGGCGCATCTGCCCGGACGCAGCAGCAGAACCGGCGGTCCAGTAACCGCCTGCGATCCCACACATATCAGCCTGCCTTCCTGTTCTTGCCCGCCAGGGCCCGTTCATATTCCTGCCGGATGGAGGCGGCGATGCACATGGGGTCGTGCCAGCGCTCCACAAACGCACGGCTGCGCCGGCCCAGCGCCACCAAATCCTCCCGGGGCGTTTCCAGCACGCCGCGAAGCACGTCCTTGACGCTGTGCGGTGTGGCCTGCACGATGGGCAGTTCTTCGCGCATCTCTGGGTCGATAAATCCCAGGTCCTCTTGCCTAATGTAGGCAAGCACCGGTTTGCCCAGCGCCATCAACTCCACCGCCAGCCCACCATACCAGCCGGCAAACAACTGGTCGACCAGGACGTCAGCCCTGGCGTAGACCTCCCGTGCCTGGGCGTTGCTCATGCCTTCGACCAGCAGCAACTCGAAGGCGTACCCCTCGGCCTTCAGTTCCTCCAGTGCCGCCAGGATCAGGTCGGTACCCTTGACCAGGCGATGGCTTGGCGCATGCAGGATCCGCAGCGGACCGGAATGGCCCTGCGAATAGGCCGGCACCCATTCGTCCAGGAACACATGCCCGTAGGGAACAAACCGAGCCCGCTCCGGCAGCACATGGAGCAGGTCGGGATTGACCGAATAGACCGCCTGCGAAAGACCGGCAAAGCGGGCGATGCTGGCGCGCTTGAAGGCGTCGGAGGCCCGGCAGTAATAGCTCGGCTCCACCCGGCTGGCAAAGGTGATGGCGTAATGGGAGAGGCAATATTCGCCCTGCCTGGCGTCATCGCCCTGGTAGGTTACGAAAACCGCCTTGCCAAGCCAACGGACATAGGCCAACTCAAGCCCTTGCAAGGCCCGCAGGTAGGCGGCATAGACCTGCCGCAGCACCCCGCGCACCCCGTCGCCAGGGCGGAATTCGATCGCATAGGCACTGGCAATGGAGGTGCCGGCGTTGTAGTGAACCACGTCGCAGCGCGGCAACTCGGTTGCGATGGCCCACACCCGCCTGAGTTCACGCAACAACAGGCTACGCCCTGGCGAATGGAGCACGATATCGGCTTGATACGCCAGGTAGTTCTGCGATACAACCAGGGACCGACTGTCCACGCCCAACCGGCGCAACGCGCGGCTCAGTGCCTGTGGATTTCCGCCAGTCGAGGACGGGGCATGCAGGACTTTTATTCTTTGGTTAAACGATTGCACGCGCCCCTACTTCAAAGCTTGTAGCCATTTGCCCGAAGTTACGTTCAAGTAGTTCGAGGTTTACGCGAAAATCTATCGGTTTTCCTTCCATGATTTCAAACATTGGGTCAATTCCGACCATTGCTCCAAGCCGCCTGCAGACCTCCCCCAAAGTTATCTCTACTGGGCCAGCGACATTAAGTACCCCCGAGAATTTGGAGTCAATAACTGCCCACACAAGAGATGCTGCATCTCCTACATAAAGAGGGTTAAACCGGAATCCATCTGGCCCGGTCAATGAAATCGGACTACCTTTTCGAATCGATCCGACCAACCTCGGAATTAGCATCGACTCGTGCTGACCTTCTCCATACATGAAGAAAATGCGCATCGTCACCACTCGAAAAGCGCGTGCATAGGACCCTAGCATTGCCTCCGCCGCCAACTTGGAGGCTGGGTAGATCTGCATCTCGTCAAAATCTAGCAATGGGGAAGACTCGGTCAGTATTGCGCCAGGCTTGTAAACACCTCCAGTTGAAGCGTAGATGAATTCCTTGCAACCTGATTTCACAGCATGGTCTAGCAGCAGTGCTGTAGACCGTGTGTTGACCGCAAATACATCCGCTGCCCCGTTGGGAAATTCGCGGAACCGGCGGGACTGAGCCAAATGAATAACTGAATCGATGCGGCTGGGCAATTGACGCCCAAGCTCCGGATCGGCCAAATCCGCACACAGAGGCTCAACGTGAGCGGGAAAACCGACAGCCGGATTACGCCCAATGGAAATAAGTCGGCAATTGTCGGGGGCGATTGCCGCGACACGATTACCAAGAAGTCCGGTGGCTCCGGTCATCAGAATTACTTTTCGACTATCTGGCATATCGCAACATCATCCTCTTCAGAAAAATTATTGAACCAATCATGGCCGGAGTCAAAAAAAATATTTTTAAGCCAATTGAAATAAAGGGAATACTTGTCAAAACAAGCACCAAAGAGCCAATAAACAAATAGCAAATCAAAAAAGTGAACCAACCGACATCTCTCAGCAAAAATCGCATGCGGTAATTTTTCTGAGAGACCAAAAAATACAAAAAAGATAAAATCGTTGCAGAGAAAAAGCTCATCAATGCAGTCGCATTAATGCCCCAATGAGGAATCAGAACACTATTACCCAGCAGACTGATAAAAGCTACTAGCCATGTAAACATGGCGAAATAGCGAGTTTTTCTAGATAATGAAATTCCGATGGCCGTAAAATGAGTTGTGCTCTGAACAACTGCAGCAAAACATAACAAAAAAATTGCAGGCAGCGCCTCCTTGTACTTGCCACGAAACATCAACTCCTCCATTTCGGGCGCAAATATAGAAATCGCTGCCGCAAGAATGGCGATCACAAGGGTAAAAGAGAGTGAAGCGTCCGCATATACAGCCCGGTAGTCCGTAGGACGCGACTCCTTGAGTTTGAAAACCATTGGTGCCCATGCCTGTCCGAACGCAAGCGAAAGAAAGCCAACTAAAAACGAAATGCGCACGGCAAAAGCATAATCTCCAACCGCACTCATGTTTGACAACCTGGCTAATAGCCAACGGTCTAATGAGCTGTAAGCCCAAGAACCAATACCTACTAATATAAACGGTAATCCATAGCGCAACATGCTTTTGGCAAGATCCGGGTGAAAGCTTTGCCACAGATCATCCCGCAGAAAAAAGACCATCATCAAGAACGAAACGAGAATCGCCAATGCGTAACCCCAGAGATAGCTATTGACGCCACCCCCCATTAAAACAGCGCCGACAGCGACGATCGCCACCCCCCCCTTAGAGAGCAGTGTGGAAATCAAGTATTTGATCGGCTGAAACCGCAGACGAAACACATCCTGCATCAATTGCAGTTGAATCGTAAGGAGTGCAATGAAAGGCAATAGCAAACCAGTTTCAATAGACTGGCTGAAATCGGCCAGCATCGCAACGAGCGCATATGGAATGATTAGGCCAACCTGCCAGATTAGCAGCGTATAAAACGCAGTTGATACGCGCCGAGACTCACCGATCGCCGCATATTCATCTTTGGAGTAGTAAAAAGCTTGTAACGCATTATTTAGTCCCGCGGAACCCACCACACCGATCACCCCGATGGTTACGACGTAGCTCTCCAACAGCCCGTAATCCCCCTTGCTCAGGGTGCGCGCCAGAACCAAAAATCCTAGAAAAGATACAAGCCTCGCCAGAATCTCCCCTGCACCGTAAATCAGAAAACTGTAAAAAGTATTACGCATCCCGATGGATGCCGAGAACGGCATGGATGGAACTAAACATGGCGCCTATAGTGTCCAGAGAGTGCCGCCGCTCAACATATGCACGGCCACGGTCACCGAGTTCTGAAAGGCGTGAAGTCGGCGTTTTGGTGAGTTCACGTATAACATCCACGACGTTACCTGGATTGCATTTAATTAAAGGCAGTTCGCCTCGCTCAAGCAAATTTGCTTGCACATATAAATCCTCCAGATCTGTACGCGTGAAGCACAACACTGGCTTGCGAAGAGCCATAGCCTCTATGGCGAACATGGCATACCAGCCAATGATCAACTGATCGGCGATTACATCGCAGCTTTGCATAAGGGTGCGTAGCTGACTATTTGGCACCCCTTGGACCATGACCAGCTCAACCGCGACACCTTCTCGCTGCAAATCGGCGATTGCTTGCTCGAAAAATCGAGTACCTTTAATGTTTTTGTGGTTGGGTGCATGAAGGATTCGCATTGGCCGCCCCTCGCGCGACGCGGTCGGACTGGCTACCCAATAGTCGAGGTCAATCGAGAAATGGGAAACACACAAAGTATCCCAATGCTGCATGTAATCAACCCAGTCGCAGCCAGATATCACATGATCTGCCCAACGAGACCACAGCCATACCTTGGCACGTATAGTATGGCGGCGCCGGAAGTGTTTGGGGTAATCTTTATCCACTGCGTGCCTGAATGCCAAATTGGGGCATTTCTGCATGTCCTGAACATCCCCGCCGTAAGGCATGACAATCACCTTAATACCAGCGATACGGTATAGCAGCGGCTCAACGGTCCAAAGCAGTCGCGAGGCGTAGAGACCTCCACCATTGAAGTAAATGTAGATGACCTTGTAACGAAAAATACAAAAAAGGAAGGGGACGAAAAGCAGCCGGGACAACGTCCGAAGTGGACTACTTCGAAAGATTAACTTGACGTCGAATTCGGCAGTGATGAAGTACAGCGAGTCTACGAATGTCTCCGCTCTCCAACCATGCCTTTGCAACGCCTTTGCGTGGTAAACGTTATTAATCAGTGGCTCGGGTCCCAGACCAATGATCCTTTTTTTTGGCCACAACCTTGCAATAACCGCCGCCACAGCAAGTAAAGGAAACCAGATTAACTCCAATGCCACAAGAACTACATTTTTAAAAAAGCGTAACATTACCCAGGCACTTTCTCGAATGCCAAAAAGATCTCAACCTTCGAATGCCGCTCTTCCGAGCAAAGCCGCATGCCAGCGTTAGCGAAAAGCGCAATAATCTTCTTCGGCGTTTCCAGATAACTGTGAAATGGGTCCACGCCCCCTGACGGAACTCCCAAGACCGTCCAATTAGGATAGACGTAGTATTTATCTACAGAGTAGCCCAATTTCCACGATCGAATTCGCCTCCTGAGCCAATCCTTTACACGTTCGATCGGAGTAGCACTACGATCGCTCATCCAGACCAGTACTCGGCCCTCTCTGTCTAATAATCTGCTGGCTTCCGCAATCGTCTTTCTCAGGTTGCACACATGGTCCATGCTCGTTGCAAAGACAATGTTATCCACCGAACCATCCATCAAGGGCACAAACTCGCTACATCCAACTATGCGCAACCCTCTAAAGTTATTATCATCAATAGGGTCGAGTCCGATTAGGTCGTGAAAGCGCGGTGTGCTGAACTGCAAATACCCAGGTGTAGCCATAATTCCGCAGCCAATATCGAGAATTCGTTTACCATTTAAGTGTCGCTCGAGAAAACTGCGGAATCTCGTTACGTCTTCTCGATCTTGTAGAGATATAGATGCCTCCTGTAACAATTGGTAGCTTATAAAGCCATTGTTGTTGAGGGTCTTATTAAGTAGGTAATCTTTACGAAAATGCTCAAAAAGTTTCTTGTCAAAATGTGTTTTAATATAACCGTCTGCAATTTCGTACAATTCTCCGCAATTTTGACAGGTGTACTCTCCTTCACAACCGTCGTCGAAAGAGGAGTGACAGGTTATGCACTGGAAAATTTGATTCATGAGAGTATTGTCAATGCTAGTTAATTGAATTTGTACTGCAATTGGGGTTTTTTAAAACGACCACCTTCAACGCCGAGTTGCTGGAAGTAGCTTGTTTCGAAGCCGGGTGGTGGAGGCGAAACTGATCAACTTGTGCATTGATGGTTTCCTTCTTACCGTGAAACCGTTTAATCCAGCGACGGGTTTCCTCGCTGATCACTTTCAGCAAACCCCTGTCATTCAAGACCTCCGTCAGTCGCAGGGTCACTTCGTCGACCGATGCGCAATTGATAACGGGTGGGCATTCGGCGTACTGCCTTTTCAGTTGTTCTTCATTAAGATAAGTCAAAATCGGCACACCAGTTGCCATAGCCTTGAAGACCACCCCTCCAAAGGCCCCCAGTTTGAACTGATCAGCTACTACATCACAGGCACGGCACATTCGCTCAAAGGGGGTTATCGCAAGCGGCTTGATCCATTGCACGTGATGACTACAGCCATGCAAACGTAGCAAGTGCTTGCTATGGCTGACGTTCTCCCCCCATTCACAGACAACCAAACCGATGCGCCACCCACGGGCTCGCAGTTTGGCAAATGCAAGCAGTAGCACATCATTTTTTTTGTCTGCAAAACCAGTACCTTCAACCCAGTCATGTCGCGTAGGATGGAAAATCAAGAAATCAGCATCCAGCTTTCGGCACAATCGATCTCGTAATTGGGTAGCTCCTGAAATAGTCAGTCCACGATCTTCATCGTACGGATGATTCATTAAACTGAATCGACCAGGAGCTAGCACTTCCGCGCTGCCGGCACAGTCGAAATTGGTAACGAAACAATGCCGGGCTTGGTTGTATGCCAGTGCAGTTCTGCGGCCTTGTCCGTTTTGGTCGAATGGGATTGTCCGCAACGTTCCATGTTCAATTGCGAAGTAACTTCGCCCAGACAACATCGGCAAAAACGGGTCCGTCGCAAAGCCGATGATGATGTCGTAGTGATCGAACAATCGGCACCATTCATGATACATGTGGCCGTACGGATGCAAATCGTCAATCTGCAGCTTGTCACCTCTCGCAGGGAATTGCCGGGCGAACTCGACTATCAGCGCATTCGCCCTACTGTTAAAAGTCGGATCCAGCACGGCGGCCAAAGTCTGTCTACGAAATAGCCTCTTCGCCTGCCTGGCAAATAGCTTCAATGCCCACACTAACAGGCGGGGAAGGCTGTTTATTAGCCTGTTGTAAGCTTGTTTCGCCAATGGCTCTAGAAGCGTCAGCAAATCCTTGAAGTTTCTCGGCGAGACACATCTCGAATGGATTAGTAGACGTCTCCAGTACTCAGGTTTAGTGGGCGCACCGTCACGCCGAGCGCACAAATAGTCAATGCACGCCTTCAGGGGGCCCTGTGCAAACCATTCGGGTCTCTCAAAACCCCCAAGATCCATTGAAGTCCAATTTGGCCTAAAGTCGTCATTGAGTCGGCCAGACAGATCAGCATCCTCCCACTCCGGGCAACCCATCATGTGATAGTAGTCATAGCAGATCACATCGCAGTCGAACCCGGCCTCCGACAATATCTTGGCGTTGTTGTAGCCATTGTTCGCGATGTTCCCTATTAGAAGAATGACTGGCGCTCTGCCATGGCTGCCGACAAACTGTCTGAGCCACCGATCGTTCTCGGGGCTGAGAATCTCTTTCAACTGTTCCATTTGCTCTCGGAGGACTGAAGTTCGCGCTCGATGACCCGGGCTGTAGCCACAACTTGCACCATGAATGCCTTCAGCTCTTCCTCACTGAGCTTGTTGTCCACGAGGGCTTTCTCGATGCATTCGTTCACGTCGGCCGCCGTGGAAAAATTCTTGCGAGCGGCATAGTGCACTTCCTGACCCTCGCGGTGTTTGATGAACTTATCGAGGTGAAGGGCGAGCTTCACGATCGCCGGGTGATGCACCCTTGCGAGGAACAGGCTGGCGGGATTGCGGAACTCAACGTCGACGACAGTCATCACCTCATCGATGGATCGGAGGAACTCTTTAGGGTGATAGGCGTGATGGTCAGGGCCGGGATCAGGTTCTGGGTATTCCCGTGTACCGCTCAGCCGGTAGGCCAGGTGCCGAAGGTGCATCATTGCCCCCGCGAACCAGCCACCTCGATCCGACAGTCGCTGTGACATCAGCGGTTCCCTACCTATAAGCAGGCCGTGCTCGTCGAGGACGCGGTGAACCTCCTTGAGGCTGGGGACCAGGAGTGAGTCATTGATGTGGTGGAAGGCGGACGAAACAATCACGACATCAAACTCGCCCGATCCGTGCGGAATCGCAAGGAAGCTTCCCTCACGAAAGTCGCTGTCCAGAAAGCTGGACCTTGCAATATCGAGCATCTTGGGCGACAGGTCGACACCCGCGATGGTCACGTCCTTTGGTAGAAGCGATTTGAACAGCGGCCATAGTGAAGCAGAGGCGCATCCCATATCTAGAATGCGATCTCCTGGACGAACGAATCGCGCGACGTACTCGACAAAAGCCTTGGAGTGCGACGCCATGATGGGTGGATCGTGGTAATCCCTGTTATAGCGGTGCGCCATCAGGTCCTCAACCTCCCGTTCATGCCGTTCGGATTCATTCACATCGATGTGTGTCATTTTGTGATGTCAATATCTGCCGCTTGTGCAAAGTGAAAACTCTCGATACTGGCTGGTCAAAAATCGTCGATAGCGGACGTCCTCTCCGCCTGACCTCGATTAATGCGCATCGCTCCCAAAGTACCAATGGGTCCGTGTAGAAGGCCGATTCTTCACGTTCCTTCCGCGGGAACAATCCCACGCTAAGTAGAAACGTGCCGTCACCGAGCAGCAGGTCCTCAATGAAGACTCGGATGGTTGTGGTTCCGGGCACGATGCAGCCGATCTCATGGAACGTTGGCTCGTGACTGAGCCAACTGGTTGCCAGCACTCCATCGTTGCGCATGAACTTGAGCCAGATTGCCGGGTTGTCGATCTGTCGGTCAGTTTCGACCTGAATGTCGATCACCAGAGCATCGTGCTGGTGGAAGGCCCGGCAGGGTATTTCATGGACGTCTTGAACCTCAACTTCTAGGATGTCGACTGGACCGGCACGTAACTTCTGGCCACGCCCGCTTTCGGTCGACAGATGTCGTCGAGATGCGTCAGCCAGAACCTCCGCCTCGTAGAGGCTGCAGATATCAATCGCCGGCCCATTACCTATCAGTCTTCCGCCACTGATATACAGGGCTCTGCTGCACAGTCTCCGCACTATGTCTGTTGAGTGTGAAACGAATAATACAGTCGCACCCGACATGCAGATTTCCTTCATGCGTGCCAAGCATTTGTTGACGAAGTAAGCATCGCCAGCTGCCAGAGCCTCATCGACTATAAAGATGTCGGGCGTGACGCTGATCGCGGTCGAGAATGTCAGGCGCGCCTGCATGCCGCTGGAGTAGGTACGAAAGGGCTGGTCGATCACGGCCTCCATCTCGCTGAACTCGATGATGGAGTCCATCTTCGACATGACTTCATCCCGACTCATGCCGAGGCACATTCCTCCCAGAACGATGTTCTCCCGTCCCGAGTACTCAGGGTGAAAACCTGTGCCCAGTTCAAGGATGGCGGAAACGCGTCCTCTTATGTCCACCTCGCCCGCGCTGCGGTCGAGGGTTCCGGCGAGGATCTTTAGCAGGGTGCTCTTACCTGCACCGTTCGGTCCAATGACGCCGACGACCTCCCCCTTCCTAACGTCGAAGGTTATGTCAGCCAGCGCATGGGAGCGAGAATGTCGCGGCCGGCCGTCTAGTGCCTCGAGAAGCATATCCATCGTCCGAGGATATCGACGGTATGTCTTACTCAATCCGATGACCCGTATCGCGATGTCTTGCAGACTAGTCATAGCAAGTTGCCCAGTGATGGTTTGAGCTTGCGAAATACTCTATACCCTAGCCAGAAGACAATCGTATTGGTGCAAATGGTGACCAGCCATGCCCAGGGGTGTTCGAATCGGCCAAAGAATAGCGCATCCTGATAACACCAGATGATGTAGCTGAAGGGGTTCAGGTAGAGTAGGGGACGAAACAGTTCCGGCACCCACGCCGGTAGATAAAAGACCGGCAACAGGTACACGCCTGCAGCAGAGAATATCTGCACCACATCCTTAATGTCGCGAATATAGGCACCTACCGGCGCCAGGATGAAGGCCAGACCTACCATTCCCAGCAGTTGGACCACCACTAGGACGGGCAGCAAGGCGTAGGTCAGATGAAGACTGCCATGTGTAAATAGCACATAAACTACCAGCAGAGTGAGAGACACTAGCTGAGGGAACAGCGACACTGCCATCGACTTGATAACTAGCACCTCCATCGGGAACACCGTTTGCTTCACGAGCGCGGCGTTCGATGTGATGATGGAGCAGCTCTTAACAAGCCCATCCTGGATGCCGAGCCAGGCCACCATGCCGGACAGCAGGTACGCGGTGTAATCTAGGGGCAAGTCGACCGTACCGCCAACCTTTTGCCGAAAAACAAACGCGAACACGAAGACATACAGCCCGACCAAGAAAATCGGATGACAGAACGCCCAGAACATACCCAACGCCTGTCCTGCATATCGATCCGCGATTTCGCGGCGTGCCATTGCCCAGATCAGGTCGGTGTGCTTGCGACATATTCGCAGCACATCCCGCAGCGGGCGGATCTCGTCTTCGCGTCGATTCAAAGCGTCCACGGTGTCATTTCAAGAACGTCGCGCACCACTTCTCTAGGCTCAACAGACTCCAGATGAGCAAGCGACGGTTTTCTCGCCCTGCTAAGTGATCGTTAATCAGAGTTTGTACCTTGGCGAAATCGAGATAGTTGTAGATTTGCGCATCCGGCGTGCAGATCAACCGCCTAACGTAATCAATGCTGTCCCCCTTGAACCAGCTCGCATCTGGCGCCGAAAAGCCCTGCTTCTCTCGGTGTGTGATCTTTTGGGGGATATGGCGCTCCATGGCCTTGCGGAAGAGCAGCTTGCCGTCACGCGTTTTCTCGAAATAACGGGCCGTCTTGCTTCCCGGTTCGTTTTCATTGAGCCGGACTACCTCGCCCAGGTTGCCGAGCTTCATACTAGCGGGCAGGCGCATGGCGAAGTCGACCAGGTCGTTGTCCAAGAAGGGTACCCTGGTTTCCAGGGAATGCGCCATGCTCAACTTGTCTTCTACCACCAGCAGACCATGCAAGAAGGTGCGGGCCTCGAAGTACATCGAGTGGTTGATGTAGTCCTCTGGCCGCGTGAAGTTGGCGGAGTGGGTCGAAAAAACGTCACGGAAGATGCCGCGCGTATCCACGTGCTTCACATCGTTCCACATGGGCGCCAGCAGGCCCTGCATCTGTTCGCTGGGGATGAGGCGTTGCCAGAAGCCGTAGTACTTGTCGATGTAATGGTCGAAGTCGTCGTTCACCACTGCGCGGTAATAACGCCAGGGGTAACCACCGAGCATCTCGTCGCCCCCGGCGCCGGACAACACCACTTTCACGAACTTACTGGCCAGCTGGGCTGCATAGAAGTTGGGGTAGCTCTGACCCACCCGGGGCTCTTCCATGTGCCAGGCCAGCCGGGGCATGACGCGCTCCATGTCGCCAGCCTTGAGCACCATCTCGTAATGTTCGGTCTTGAACACATAGGACATGTATTCGGCGGCCTCGCGCTCGTCGAAGCCCATCTCTACACCCGATGCAGAATTGATGTCAAAGCCGCAGGTGAACGACTTGATGTAGGGCAGCTGCCTCGCAGCAATGGCTGTGACGGATCCGCTGTCCATCCCCCCGCTCAGATAGGCACCCACGTCAACGTCGCTGACCAGTTGGCGGCTCACAGCCTGGCGGAAGAGCCGATCGAGCTCTTCGATGTATTCGACCTCAGACCGAGGGTTCTCGGGCTCTTCGAAGCGGTAGTCCCAATAGCGGTGGCCGACCGCGTTGCCATCCAGACCGATGCGCAACCAGGTTCCGGCCGGCAGAAGCTTGACATCCCTGAACAGCGTCTGATCGGTGAAGAAGTTCTGGAAGGTGAGGTACTGCAGCAATCCTTCCTTGTCGATGTCGACCCGGTAGGCAGGATTGGCCACGATAGCCTTGACCTCCGAGCCGAACAGAATGCGCCCGGTAATGTGCGCGTGGTACAGCGGCTTGATGCCATAGCGGTCGCGAGCCAGAAACAGTTCATGCTTGAGCTTGTCCCACAAGGCCAACGCAAACATGCCGTTGAAGCGGGCGAGCGCTTCCGGCCCCCATTGGGCGAGCGACTTCAGCACAACCTCCGAATCGGTCCGGGAGTGGAACCGGTGACCCAGGGCCTCAAGCTCGATCCGCAACTCCTGAAAATTGTAGATCTCGCCGTTGTAGACCATGACGAACCGGCCGTCTTCGGTGGCCATGGGCTGGTGCCCGGCCGCGCTTAGATCGATGATGGCCAAGCGCCTGTGGCCCAGGCCCACAGGTCCGTCGGTATAGATGCCATCGCCATCAGGCCCGCGATGGGCGATGGCGTCAGTCATCCGTTTGAGGACAACGGGCGCGGCGGACTCCCCGTTGAGGTGGAGCACGCCGGTGATACCGCACATGAATGCCGTCTCCCGTGATCAGCGCGACACTGCAGCGCGACGTGCTTCCACTTCGGCCTTGTGCGAAGCGCGCCATTCGATGAGACGGTTCAGGCCGTCCAGCAGGTCGATGCGAGCCGTGAAGCCGATTTCTTCCGATGCTTTCTTGGGCGATCCGATGCGGTTGCGGACCAGGGTTGCCTGGCTCCGGGGCGCGTACTGGATGGGCTTGCTGCACCCCGTGAGCTCGATCAGCATTTCCGCCAGCTCCTTGAGCGAAGTGCGCTTGCCAGTACCCACGTTGTAGAACGAATCGACGGCATCGGCCTTCATGGCGCACACGTTGGCCAGACCGCAGTCTTCCACAGCCACGAAGTCAAAGGCCTCGGAGCCGTCACCCATGATGGTGGGACTCTCGCCGCGGTCAATGGCGTCCAACATCTTCATAATCACGGCGATGTAGGCGCCGTGGTAGTCCTGCCGCGGACCGTACACGTTCATGTAGCGTAAACCCACGAAATTAAGGCCGTAGCGGTGATGGAACGCCCTCAGCATGGCCTCACCAGCAATCTTAGTAGCGCCGTAAAAGTTCTTATTGTTGAACGGATGTTCTTCGGTCATGGGCTCTTCTACGGCATCGCCATAAACCGAGGCGGACGATGAATACACCAATCGCTTGACACCTTTCGCCACACAGGCTTCCATAACATTGAAGGTGCCGCGCACATTGACGTCGAAAGCTGTGCGAGGGTATTCGTGACACTGCAGAAGCCACAGTGCCGAAAGGTGGAAGACGCCATCGGCACCTTCAAAAGCTGACTGCAGGATGTCAGTCTGCATGATGTCACCACCAACGTCGTAGATGCGAACGCGCGGGTCGCTCAATGCGTTGGCGAGGTTCTCGCGGGTGCCACGTACAAAGTTGTCGTAGACCACAACCTCCTTGATGTCCTCTTTCAAAAGACGATCCACAGCGTGAGAGCCGATGAGGCCTGCTCCACCGACCACTACAAATTTTTTGCCTTTAATATCCATTTACCTTTGCTCCTTAGCCAATGTTGAAAACACTTCTTCTGCGATTGCCATGCTGGCCGTCAATCCTGGTGACTCAATGCCAAATAAGTTAATCAGTCCTGCCACCTGATGTTCTGCTTCGGTTTGAATGAGGAAATCATCCAGAAAATTTTCCGCAGTACCAATTTTGGGTCGGATACCTGCATATCCTGGTTGTAGCTTATTCTCATCACACCCAGGCCAGTAACGCTGAATGGCCTTTGCAAACTTGGCCGAGGCATTTTGGTTGACTTGGTAGTCAACCCGATCAATCCACTCCACGTCAGGACCAAACCTGGCCTGCCCGCCAAGATCTAAAGTAAGGTGAATGCCCAGTCCACCGGTCTCTGGAACTGGATAGATCAAACGCTGAAAAGGCACTTTGCCACTGTAGGAAAAATAGTTCCCTTTGGCGTAGCATTCACTTGGAACAAGGTGTTCCGGTAGCCCAGAAATGTTTTTAGCAAACTCAACAGCATACAAACCACAGGCATTTACTAACCAACGTGATCGGACAGTTGTTCCTTCGGAATCTCCAAGATGAATATCAAAACCAGCCCGCGTCAGTGAGGCTGACTTGCAACGGCTTCGGTACACGATGATCCCGCCCGCTGCTGTCAAGTCCGTTGCAAAGCTCTGCATCAAACCATGGGAGTCCACAATGCCGGTACTAGGTGAGCAAAGTACCTCTGCCGCACTGAGCATCGGTTCTCCGTCTGCAATAGCCTGTGAGTCAAGAAAGTAGAGATCATTACAACCGTTCGCCCGTCCGGTTTGCTGTAGTTGGAACAGTTTTTCGGATTGCTCCGGTGTCTGCGCAACTATCCATTTTCCAGTTTTTCTATAGGCTACCCCGTGCGATATGCAATAGCCATACAGTAGGTGGTGCCCGCGCACGCACAATCTCGATTTCAGCGAGTTAGGTCTGTAATAAATGCCTGCGTGAATGACCTCGCTATTGCGAGAGCTGATCCCCGTACCAAAACCATCTTCAGACTCCACAAGCAATGTGTCGTATCCACTCAGGGCAAATTGCCTCGCGCATGCAAGGCCAACCACTCCAGCCCCGACGACAACCACATCAAATGTGTAGGTCATCAAGAAACTGCGCTCTTAAGACTTTCCATGATGAATTGTTGATCAGCCAAGGAAAGATCAGATCCCATAGGCAGGCTCATTACCCGTCTGGACACTGCCTGCGCTTCGGGCGTGCAATCTGGGCAACAAAGTTGTTTGTACGCGGGTTGCTCATTGAGTGGTATCGGGTAATGTACCGCCGTGGGGATTCCTAAATCACTTAAGCGCTTCTGCACATCCTCGCGTTGGTCCAAAAGTATTGTGTACTGAGCAAAGACGCTGGTGCGGTCTTGTCTTTGTTGCACTCGCTTCAATCCAGCGCTGTCGATCGATTCGTTGTAGCGCTTTCCTATGATCAAGCGTTGCTCTGTCTCCCAATCAAACCGCTCTAACTTGGCCAGCACGACGGCACACTGAATCGTGTCCATTCGGCCGCCAACACCAACTCGCGTGTGCACATAACGTTTGCTTTGCCCATGTACGCGAATCTCGCGCATGGCTTGAGCCAATGCATCGTCATTGGTAAAGATGGCTCCACCGTCACCGTAGCAGCCAAGCGGCTTACTGGGGAAAAAGCTGGTGCAACCGATTGACGAAAGATTGCAACTTTTACGACCCTTGTATTCAGCACCAAAGCTCTGGGCTGCATCTTCGATGACTGGAATATTGCCATGCCGTGCGGCAATAGCATTGATTTCATCCATATCCGCCGGTTGACCGTAGAGGCTAACCGGCATAATGGCCTTGGTCTTGGGCGTAATGACTGCCTCTATCAGACTCGCATTAATGTTGCAGGTGTCTGGTTCGATGTCGACAAAGACTGGGACAGCCCCTAATAAGACAATAACCTCCGCAGTCGCAATAAAGGTAAACGGCGTAGTGATGATTTCGTCGCCTGGTTTAATGTCCAGAGCCATGAGCGAAATGAGTAGGGCTTCGGTTCCGCTAGCAACGGTTATGCAGTGACGAGCACCGGTGTAAGCTTCGAGTCGCTCCTCAAGTTCTCTCACCTCCGGGCCCATGATGTACTGGCCGTGATCGAGCACTTTGTGAATACGCGCGTCAACAGACGTCTTCAGTGCCTGATACTGTGACTTAAGATCGATAAAGGGGATTGTCATGCATCAACTCGCTTTAGGCAGTCGCCCGCCAATTCGTATCGGTGGCCAGTATGAGAGCATTGGTAGTGTCCTTGACCAATGATAGGCAGTGGAATCTGTTCGCCGTATTCACTCATCCAGCCGATCTGCCGAGCGGGCACGCCAACCATTAGGGCATAGGCAGGAACATTTTTGTTGACTACAGTGCCCGCGCCAATAAATGCGTATTCACCGATGGTGACGCCGCAGACAATTGTGCAATTAGCACCCAAAGTCGCGCCTCGCTTGACTAATGTGTCACGGTACTCGCTTTTCCGCTCAATCAGTGAACGAGGGTTATACACGTTAGTAAACACCATGCTCGGACCACAAAACACTCCTTCTTCAAGCGTTACATTGTCATAAACGCTAACGTTGTTTTGGATTTTGCATCGATCTCCGATGGTTACCTTATTGCCAACAAACACGTTCTGACCAAGCGAGACACCCTTTCCGATTTTTGCAGCTCCGCACACATGAACCCAGTGCCAAACGCGGCTACCTTCTCCAATCTGCGCACCTTCGTCAACGATGGCTGTGGGGTGAATAGTCACACTCATCAATACTCCAGGGGCAAGGAAATCGTTTTTCCGTCGCGAGAGGCCAGGTAGGCGGCAATTAGCAACTCCAGAGACTTTAAGCCCTCGCGGCCATCAGTCTCGGGCTCTGCTTCCCCGCGCATGACATCGACAACGTTCTTGTAATAAAGGGGATGACCAAAGCCATAGACTGAAGTGGTTTCATAATTTGCCTCCTGAATTTGGCGGTCGTAGTCTTTAGGCTCGTCGAATTGCCAAAGCTGGATGTCATTGACCGCCACACCGCCAATGCGCACAGTTCCTTTTTCGCCAAGGATCGTAATACTGCCCTCAAGATTCTGAGGATAAGTGAGCATAGTGACGCTCATGGAACCCAGCGCCCCGTTGCGCCACTTGACATTCAGCACCCCCGTGTCTTCCACCTCAATATCGCGGGTCGTGCTCATCATGGCCTGTACCTTTTCGACAGGACCAATCAGCCAGTCAAGCAGATCAACATAGTGGCTGGCCTGGTTCATAAAGGCGCCGCCGTCGAATTCCCAGGTCCCGCGCCAGCCATTACCCTGGTCGTAGTACGACTGAGGGCGGGTCCAGAAGACGTTGAGGTGGACCATGTGGATCTTGCCGAAACGTTTTTCGGTAACTGCTCGCTTGAGCAGTTGTAGAGTCGTGTTGCGACGGTTTTGTTTGACCACAAACAACCGAACCCCAGCCTCATCACAGGCCTTAACCATGCGCACACCATCGTTCCAGCGGGTGGCCATGGGCTTCTCAGTCATGACATGGACTTTGTGTTTAGCCGCCAGCACGGCCTGGTCAGGATGAATACCACTAGGCGTGCAGAGGGCGACGAGGTCAATTTGCTCCTTCTGGAGCATTTCCTCCATATCCCGGTAAGCAGCAACTTTATATTTTTCAGCATGTTCAGCCAGCACCACCGGGTCGATGTCACATACGGCGACAAGTTCGAGTTCGTCACCATGCTTTTCAATTGAACCGAAGTGGTTTCGCGAGATGCGCCCACAACCCACAACTGCTATTTTGATTTTTCTGCCTGTGATGGTTGGGTAATGATGCATATCGATTTTCCTTGGATGAACTAAATTAGAAGCGGAAGACAGTAAAACCCGCCTTCAATGCATCATGACGGTTGTAGAGTGCTTTAACGTCAGCCAAGACGGGTTTTTCAGAGCCGCATAGATTCTTAAGTTGTTCAGGGTCCATGGCACGAAATTCGTTATGCCCGACTGCCACGATCAAGGCGTCAACTTTGTTTGATTCATCGATAGTGCCGAGTCGAATTCCATACTCATGCTCAACCTCTTCTGCGTTGGCCCAAGGATCTGTGACGACAACATTGGCTCCCCACCCCTGCAACTCTTTGACAAGATCAGCAACCTTGCTATTGCGAATATCGGGACAGTTTTCTTTAAAGGTTACGCCCATCACACCTACTGTGCTTCGCGCAACGTCAATGCCGTTTTTCAGCATAAGTCGGATGACATTACGCGCAGCATAACGTGCCATGTTGTCATTGATACGGCGACCAGCCAATATCACTTGCGGGTGATAGCCGACCTCTTCCGCCTTGTGCGTGAGGTAATAGGGATCGACGCCAATGCAATGGCCGCCCACCATGCCTGGACGGAATGGCAGAAAATTCCACTTGCTGCCCGCAGCTTCGAGCACCTCAATAGTATCGATACCCAACCGATCGAAAATCACGGAAAGCTCGTTCACGAAAGCGATATTAAGGTCACGTTGGCTGTTTTCAATGACCTTAGCAGCCTCTGCGACTTTCAGGCTAGAGGCCTTCCAAGTCCCAGCCTTAATAATGCTTTTATAGATGTTGTCTACCGCTTCAGCCACTTCATCAGTGCTGCCACTGGTGATTTTCTTAATCGTGGTCAGCGTATTGACTTTGTCACCTGGGTTGATGCGTTCTGGGCTGTAACCACAGTAAAAATCCTTATTAAATTTGAGACCCGATTCCCTCTCAAGGATTGGCACACAAACTTCCTCAGTGCAACCAGGGTACACCGTCGATTCATAGATCACGATCGCACCTGCCTTCATGGCGCTGCCAACTGTCTCGCTGGCTTTAATGATCGGCGTCAGATCTGGACGATTGGCCGTATCGATCGGCGTGGGGACCGTTACGATAAAAATGCCACACTCTTCGAGCTTGCTACGATCGCTGCTGTACTCCAGAAAGTTGGCCGCTTCCAAATCGCTTGAACTGACTTCAAGGGTACTGTCTTTTCCGGAACGCAGCTCTGCAATGCGCGCTTCGTTGATGTCGAAACCAAGTACCGGACGCACCTTGCCAAACTCTACCGCTAGAGGAAGCCCAACATAACCTAGGCCTATCAGAGCTATTTTTTGCTTGTTGGTGTCCATTTGTGTTCTCTACAAATTCAATAATCGTAAGCTAGTCCGGGATGATTGCTGCCTATCAAAGCTCGGCCCTCAACGCTTCGATTTCGGCTTGCAGCGTTTCATACTCAGCCACTTTTCGCCTCAAAAACTCCGCCGTCAGCTTGGATTTTTCAGCCATCCCGGCTGGCGTGAGCAAATAGGCATAGCGCAGCTTGTTCTTGCTCTGGCTGAAGTTCTGCATCTTGACCAAACCCTTTTCAACCAGAGCCTGGAAACAGAAATTGATCGTACCGAGCCCAACGCCAAGATCCTTGGCCAGGGCACGCTGACTGACCTGAGGCGTCTGATGTAAACGCCGCAGGACTTCGAACTGGATTTCCTCTTGGAAACCAGCCAATTTCTGAAGTGGGGATACGAGGCTCAAGGTAGTTTTGGCACGCTACCGCCATGCCGTTTCACGATCAGCAAGCGCGGTCAGCGGGGTCTAGCAGGGGGTCCGGAGCAATAAAGTGCGGCAAAGAGTACAACCGCAAGTTCGACGGACGAACGGAATTGTGCCACACCGCCATGATTTTGAGAAAGGTTTTTTGCCAAACAGGCAATAAACGGTGCGGGCTTGTCAGCTTGCCTTGCGCAAACTGGCTGGCGCGACGCGCACCGCGACGGGCTTGCTCAGGATTTCGATCAGCACCATGACCCGCCGTTCGCCATCGGCCATTTGGTAGATGCCCTCGATGCCGGCAAACGGCGCTTCTGTCAGACGCACGCGCTCACCAGTCTTGAACAGCCGCTCCGGCTCGGTCTGAACCGACGCTTCCTGTGTTCGCAACAGTTCGATCAGACCATCATGCACCCGCGCCGGATCGACCCCGAAGCTGACCAGGCGGCTGACACCCTTGGTCGAACGGATTGGCGCCCAGCTCTTGGCCGAATCCCCCTGGCCCAAGCGGATGAACAGGTAACGGGGGAACAGCGGCTCATCCGCAACAGTTAGCAACCCTTGGCGCAGCTTCTCAGATGGAATGGTTGGGAGGTAGCACTGATAACCCTGCCGATGGAGGTTTTCCAGGGCGCACTTTTCCTGCCTAGGCTTGGTATGAACGAGATACCAGTGCATCGCCACCTCCGAAGGTTATCTTTATTGTCAGCATTTTACCCTTCGGTCTTGCAGCGCGGCAATGACATTTCCATCGGTCATGCCATCTGGGTTTTCTATTCAGTCGCGGCATCGTCTCCCGGCTGTGTGGCTTAGTTGTTATTTTCGGAATCTGGCGGCGTGCTTTCTGCAGTCGGCTGGTCGTTGCTGTCCGAGGCATCTTCAAACTCGCCATCGGCCTCCAGTTGCTGTTGCACCGCCTCCTCCATGCTGACGGTGTTCACCACCAGTTCGAAATGCTCGAGGATTTCAGGTTCGTGCCGGGTGATGTAGCTTTTGACGGCATCGTTGCCGAGCAGCTTGGTCAAGTAGCCCTTGGCGACGACCAGGTTCAGCAGGTCGGAACCGTAGTTTTCTTCGGCGTCCTTGTACTGGGTCTGGACCTGACTCATCTCCTTCTCCAGTTTGACGATCTGCTCGATGGGCGCCATTTGCTTTTCGCGCTCGGTGGGTTTGAAATCGGTGCGCTGCTCTGGCGGCGTGGCCTTGAGGAGGGCATCGGCGTGCGCGACCGTGATCGTGTTGCTCGCCACCATCAGCTCCACCGCCTCCACCTGCCGGGCCGCTTTCATGTTGCGCAGCACCCGGGTTACGTCCGGGGTGAACTGCTTGTCCTGCAACCGGGCAATCGCGTCCGGGCAGATGCCTTCGAGCAGATTGATCCGCCGGTTGATGGAGCTCAGGTTCACGCCAAAGGCCCGGGCCAGGCGTTCCTTGCTGACGCCGCGATCAATTGCGCGGCGGATCATGTAGTGCTCCTGGATGGTAGAGAGCCGGTTGATTCGGTGGTTGTAGGTGTAGGTTTCGTCATCCTTAGCCAGCAGGCAGGGGGCTTCGTGCACGCCCAAGTCCTTCAAGGCCAGAACGCGCAAATGGCCATCGAGCAGGATGAATTCCGATTTGGCCGGGTCATGCTGGATCACCGACAGGGGTTCGATGAGTCCGATTTCGTGGATAGAAGAGACCACCTGCTTGTACTTGCGGGTGCTCATCACCCCGTCCGGAATGCGTTTGCTGGGCATCAACGTGTCGAGCGGGATCTGGTAGGTCTCGAGGTCGAAGCCAAGCAAGGTGTTGAGCGGGGCCTTCGGCAAATCGGGAGCTGGGCACCAAGGTCGATGCCCACCGCATCAAACCACCCACTCTTGACTTGTCTGCGTTGCGGCTGGGTTTCGATGTGCCCCAGGCGCTGACCACCGACGGCTTCATGGCGCTGCAAGTCAAAACCCTCACGCTGCTCAGCCCCCACGGCGACCTCAAGGTCGAATGCACAGCAACCGCATCAAGCGACCAGCAGTGCGTGACTGAGTTGATCGCCGAGTCCTTCCCCAACGAAAACCCGCTCAAGCGTAACTGGCAGATCAACTCGGCACACATCAACCTGTACTACCCGCCCGAGCCCGGCAAGATGCGAGCGAAGGTCATCACCATTGAGATCACCCGCAAAGGCAGACTGAACCTTCACAAGTTCGACGCCAAGATGCAAGCTCAGCTCGAAGGCTACCTGGTTGCCCTCGGCATTCTGGGTGCCGACCAAACGCTGAACGCCAATGAGCAGCCGCCCGGTGAAGATGCCTTCCAGTCCGAACCCGCGTACCAGGAGTGAGCGTGAACTCACATCATGCTTGGTCATTGGTTTGCCGCTTGTTCGCTGAGGGGACGCACGTCCATCGCTGGGCGATGTCCCCTCACGAGCTGGCTGCATGCACATTGCTCGGCTCCGCCATAAAGGCTGCGCCCGTCAATCAGCAATACGTACTTTGCCCACATTGCAACCAGCACCGTGGGCAAGTCGTCGGTGATGGCAAGGGCGGCAGGCTTTGCCAATGCCCCGAATGCGGCCCCGTCCAAATCGAGCCGCAGGACATGGCAGCGGTCATACTCAACGAGGATTGGCTGCGCCAGAAGTTGCGCTTGGCACTGGAGATCAACAGTCGCGACGGCATTGATCAGGTTGGCCCAGGCATTTGGCGGCTGGGAGATGCCAGGCAGGGGCCGGTCATTCTGGCTCGCAGCTTGGCCACCCTGGTTCGTGCGCCTGCGATCTTGGATGGTTTCCGGGTCAAGGGTGCGAGCCTGCGGGTCATCACACCCAAGCCGTTGGACCAGACTGCGCACCCATTCGCTGCCGACATTGAGTGGCTGCCACTTCAGGAGCGGTTCGCCTTTTACGGCGACGGCATCTCCTTTATCGCCCCACAGGGCCACCGCCCGGAAGAAACGCCACGTGAGCCCGCTAAACCGGTCTACGGCCCCTTCGCGGACGACTTCCGCACGGTGCTGCTGCCAGAGCACGGCCACATCAACCTCACCGAGGCACAGGCTTCGGTGTTCCAGTCGCTTTGGTCGTTCAAGGGTGAGCCCATGCGTGCCGAACGAATCATGGAGCGTGCAGGCTTGGACAGCGACAAGCCCATCGATGTGTTCAAGGTGAAGTCCCGTGACAAAGGAAAACCGGGAGTCGATCGTCCGTTGATGGCGTACCGAGAGTTGGTGGTCACGGTGCAAAGACCGGGGCTTTACTCGATGCCGTGTTCCGCTGGGTGACTACTTTCTGGGGTGTTTTCTCAAAGCGTTGTGTGTGGCAACGCACAAACCTCATGGTTTGCCTCAGCAAGTCGATAGCAAAACCTTCGTATCCGACACACGCGTAAGTTGTTGCCGTGAAAGGCGTTCTGCGTGTGCCACAGCGTGAGGGTTTGCAGAAGTTTCGTGAGAAGAGAAGGCAGAGTATGAGATTTGGGGGGCAATACCGCCCCAAGTACCGGGGGGTGTTGGCACACGTAGAATTGCGCCGCACCCCGCGTGCTCTGGGGATGCCCCAAATGAAAACGCCCAACTGAGAACAGTTGGGCGTCTTGGATTGGTGGTGTAGTCCCCTACTAGAGAGAACCTTCCTGCCTCACCGGCGAGGACACCGTAGGCAAGATTATATACGATGCGGAAGTCCGGGTGGACTTTGGCTGTCTCCGCGCATTTCCGACCTTCGATAGCTTGCGCTGCCACGGTCAGCGCCCGGGGTTCTTGACCTTCAGATGGCGGCATGAATAGCGCTGCTGCCCCCAGGACACGGCAAAGGTTTCGGAAACCTCGTACCAGTTGCCGCCTGGATGACCACCGCCGT